>TARA_R110000868_G_scaffold62200_3_pt1 | contig 30029 bp, 51 predicted proteins | sample TARA_R110000868 | Tara Oceans TARA_R110000868 (sample SAMEA4397489) | marine metagenome | biome: Polar Biome; feature: [SRF] surface water layer (ENVO:00010504); material: water (ENVO:00002006), including particulate matter (ENVO:01000060) such as... | depth 5 m | reverse complement strand
TTCAATGACTATTGATGGTAATTACAGTAGCCACGTTATGTAGTAAAAAAAAGGGAGACCGAAGTCTCCCAAATTTATACACCTAAATCATCTCTCCAATCGGGTAGAGGTGGTGTTGAAGAAGTATCTTTAGATTTCTCTTCAACCTTTTCCACTTTTCTAGAATGGATATTATCAAGTTTAGGTGGCTGTATGTTTTTGCCACGTTCCTGTAATTTTACTTTTCTAAGTAAATGATCAAATGTTTTAGATTTTTCCATTTCTGTAAGTTCTTTAGTGCAGTATTCCTGTACTATCATGTTCAGTAAACCTGACATAGAAACTCCTTTCCAAAGACACAGCGCATCAAATTGCGTTCTTAAATGGTCTCTCATATACACTTGTATACGGGTGTGATTTTTTATCATTATTCCTCAGCAGCTAACTTGGCAAAATACCCCATTGTATCATCTTCATCGTCAGACGAATAAGATTCAACGGCCTTTGGTTGAGGTGCAGGTGCAGTAGTATCTAAAGCTACCCTTTGTTCAACCGAAACAGGTGCTGATTCACCTAGTACATTCGCAAATTTTGTTTGCAGTTCAGCATAAGTCTTATAGTTCTTAGGATCCGTAAACTCACCTAAATCATAAAGTGTATTATATACACCTTCAAGTTTATCATCTTCACCATTCATAAATGGAGTAGAGGATTTAAACTCTGACTTATCATAGTTACGATAACCTTCAACTTGACGAATCTTTAACTGAAAGTCTGCACCACCCCAGAAGTCAAAAGGATTGACTGGTTTCTCATCTGGGAATTGTGGTTGCATAAGATCCATAACCTTATCAAAGATTTTCTTACCATAGTTGTATAAGAATACCTTACCTTCGTTTTGTGGTGAAGATGGGTCGGAAACAACATAAACATTAGACACATAATGTAGTCTACGTTTGCGTTCTCTCACAACTTGTTTATCCTCATCTCTACCACTATTCCAAAGTTTAGTGTTAGCTTCACTTACGGGATCTTGTTGACCTAACGTAGTTAAAGATTTTTCGATATACCACATACCACTTGGGCCTTTAAACCCATGATCCCAATATCTTACCCACGGAAGTTCCGTGCCTTCTGTTGCTGGTAAGAATCTCAGTACAGCATATCCGTTACCTGCCTTATCGACTGTAGGTTTCCACAGTCTATCGTCTTGGTAACTTTTCTTTTCCTTTGTACCTCCTCCAGCTTCATCAGCTGCATTGAGCAACTTCTGGATTTGGTCGTTATTAGATTTTAATTTATTAAATGACATTGTATTTCCTCGTATATTGTTTTATTGTTTTATTATCCACATTTTTCATAATGTAAAGTATAACTATTATATCACACTTTGATACAAAAGTAAACTACTTTTTTAAGTAAATCCATGATACTAAAACTTCTCTAGTACCACGAACTATTGGAGTGACTTGATGAAACCTCATACTATGAAATATTACAGTTTCACCAACTTCCAATTCTATTATAGAAGCCTGAGCTTCTTCGTTATCGTCCCATATTAGAAGATCTCCGCCTTCTAAATTTGAACTTTTATTTATAAGTGTTATTGTGCTAAATACTCTATTAGAATATTTATTGTTATTATTTGAATTTATATAATCTCTATGTTTCTTAAAGTGACCACCTACACCATAACACAAATAATTAAATTCTCTTATTTCATGTTTTTCTGTAATTAATTTTGGTCTATGTATTTTTAGTATCTCTAAAAGTTCTTGACATACATCTGGAAAATCTCTATGAGATATATCCTTAATCTTAGCATTTCGTATATCTTTATATACATTACCACCACTTTTGGTTACCTTAGCATCATATTCTCCTACTGTATCTCTAAAATACTCTAGGTCTCCTAATGACATATCCGAAAGGACTTTGGTTTGTGTATATAATGCGTCTGTCAAAATAGGGTATTCTTTTTTTCCAAGAAATTTAAATCCATAGCTTCTGATTCAATCTTATCTTTTATGATTGTGTTTATATACTTTTTAGAGTCTTCTATTTCAATTTTATTCTCTTCGCATAAATGCACTATGGCATCTATATAACTCATTTTCTTGGTTCGTACAATTTCTTCAGTCATTGCGCTGAATCTCTTCTTAGTTATGAATGGGGATTCGCTCATTATGTAGTCCTTAATAATATAGTATCTGTATTTATACGTCCTGTAGGAACCTTATTTTTCGTGGTAAGTTTGGTTATAACATCATCTATAGTTTTATCGGCACGACCAAGAATAACCTGTAAAACCTCATCTGGTTTTCGTAATACAGTAGATATTGAATTAACTATATCAAAGTTCTTTACAGTTGATCCACTGACTTCAAATCCTACATCAGTTGCAATTAGTTTAGTAAGAACTTTAGTCTTCGTATTAAACATATACAATCGTTTAGATCCTACAATTAAAATAGGATTGATTGATTCCAATTTATACTCTTTATCTCTCAGTTGATATTTTACTTTTTTTACTTGTCTATCTGCTGATTTAATAGTTTGTTTTTTAACCTTTCTCTGCATCAATGTTGTATGATGGATTCGTTCTAGATCATCTAACATACTTTCAAATATACTAATCCTTCTCTTCTGTTCTTTAATGGGTATAGTTGCGTAAGCTTCTACTATATCATCATCTACCTTATTAACCGATGCTCGATAATCATTCAAATGTTGATTGATGAATTTAACAATCATCTTTGTTGCATTACCCTTAATACCATTTGATACACATAAATTATAGAGATCAAATTCAGGAACAACACCACCTAGTGTCCAAGAATCAATTAAATAATCGAGAGGTTCTAAGATTATAGAATCAATTTTAGAAACCAGTCTTTCTGCGGGTGATATGACTACTGGAGTCTCATCGTCATTAATATAACCATGTTCTATATGATACAGAGCTTGTTCTCGTTTTTCTGGTATAAAGACTTCATTGACAAAAGTAAATGCTTGTATAAAATCATCACTTTTTGTTAATTTAGAATTATTCCAGAATATGGCTGCGGCCACACTTGAAGATCTCAAATATTCATCCGATAACTCTAAAATGTCTTTACTATCGGAACAAGATTCTCTAATATAATCTTTAATTATTTTAGATTTATCTTTACCCTCAATTTGTTCCCAAAAATAACTACTACAGTTATTAAAACTATCTAGAGGAATACCCGCTAATCCAGTTTTTCTTTTGGCTCGTGTTTTTATTTTTGTCTTCGTTTGTCTTTTTTTTGATCTAAGCATATTGAAATATCTTCTGTGTTAGTTTTATATATCTATTACTTTCCCAATAAAGTTTATGTAGAAAATCTTCCATCATAAAAGCTTCATGTTCCCATGGTTGTTCTCTATAAGAAGTCTTACTATAATTTATATGTTTACTTTTACCACGTGTATAATAATCATTCTTACCATTAATCTCTCCTCGGAGAAATTGTTTAGCATGAACCAATTCATGTGCCAAAGTTTTTGCTAACTCGGTTACTGGGATCTTATCACTGTTTGAATCTTTTCTACATAACTCAATATTAACTTCATTTCTATCTCCATCAGACCAACCTAAAACTTTAAGATTATTTATCATTTTAAGATTTATATCTACGTTTCGTTTTAGTCTATATTTAAAGAAATGGTTAAGAACATTATGTGTGTATTCTTCAAATCGGTCTTGTTCTGGCCATCTTCCAACAAAATCTATATTAATCATTACCATGCACTCAAATTAGGTGGAGAAAAGTCTTCAACTTCTCGTTCTAGGTCAATTGTAATCTCATATAACTTACTCGAATCTTTAATACTTCTCTTAATTACTTCTTGTAATGATTTAAGAGTATTAGTTACACCATAATTTTCAACTGCATGATCCACAACTTCATCAAAGTCTTTCCTACGATTGTTTACTAAACTTGCGCGATAAGATACCTTTTGTATATACTCTTCTGGATTTAGTAATCCATTATCTAACATTTGTTTACGAGTTTGTTTAATCATCGAGTAGATCTGATAAACTTATCAAGAGCAATTTTATCAGTCATTGTAATAAGTTTATCATTGTCCTTATCATCATCAGTTGGATTATCAATTGTAGAATCTAATTCTTCTACTGTAAGAGCCTTAGATTTATATTTAGGTAATTCTGAATCTAGACGATTATTCCAATCATTTGCTTCGATTATATCTCGAAGATCAGAAGGTCCTATTACTCGCATTAAAGAATATAATAAATCATCTTTATTTATAAGTCCTTCTTTTACTGCGTTCATGGTTAATTGATTTAAGTTTATTGTCATTTCTCATTCCTATATAAAAACAAATTTAAAGTAGGGAAGCTTCTCATCTTCCCTTGCACGTTCGGTCGTAACCCTTTATTGACATTCAAATTGGAATCAATAATTCCCAGTTCTTAAAGCTATTATACTATTTTATAGGATACATTGCAAGAACTATTTTCTTAAAAACTTCAATAAAATCAGATAGTTACTAAGTGATTGATTTATAAAGAGTTTTTAAGAAAATAGTTTATCAATTAAATCAATGACTTGCATAAATACTAGTTATGGATAATATATTTGACTTTGGATTCACCGCAGTAACGGAAGAAGAGTTAGAAGTAGTACAAAAAGCTTCTGCTGAAATAGAATCTTCTGCAGCTACGGTCACATCTACACAAGATAAGTTGGATAAACTATTCAATGCTGTACAACCTTTACTTACTAATCTCAAAAAGAATCCTGAAAAAAATTATATCTATTGGCCAAATCGGTTAGATAAAGTAGAACAATTTGAAGATGTTATTCAAAGTATCTATAAAGGTTAAACATTTCTACTTTTTCTTTCTTCCTTAGTCACCACTTTAAAGATCTTATCCCAATTATCATCAAACTTTTTCTTAGGCACAGCTAGTGGCCTAGGTTTACTTCCCTTGCTCATGTCTTATCGTCCAATCATTAATATATTCTATTACATCATATTTGCAATCGATTGTAGGAGTTTCGCATCTAGTATCTTGTGCTTCACCCTCCACATCATCTTCAAAATCATAAGTATACTGAGTAAACGGTTTACATTTAGATCCTTCTAGTCGTCTCATATCTACGAAAGCGTGTGCAATTTCTAGTATACTTACACTTTTTGGATTACCAAAATGTACTTCATCGGGTATAGGTGACTCATCCAACAGTTCAATCATACCTTGAACTACATCAAGTACATGAGTGAATGCTCGTGTCTTAGACCCATCACCAAAGATGACCATAGGGGTTCCTGATTCAATCTTTTGCTTGAACCTACGAATGACTGTACTGTATTCTCCATAGTCAGCTTCTCCTGGACCAAACACATTATAATAATACATGAGAGTGGCTTTAATACCATACTTCTCCTTAAATATGTTTAATGTATCTTCACACATTTTTTTAGATAATGTATATGGATTATTCGATTCGGCATACTTCGTTGAAGATGATGTTGAGAAATATAACGGACAATCAATATCTAATGCCATCTGAATAACATTTAGTGTAGAATCAATATTATTTCGCATGGTATCTACAGGATAATCTAGTGAACGTCTAACCCTTGGACTATTCGCCAAGTGGAATATACCTACAGCCTTTTTATCTCTTTCAACTGTTTTATAATTAGCAACGTCTTCATTAATGTACAATACATTAGCATGGGTTATTTTATATTTACCAACACGTTCATCATCAATTACCTTTACAAAGTATCCTTCGTTCACTAATCTTTCTACTAGATGACTTCCAATGAATCCTTCCCCACCTGTAACTATAATTTCTTTCATGCGTTCTCCTGTAACCATTCTGGTATTTCTCGTTTTGTATATTTTGCCATATACAATTTTTCATTTATATAATAAGTTCTATAAGAAATTAGTGCATCATCATTCTTACAATACTCTGGCATGGCCAGTGTAGGTTGAGTAAAGATATTCTTTGGAATATTCTTAGGTAATTGTACTAAATCTATTGCAAGTTTTATGAATGTAGCGTGTTGTCTATTATATCTATGTGTATACTCTTTACACAATTCATTCCATAATTTAAATAACCACCGATAGTTTTCCGTTGAGTGTCTAACCCATATAGCACTTGGGTGATTAATATGACACGCCTTGTACAACACTCGTTCTAAACCTATATTAGGTAGTTTAAATCGTTTAACCTTACGACCGTTTTTAGATAGATCATAATACTCCTCACCGTCTAGTACTCTATGAGCAGTAGACAAGAGTTGAGCATATTCAACTATCATTTTAACCACATGTTTATCAAGGTGATATCTCGCACAAGTTTTTGGATCAGGATCTAAATAGAAAATGTTCACTATATGTTACTCAATACACCGCTCACTAATATAATAAAGATTGCGGTATTCATCATTATTAATGCTCTATCTTTCCAAATTATTGCTACATATAACCAACCAATCGTACCAACTGTTGAAGTAACTAAATCAATCATATGAAATAGTGGAGTATATCCTGATGATCGGAAGGTGATCGCTACCAACACCATGATGGTAGCGAACCACTTAACATACCAGATTAACTCTTTAGGCTGCTTCTGCATATTTCACCGCAACTTCAAGAGCCTTAGTTTTTACTTTTTGTGTAGGACCAAACCAAGCATTCTTGATTCTAGTATTAGCATCGCGTCCCATTTCATGATCAGTCATGTATGTTACAGCATTGAATGCAGACCACCAACTACCTGCAGCAAACTCTGCACCAGGTTGTGTAGTTAACAATTCTGATGCTCTTTTAGAACTATTACTTCTAGCTTTCTTAGCATCACCAATACCTCTGAAGTTTACTGGAAACACATTATCGAAATACTCAGTAACGTTATCGTTCGTGTATCTTTTAGAACCAAGGAACTGCGCCATCTCTTTATAAGATGTCAACTTTTCATTTGCAAAACCAAGAGTGTCTTTAACAGTCTCTGGATTAAACTCAACTCTATGTGATAACTTAATACTGTTCTGTACTTGTTGTCCTAAAGATAAACTAAGAGTATTATTACATACAACTCGGATAGGTGTAAAACGTACATCAATTGATTTACCATATTGATGAGGATTTGAAAAAAGAAGATATGAATCAACTTTATCACCTTTAAATAGTTCAAAACTCTCATTCACTTTTGCAAGAGCCCATACCATTTTACCATCATCTAAAGATCCTGCTGTGTGCATTTCCATATCACCTGCTTTTACAAAGTCAGAAAAGAAATCAAATGCTTCACTATTTTGAACTGGATTCCAATCACTACCAATAATATCTAGTATTGTATTATCAGATGAACGAACTAGAGTTTTCTTTCCAGACACTATTTGATCTAAAGTGTGGTCAGTTGGATGTTTAGATATCATATCTTGTTTTTCAACTGTCCAATTTAACTGAGCTGCATCTAATATTTCAAAGGGACTAAGATTGTTGTTGACTCGTACTCCAAGTCCGTGCCAAGGAACTTGTCCTGCGTAAGCCATTGTTTCTACCATGTGTGCCATATAATATCTCCTATTTGATTATATAATACAGTTAGTATAACATATTACGAATCATTTGTAAAGAACTATTTACAAAAAAACTGTAATAAAATCAATGACTTAGTAAGCCATTGATCCATAAGGGGTTTTTAGAGATTCTTTTTACTTTTAGGGTCTCTAATTTGAACTTTTACGTTATCTGGAAGTTTAATTTTGGTATTATCATGATTATGATAGAGAATAAACTCGGTATCTTTAAATTCTTTAAAGATTTGAGGCCATATAGGACGCCAGTTTTCTATAAGTCTATAGTTGTTATGACCAGAACGGTCAGATTCTAGGTAGGTATCTGTAGAAGAACGAATATTAAAATCAAATATAGTATCAAATCCATACATGTGAATTTGTTTACCTTTTAGTTTGTTACCAGAGTAATGAACAGCCATGTGTCCACAATTAAAGTTTGTTGGGTTTTCAGCATACTTAGGTACTGTCTCGTAAAATTCTTTTATATTAGCGGCATACTTCATATAAAAATCAGGTTTCATTTCCATCCAATGTCTAGGTCTTACTCCAAGAACCCAACTGTATGCATCTAATTTTACACCACCTTCATATAAACAGGCCATCATTTTATAATCAACCATACATGTTGCATAAACATTCTCTATGGTAAATGCCGGCATGTTACATACTATCTTTAATCCTTTTTCTGGTGTATATAGTGAACATAAATCACCATTACCAATCACATGAATAATCTCTTTATTTTGCATTTATCAATTCCTGTATTTTCACTTTACCTTTATGTCCAGTCCAATGATATATTAATACTTCCTTTGGCACAGTATTATCAATGTGTTGTACCCTAGTAACATTATATTTATTGGGTAGATCTACTATATGTGTAAGACGTTTAATCGGAGTATTAAGTAAGTAATGTAATACATCTTGATCACCTGGATCACCCGTACCTAAAACTTCACCAATCTTTTTACCATCTTTACAATTATTAACCCAATCATTTAAAATAATAGGTTTATCTTTAAACGCTACTACTCCTGAGTTGTGCCACGTTTGCCCTCTCCTTTTACTCCAAGGTAAATCTTCAACCATTGCAAGTTTGTTTGGTTCAACATAGTTAAAAATCCCACTGATGTCGCCAACGATATGGCAGTCAGTATCAATCCAACAAGTATACTCATAAGGACACTCCTTCATTGCTTTTGGTTTTAAGAACCATCCGTCAGTAACGTCTGGTTTTATATTTATTATATTTTGTACAATAGGTTGTGTTAATAACCAATCCATTGTATTTTCTGTTATACCAAAATTAGCAAAACAGATAGGTAAACTATTATGCTTTACATAGTTATCTATAAACCATGGAAGCATCCATTCTGTGTTCCTATCACATCCAGTAAGTATTACTTTAGATGAGTTCATATGAATCGTTATAACCATGTTTAGCTAAACAACCTTCTTTCTTTTGAATGGTAGAAAAGGAATCTCTCGCTTCTACAGGCCAAGGATAATATTCTTCTAAATTTGGAAAATTATTTACATTCATAAAGATATCTGTAGGACCTGCTTCAGTCTTAGCCTTTTCTAATAATTGATTAGCACCAGATGGAGTAACACAATACGCATGAGCACCACCAAAATATCTTTTATGTACTAATGGTCCTACTCCAAATGTACTAGGAGTTTTAAATCGACCATATGAAGGTTTACCTATTGTAAGTATTCCCTTATACGATAAGTTATCTGGTATACCATCAAAAAAGTATGCATCATGTTCTAATATACAAGTCTCTTCCTTTAGAGAGGCTGCATATCTCCAAAGATTAAAATGAGATAGAAAAGCAGATAACACATTCTCTATCCTAGAATATTGTTGTGCATCTTTTTCAAAATGTTTAAGTGGCAATCTTTGATTACTAAAGTGTTCTCTAGGATTATTCTCTGGAGTAAATGCCGCTACCATTTTTACTTCTATACCATATTTGGCTGCTGAATCTATACATCTCTGTGCGCTTGCAACCGATTGTGGATTCTTTTCTATTGTAATTACTTTATATTTCATTTTGTTGTACTCGATGATAGCCTTTGTACTCGTGTATAATAAGGCCAGGTTACTTGAAGGAATGGAAATAGTTGTTTACATATGAGAGCATCATTAGGCCATATACCAATCTCCTTTACTTTGTCTATAAGAAGTTGAGCCGCCCATGGTTTAATTACATAGGAAGAGTTACCAGCTAGTCCCTGAGGTGCTGGCGGTTCACCTATACTATCTACAGAAGGACATTCCCTTAATCCATGGTAATGTTTTGCATTCTCATTGTTCTCATGTAAATTATTAATAATATTTTGATTAAACACGTATGGTCTTCTTGTAGCATAAAATGGTTCATTTAATCCACAGATTCCTCTAAAATCATTATTACTTAACATATCATATCTAAATGTTCTAAAGAATAAAGCATCTGATTCAAGAATCATAATAGGTTCATTTAAATTAACACATAGATCCCACATTCTTAAATGACTTACTGTACACGCCATTATCTTTCTATAATCAGCCGCTTGATACGCTTTCATATACAGACCTGTTTTTTTACAAAACTTCTCACCTTCAATAGGCCATGTATATTCTATCGTCTTTGCTACTTCTGATCCATATAGTATATCTAGATGCTTACGTATAAAGTGAGGAGTAGTAGCGTTAACTATAAATGGATCAATCCAAGACCCCGATTCAATAATTGATTGACTTAATTTTCTAGTACCTAACGTAGCTTCTCCATCATTTATTACTGAAATGATAAAGGCCTTTATTCTATGTTCTTTATTTGTAACCTTAATTTTTGTAACAGCTTTTTCAAAACTTGAAGAATTGATAGTTTTTAATGCATTTGTTAAACTCATCTTATTATTCTAACTCCTCCATAAACAGATGTGTGATTTTTACCACCAAATGGTTTACTCATGAGTTGCCACCAACCCCATTCAGCACCAACTAATTCTTTTTTACGATGTAGGTTCCAAACCATATCAGGATCAAAGTGTTCTCTTTTATGAATAATTAAAGAATCAGCAATTTTGTTTTCCCAATCGTTATGATTAATGTCACTTGCATCATCTTTTGCTAGTACCTTTTTAACTATCTTATGTTCAGTAGACTTATAATCAAGAAAATTTATACCTGAAGATCTAGTCATAAATCCTACAGGACCTTCATTTATAACCGTATCATAAAATTGTTCAAAATCAAACTTAGGATTAATATCTACGTCCCAACGTGTTTTTATGTATAAGTCATATGTGTCTGGAATAAATTGAAATAGATCAGCATATCCTAAATGTTGTTTGGTTGCGTTTATCGTTTTATTAGCTGACGTTTTTGTTTTTTGATACCATTGAAATTTTTTACATGTAACATCAAGTGTATCTCGATCTATATCCATAATGGGATGGTAGTTCATTTTAGGTTCTTCTTTACGGTAAAATTTTCCTATAGTTTTAAATTCTTCTGGAACTGGATGATCACCTTGTCTATCTCTATTACTCCAAGTATGATAATATACATCTGCATTAAACTTTTCTTTCATTTGTTGTATAGATTTAGAAACACTAAATTCACCATTACGAAATATAGCTTTATACAATCCTGTTATACCAATTGCTATCTTCATCGTGATAAATTACAATAGGTAGGTGAATCTGAATATATAATCTTATTAAATTTACTTCTCATATCTGCAGCATCCTCAGGCCAATATTTTTTTATGTTCTTAAATCCACTCATATGAACTTTATCATCATGAGCCCAATGTGTAAATCCTAACCAATCGTAATCATAATTTCTACCTGCTCCAAATAATTTGACAGGTATTTGATCATGATCTAAATGATTTCTGATCCACTCAAATGGTCGATATAAAGTAAATGGTGTCATTGAATATACAATGGGTATCATACCTTCTAATGCCATGCCTACTGCAGCTCCAACCATAAGTTGTTCAGCTGCACCTACATTTATAAATCGATCTGGATAAGTTAATCGATGTTGATCAAATTGTTTCCAACCTAGATCACCTACAACTAAAATGATTCTTTCATCTTTAGTCATCTCATCGTAGAGCATCTGTGTAAATTCTTTTCTTACTGACATTCTAATAACCCTTGTTCAAATTCTTCCTTTGTAAGTTTCATATAATGAGCTTCTATTCCTTTAAGTATTGATAACTCTCCTACCTTTGTTCGATGAACATGTATTGAAGGTAAGAACGCTTTAAGTCTTCGTTCCAAATAATCAACATCGACTGGGTCATAACATGCATATCCATTAGCATTACAATGAACTTCAATATTGTCTAATTTCTTATCACCAATGTAACGCAATGCTTCCCATACTGATCCTTCAGCACATTCACCATCTGAAATAGTAACATAAACCTTTTTGTTAGGAGATGCAATAGCTGCACCTACTGCAATAGTTATACCTTGACCTAAAGATCCTGTTGTGCAATAGATCTTATCATCGATATCAAAATGAGGATGTCCTTCATGTTTTTTTGCTAAAGCATCAGCATCTTTTCCTTCATACTTTTCAAGTATACAATATAGAGCATAAGCAGCATGACCATTTGATAATACAAATATATCTTCAGGTCTTTTCTTTTTGTATATTGATTCGATGATATCAATACATGAGAAACAACTTCCTACATGTTCTTCATTATGATCATATAATAATTTAAGTAGTCTCTGTTTCAAGTTTAGCATTCTGTAAATCCTCAGGAGTTCCAAGTATCAAGTGTTTAGTATTTTTATCTATACCTATATTCCAACCCTTCATTGCAAGTTTAGCAAAGATAGGGGCAATGTAATATTCATTTTTAATCGTTTCTTTATTTTTGATAGCCTTTCTTGCTTCATGTACAAACTGTCTTCCATCAAAGAAATAATAAAATCCCCCAATTGCTTGATCGGATATAACTTCTTTTTCTTTCACATCCATTACCCAATCATCTTTATCTAAAGAAACGTAACTATGTGCGGGAGAAGTACTCTTGAATGTACATACCATTCCATCCATCTTGTTACTGATATTAATAGGTACAATCTTTGGTTCAAAATAACAATCGGGTGTAAAGATCATTAATGGAGTATCAAAATCAATAAATTTTTCTGCTAACATGACAGTAGATAAAGCACCTTCGGTGATATAATCAATTGCAATTATTTCTACATCTTCCGCTAACGTCTTAACGTATTGATCAATCTTAAATTCTTCAATATGTTTCTGTTGTACAATAAAAATGCATTTACAGTTGGTAGTATCTACAGATTCCATAGACTTTTCTAATATTGTTTTTCCATTAAAGTTTATTAATGGTTTAGGTGTTTTATAACCTCCATCAACAAACCTTTGTGCTTTTCCTGCAATAGGTAAAACTAGATTAAAACGTTTATCCATTTTTTAATATCTCGGTAGTATTTTGATGTGCATATTTACAAGCCGCATTAACGTCATCTTTAAATAACATTGATGACACAAAGCAAGCTGCAAAAATATCTCCGGCGCCTAATACGTTTAGACCAGACTTCCTTTCACAGAAATTATTATAGTGTGTTTCTCCATCCGAAGAATAACTGCCCGTTGGTTTATGTAATATAACCCAACCCTTTGTTAACTTTGCTAATTCATCTACATCCATAAACAATTCTTCATCTGAGATAAAGAGATAATCTATGTATTTTAAATAAGGTATTATACAATCTATATTTCCAGCAGTTACATCAGCAGATATTTTAGATGGTGTCCTACCTTCTCCTCCCAAACTTTTCCATTCAATTTTATGTAACATGGGCAATTGATTTAAGTACATGATATGATGCCATTTACATTCTGGAATCACTGGATGTTTAATGGTAATATTTAAATCACCTCTACCTACCCTTTGTGATTTCAACTCATTGATTAATATTAAAGCTTCTCCAAAACAAAATGGATTTACTTTTATATTTAAATTTGGTTCTAACCTAGCGATTACTTGCCAAAAATTAGCAATTGCACCTAACGTAGTTTTTTCACCATTAGTTGTAAATATATGGTCAACCGTTAAGTGTCCGTGTATTCCTAAGTCATACATTATTTCATCTCTACACTAGTTAGTTCTTGTTTATCTAATTCTAATACTTCTTTCATACTAGCTTCTTGTGTTATATAATTTTGTCCTATAAACCAGTCATACAAATCTACAATTACTCCTTCCCCACCTTTTGTTTGTAATACACCTTTTGCATTATTTTTAATAATATCGGGAGCATCGCTTGGGCACCAAGTACAAGTTAAGGATTGAAACATAGGTAGATCAAAATAATCATCACCTACAAATGCCATCTCATCTCGGTCTATACCAAACATTGATTCAAATTTATCAATGTAGATAGATTTATCTAGAGATAGATTTTCATCTCGTGTACAGAAAAATGGAAGTTGTCTTTTCTCTGCCATCGTTCTATTCCATGAGTCACCTGAAAGGAGTACTACCTTAATACCAGCGGCAGAGAATCTCTTTATTGCTGTAAAGTCTTTACATAGGAATTTTTTGGATAATACATTATGATCTTTGTCGTACTCTTTTGTACCGTCAGTCATAACACCATCAATGTCTAATATCAATAATTTAATTTTTTTCATATTTTAATACATAATCACTACAGAAGCCTGTAAAGTTATTTATATCTTGATTATTTAACTCTGGCAAAACACAAATAATCGAGTGGTACTTAGGTGTAGGAGATCCAGGTAAAGCCCATATCCATTTACGACTAGTTAATGTATACAAATCTCTTTGATGCCAAAAACAATTAAGACGAAGATTTAACGCTTCTTGAAGAGATTCTATATCTTTACAATGTACCCAGAGGTGTTTGTTTCTATTTACTAACCAAGAAGGAGAGACAGGATAAGATGATTCATGAGGACGCATCTCATGTCCTAAATACATTTTACCATCTTCCATACGTAAATCTATTTCCGCATGATATCCTCTATCCAATGCTTCTTGAATATAAGATAAAGAATTTTCCCTCTCAGGATTTCTTCCATCTAAATTTCCTCTATGTGCTATTGCAATCATTTCTTTTTTACCATGTAAATTTCTGTAGGTTCTCCTCTATTCAGAAAATCACTATATAATTCATGTGTTTCTCTAAAAGCGCCTTTACCCTTAAAATGTTCTAATATATCACCACCAGCTTGTGCAATTAACTCTTCTAATTCTTTTGGAGATAATTCTAGAGGATCCATTGCGCTTGATGTATTTGTTCGGTTTTGAAATCCATGATCAATATATAAATATCCTATAGGACTTACTTGTTCTATCCAAGTGGTAATAGTTTTAAGAGGATCAATTGAATGATCTAATGAATTAGAATAGACAATATCAAATTGTTTTATCCATTCTTCCTTTGGTTCCATGAAATCCCATTGTACAGTCATTGGAAATTGTGAAGCCGTATCTGATATTTCTGTTCCTATTATTCTATTTGCATTTGGATATCTTTTTTTAAATAAAGTTTGTTCTGCTCCATTTCTTGTACCATGACATAGAATTGAATTTACAAATGGTCCTGCTCTTTTTTGTATTTCAGTTAAACTAAAATTAGATACCCAAATCCGATCTAATTTTAATTTATTGGCAGCTGTCTGAATTTTTTTATATTCATCATAATCTTTATAGTTAAAAATTTTCATTATTCTCCTAAGTAGTTTTTTGTGGCTGGAGTATCAAAATCAAATCCCCAATAATCAATATCTTTCTTATACCAATCAGCAATAAGTTGTATAGTATTTTTCGTATATAGATCTTTATAATTAGAAATTTCATCATCTTTAAAGTCAGAAATTGCTGTGACATTTCTTGGTGCAAAGTTTGTTAGTGGCATTTTCATAAATTTGCTTAAATCTTCATCAAGGTGTTCTGTTCTAAGTATAGTACACTTAACATTTCCTTTTTCATCTTCTACATGATCAAACGCGGGATACCAATTACGAACAGCTCTATGCCACATATATTCTTGATTACCCCATTTATGTCTTTCTTCAAGAAATTCTTCAAAACTATTACACGAACAATAGTTTGTATCACCAAACTGATCTGATGATTCTTCATAATACAAGACCTTTCTAGCAAAGTTATATCTTGAAGCTACTCTCGCCCATGGATTTCGTACGAAGGCAAATGCATCTAAAATTTGTAAATCTGGATGTACATCTCTCCATCGTGCATGTTCATAACCAGGATGATCACCTGTTTCCTTCATCTTTTCTGTAACTTTTATCCTGTAGTTGGTAGGAAGATTAAGTTCTTGTGACCACACAACTTTATTAAGTAAATGAGGACTTGTTCGTATCGTCATACCAGCATTCTTTGGCACATGAATAAATAACTTTGACGATAATAATTTTATATCTAACATACTTCTATTTGTTCCATTAATGATACCACATCTTCTCCTGCATGTGGTAGTTTATCCTTTAGAAAGAAATGTATAAAGTAAGCTTCATCAACCGATTCACATGCAGTAAAGAGTGCATTCCATTTCCAATCTAAGTTTTGTGTTTGCATTTGTTCTTTCTTTACCCAATAGTTGAGTAGTGTTTGATCGGTTGACCATTTCCATGGACCTTTACCATCCACAAAATCTTTAAATTCTGTTCTCATGATAAATTGACCAGGAGTTTCACCTGGCTTAAAAAATCGTGTAATAGATTTATTCATGCACATAAGTCCCATGTTATAAAACTCTGCACCTAGATTATTCCACTTCATATTAATTGTATTACGCAAAGGTTCATATTGCATCCTAGAATAATTAATAATCTTAGCCGCGTATTCATTTGTAATAGGCATCGTTCGTTCTACAACACCAGCAAAATCTACACCACCGTCAATTGCAAAGAATATGTTTGGTGCAGTAGGTCTAATATAAATGTCGGCATCAACAATTACAATCTTATCATATGTATCAAAGTATCTAAATGCATTTTCCTTTTCATAGATAGGAAGATACCCCAATCGTTCTGTTGCTTCTTTACTTCTACCACTGTTAAATGGATCAGGTCTTATCATTAAGATAGGTTTAGTTTGTACGATATGGTCAATGTGATACTTTTTACAGTACGTTGCAACTGATGCTATGCAGTGTTCGTAAAGCTTTGATTGCTTACCTACTGCTACTTGATATATTAATGTTTTCATTTTAATCTATTATAACACACTTTGAATAGAAAGTAAATCTATTTTTTATTATGTATAATGGTGGTTCCTATTTTTTTATCTATTACTTGTGTAACACACCAATTTGTACGATCCGTATCCAGAAACTTTTTTATATATCCATCTGGATTAATTTTAATATCGTCCCATTTATGAACGGTCTTTACTAATACTTTTGCAAGATGTGGTGTTATATAGTAAGCACCACATGGAAGATTTATATCAGCTTTATGATAATCACTATATGTCATACCTAATCCAACACCATTCTTTTCTCTAAAATTTTGAGTGAACATAGGATCGACCAATTGCATATCATGTTCTAGAACGATAATTGATTTGTTTATTTGAATACATATCTCCCATAAATTATAGTGACTATACCAAATTGCTTTTTCAGTTTCAGAAAATGATATACCAAAACTACTATGAGAATGTTTTGTATTGAATGTTAATTGTATCTTTTGTTTTTCTATGGTCTCTGGAGTTACGGCTTCATATAAATGAACATTGTAATCCTTCCAAGAAGGTAGTACTAAATTTTTATAATGCTGCGATATCTTATTAGTAGACATCTGTATCATATAAATTTTAGGATCTATAGTCATTTAAATTAAAATCTGTTCCAACCATCTTATGCAACGATCTATCATGATTACTATAAACAAGTACCTCTGGATCATCTAAGAGAAAATCACAACCTTTACAATAGTCAGGATAATTTCCTGTTGTATGATCTTCTCTTAACTGTTCGTATTCTTTTCCATACCAGATCTCTTCAAAGGTTTGATCTGAGAAATGACCAAGTACGGCTTCCTCATCTCTACCAAGTACTTGACAACATGGATTAACTGCGCCTGTCTTACCATCTAATCCTCCAGCACGAATCACTAGATCGGGACTGAATGGTCGACCACACGTTTTTACTTTTCCTTTTCTGTCTTCCGTTGGTTTGTATATTCCAGACCAGTTGTGCATCTTCCATATCTCGGTCTTAACACCTGCCCACTCGACAATTTTCTTATATTGTTCTACTTCATAATCAATCTTTTCTTGATCAAGTATAAGATGATAGGTTGCAACGGTTGTATCTGCACCAGACTCTTCTACGTATTCTTGCATATTCTTTAGGTTGTTTAATACAATACCGTAGTTACCACCAACTGTATTATGCATCCACTTATTATATTGTTCTGCGTCATAACCTATGATAGAGAATCTAAAGAAGTCTAGTCCTGCATCAACACATCGTTTCATGAAATCGCCCTGCATACGATAACCATTAGAGAACGCGTATGCTTTCGCACCATACTTCTTTACAATCTTGATGTATTCGGGTAATTTTTTATTGAGTGTGGGTTCACCTGAACCTTCAAGGTTCACTACATTAAGACCGTGTTCAGATAGCTCTGCTACGATTCTTTCGAACTCGTCTATCTTCATATTCTTTAGGAAGCGTTTATCTCTACCACCTGTTCGTGCATCTTGTGGACACATAGAACATGAGTAGTTACACCCACCATTTATTTCTATAACTGCTCTATCTACTGATAATGTTTTTGACTTCATGTAATTTTTCATTTAAGGTCTTCTTATATAGATTTATACGAGATTTAAGTTGATGTAATCCATCACCATGCACCGTTAACTTTTTATCGGGCCAGTGGTGTCTATCTGTTCGATTATACTTTGGAAAGAGTATATCTCGTCTTTTATGTATATTAAAGTTTTTAACATAATGTTCATAATTTGTTTCATCTAACATCATACATTCTGTAGTGTGTAATTTAGTAATAGATGATCGACTTAATACGATTAATGGTTTATGAAAATTCTTAGCAACATAATGCCATAGTCCATCATAACAAATAACGAATTTTGAGGTATTGATATGATACATGGCTTCACTAATAGGAGTTCTATATGTGAGTTCGACAGGTTCAAATCCATGCATATAAAACTGATTAATCATAACATCCCATTGATGATGATTAATAAGTCTTTTCCATGGTCGTACTACATCGGCATTAAATGTATCTCTCCAGAATACAAGTTTCTTTGGTGAAACTGGTAACCTACAATTATTTCTAAACTGCCACCAGTTTATGAGAGACATTCGGGCCATATATCCACTTCTCAAAAGTAAAGAAGTAGGTTTTGAAGTTTGATTAGCGTATACATCACCACGAACAGAATCATACACATGATCTATTTCTACCATATCTTTATCTTGATAGAAATTATGAATGTATTCCATTCGTTCTATAGTGAGTTCTGGGTCTTCAAAGTGATATTGATTTTTCACATCCCAGTACCAGTGTATTGTTAATTTAACTGGTTTATGAAGAAGGTATGCGTGGACATGAGCAACATTTAGGCCAAACATGAAGTCACCGACTCCAGGAGTACCTTTCCAATGTATATCTGTACTTAGATTTTCTTCAATTCCACGCATAATAAAAAGAGGTATTAACTCTAGTTTTTAGACATATAAGCACTGGAACCAAAGAATGTTGCTACAACACCAGCTTGGGCTATGTAGAACATTGACAATAGGTTATCTAATGCTGATAATCTCTCCACACTTAACATAGGTAAAAATAAAGCTACGGTAAAAACAACCATTGACAACATAGCAACCCATGCCATTTGTCTTAGTTGATCTTCCTTCTTATCTTTGTTTTCAATTTCAATCATTCGTTCAGCCTGTGCCATTTCATCATCAGTTACTATTCCATCACCATCGGTATCATATTGAGCATACTTGGAATCTTTTGCTAGTTTCTTGCCTGCCATTTCTTATTCCTCAATTGGTTTAATTTGTTTTCATGTTGTGTACCATATCCACCACGTTTATTAAACTTAAAGTATGATAGTATAATTAAAGCAGCTATACCCGTCATTTGAAGTGCGAAGATTTGTATTGGTAACATAAACTTATTTATACAATTAAACTAACAACAAAACCAAATAAAGTAAGCAGCAAGTAAAATCCTACTATAGCCCAAAACACAGAACGCATTAGTTGTTCAACTTCGTCCTTATTTTTATTTGACATTTTATGATCTCCATAAAAAAAGGGAGGGACCGAAAAGCCCCTCCCAATATATCCTAATTTAGAATCCGTATTCTACAGATAGTGAAGCACCACCTAAGAAGTCATCAGTATCAACAAAGTCATAAACCCTTGCTCTAAATACTAAGTCACCTACATGTTTATGTACATCTAGAGCGACAAACTCTGTTCCGTTTAAATCCCATACGCCATCAACATTTCTACCATACTCAAGGGTTGGCATTAATGTTAAGATTGTTGGAAGTCTAACTGAACCTTCCCAGTATGCCACAGAAGTATCATCTACGTTCATGTAATAACTTACAGAAACAGGACCGACTCCTCCGCCTACTACGTACTCATTGACAGCAGCTGTATCGTTGCCATCATATGCATAGTGAACTACACCTGCATTAAGATTGAATGCACCAAAATCATGTGTAAAGTTTGCGTATAGATCATACTCAAAAGTAGCATCGTTACCGAAATCTACTTGAGATGCCCATGCACCAACAGTAACAGGACCAACTTCTACATCAACGTTACCACTTAGAGCAGCATTACCTGCATTTTGTGATACGCCTCTAAAGAAGTAGTCTGTGCCATAAGCAATACCATAAGATACTGGTACTTCATAACCATTATTTGTATCTTGTGCCTGTAACGTTGTTAAAACACCCATTGATAATAAAAGTGCAATGAATATATTTTTCATCTAATTCTCCTAATTGTTAACCAAAGAAGATACAACCACCTCAAAGTCTTTTAGATACAGAGAATTTGGACCATCGCTGGGCGCATTATCTGGATCATCATGAACTTCAAAAAAGAAATTATCAACACCAACAGCCTTAGCTGCTTTTGCTAATCGGTGTGCGTAGATACGATTACCTCCGCTTGTTGCACCATTACCACCAGGCCTCTGGACGCTATGTGTTGCATCAAATACGATAGGTGTATCGTAGTTATCCAACAAATAACATATACCTGTGAAATCAACGACTAAAGTATTATAACCAAATGAGGTTCCTCTTTCAGTTATCCATACCTTGTCGTGTGGTAAATTAACTTTGGACAGTATACCCTTTACATCCCATGGAGCAAGGAACTGTCCCTTCTTAATATTTATATATTTAAACTCTTCTAAATGAACCATTTTAGCAGCTTGTACTACCAAATCTGTTTGTCTACATAAGAATGCTGGTATTTGACATACATCAATTACACCCGCATATTTTCTTGCTTCTTTTAATTGTTCAACTGTATGAAAGTCAGTAAGTATTTGTAGACCCGGTATTTGTGTTTTTAGTTTTAAAAAATCTAGAAGAGTTTTAGTAAAACCAATACCTCTTTTTGAACCAGCAGAACTACGATTTGCTTTATCAAAAGATGCTTTAAAGATATATTCAACTTTGTATTGATCACATATATATTTACAGTGTTTTGCAATCATCAATGAGTGAACTAACGACTCATGTTGGCAAGGTCCCGCTATAATTCTCATTGAGATATGTTATCCGATTGTGCATCAAAAATTCTTGTTCTTAGTTGAGTGGTACTAAAGGTATGTTTCCTATTATTATAAACAATCTCAATACCCTTCTCTTTACATATATCTTTACCACTAAACTCTTTATCTCTGTATTCTTCACCCATAATTCGTACGTCTATAGGGTAAGATAAAAGAATATCTAATACTTCTTTTTCAGTTGTATAAGGTATTATTTCATCAACATATTTACAAGCACTTATTTGTACAAATCTCTCAAATACAGTTTGTACGGGTGCATTTTTAGTATTCGGTCTATCAACCGATGGATCTGTTTGTAATCCTACAATAAGATGATCACAATATTTTCGTGCTTCTTTAAGCATAATAACGTGACCTGCATGAAATAAATCAAAAGCAGAAAATGTAATACCTATCTTCATTTTTTATGGCCTGAGTTTCGTCTAACAATATCATCATGGTCAAATTTTGCCCAATATAACTCGAATGCTATGCCGTCCTCTATTCCTTCGAATTGATGGAACTTTCCTGGTTTTACGGTTGTGAATTGTCCTGGGCCTAAAATGGTTTCGTCTATCAGGTCCTGATCGTCTTGCCACACACGTACTATCATCTTTCCTGATTCCACAAAGAATCCGTTCCACTTGTACTCGTGCTTGTGTTCTGAACATACAAACCCCTTTTTATATTCTATACGATGAAATTCTAATACACCGTTAGCGTGAATTAATTCTGTTTGTCCCCAAACCTTTCCTGATCTATTACTCATTAATGTTTCCTCTTACCGTCAAATACACAAACAAATTCTAATATAAAGTCACCTGTATTCTGTACTTTATGAAATGCGTTGTCTGGTATTAATACTATGTCACCTTTTTTTACTTTAAATTCTCTATGATCAACTTCCATTCTACCTTCACCATTTGTAAAGATATAAACTTCTTCTTGTCCAGCATGTCTATGACCATTAGTTGATTTAGAAGGTCGTAATTCTGTTTTACTTAAACAGAGATTATTTAACGTTTTGTTATCATATAATCTATACTGATCAGTATCTTTAATAAGAACACCACCAATATCTTTAGTAGTCACGTGTAGATCATCGAATGTTGTACGATGGTATGATCCTTTTGATTTTGGTGGAAACCATGTATGCAATACAAAATCTTCCGCGGCATCTTCTGCAAGCTGTTCGTTAATTGCACTATACTTTTCAACTAATATGTTATTAATAAAACATGTCACGTAATAAATGTCATCTTCCAACAATACATTTGCCGCTCGAGTACCGTTATCAGATTTATAAACACTACACACATATAGCACAGGATCTTTACCTTCTGATTTACCGCCCATTATATTCTCCTTAAATGTAGTATTAAGATTAATTTACTCACTCTGTAGTGCCTCGTTATTCTCTAACCAATCTGCAGCAGTTGATCCATCATCACTCTTGGTCGCTTCTCTATAATAAAGAATAATCTCTTTCTGTTGTAATATATATCGTCTCAATTCTTGCATGTTTATCGCCATGTTCTCATACCCTTGAGGAGTCATAGCCATGATTGCAAACTCGCCACCAAGGTCTTGTTTTATCTCTGCAAGCTTTTCTTCTAGATTACCTTCTGTGATCACATACCAACGAACGTTCTCCATTCGTATTTCTTGTGGTAAAGGTGGTTGAAATATATCTAACTTAACTTGTTCTGTAATAATCTGTATAGGAGGTAAAGGAGGTAATGGTTGTATATCATCTAATCCAAACTTTGGAATGATTGAACAACCTGATACCAATAATAATGGTATGAGTAGATAATTACGTATCATCATCTTCTCCATAATATGTAGGCGCGTCTACTAATGCTTTATCAACAGCGCGTTTAACCGTTAACAATTTAGTGTTTGCACCTAGTCTGTTGAATCCATCTATATTATGATCATGCATGACACTTTCCCATTGCAAAATTTGTTCTTCTATACCACGTATTCCAACGCTTTCTATATAAGGCATTATTGTATCTCCTCGTCATCCGCACTTGCAATTTCTCTAGAAGCTTGTTCAATATCACGGAACACTTCATTTGTTCCATTGTTTATTCTTGGTTCAATTAAACCAGGCCGAGCAACGGAAAGTCTATAAAGGTTGTGTTGGCGAAATATAGAAAGATACTCATTCTTTTCTCTTTCTAATTCAGCAGATTGCGCATTTAATGTACCAATCTGTGCCTGTTGGTTTACCATTTGGTTTCGTATACTCTCAAGTACATTGGCATTATTCTCAGCAGCTGCCTGTAAGGCTACATTCTGTTGATTAACAACATCGTAGTTTCTTTGTACTTCGGTAATTCTACCTTGTAATTGATTGACTACAAACTTATGAGCAGCGAATCCACTACCAGCAAGTAATATAATTATAGGTAATAGTTTTATTATTCCAAACATTATGAAAGTATCTCCCTTATATGCATATCTATAATAGAATCATATCGAAAAGATCTCCAGTCCTTTACATTCAGATCCCAGACTCTTGCAGCCGTTTTCTTATTAGAAGATATCGTAGAGATAGTTTTAGGTTGTCTATTTTCTGGTATTAACCTAGGACTTGTTGTAAATTCCATTTCACGTTCTGTACCATCCTTCTTTGTAAACTTGACAAACATTTTAGATAAACTAGCATTAGCCTCTACTGTGTCTCTAAAAAGTGTTTCACGGAGTTCTGCGTTTATTTCACTTGTTTCTTTTTTATGTTCTTCTTGCATCTATAGCCTCTTTTCTTAGTTCAAATTCAGATAAATTGTTATAATCTGTTTTCATCTTACGGTAAACGGCTCTAGCAGTGTCCGGTTTATTTACCGTAACAGTATTATACCTAGTTTGACCGAGGGATTTAACCGCAACCGTTTGTTCAATGGTTTCTCGTTCTGGTTTATTCGCAGCTCTTGCCATGGCCTTTGATACTTTACGTAATAATTTTGCTTTCTTTTGGTTCATCATTCACCTGTTATATGATTATAAATTTCTTTCCACGACCAGAAGGCAGGTATCAAAGCATTATTACAACTTTCCATATCTGTATGTTCGTGTCTTACGAGTATAGGATTTAATCCTGCAATTGCTTGACCTGCGATTGCATTTTCTAGTTTATCTTCAATCCAATAATAACCTGTACCCTTGAATTTTTTTAATGATTTAGATTTATCTGCACCCGTATTAAGAATAGTAAAGCCTTCAAATACATCACCAAATGTATTTGTTAGATTTTGTATTCTTAATTGTTGTGCTTGATATAAATCAGATTGTGATGTGATTACATGAAATTTGTAACCATGATCATCATGTAATTTTCTTACATATTTAACTGAGTCTCTCAATGGAGATATAGAGCTCATAAAACAAGATTCATTAAAATGTCTCACATAAAGGTTACTGGTAGTTCTATCAATACCATAACGTAAGTTCATTCTATATTTTGTTAGATCACATTGATCCCCCACATAACCATAACGTAACATAAACCTATGGAAGGCGGGTTCCCAATCTAATAAAACACCATCAGCGTCAATTAAGATTATCATAATATACTTATTATAACACAGTTTATAGTAAAAGTAAACTTATTTTTTTATCTTTTGTGTTATTTTTTAATGTTGATTGTTTGTGTCTATCTTTCTTTTTATTTCTAGGATCAAACCTGGTATATTTAGCCATTAACCTTTTCTAATCTACTCATTAATCGTTCTGCTCTTGCCGTCACTTGTTTGTACCATAAAGAATCTCTTCCTTCAATGCCTGCTTGTTTCCAGTCATTTTTATCTAGTGCAACTTTAAAGTTTTTAAACTTACTTAATCTTCCTCTTCCCATATTAAACATCATGTTGACTAGAATCTGTTGTACTTCATCAGGCCAAACATCTACAAATCGAGCACCATAAAGTTCTACACACTCACTAATAGATGTGTCTAAATCTTTTTCAAAACATTCCTTTGTTCTTTCTTCTGATACAGGAGTACCAACTTCTTGTCCATGTTCTGGATCTGATTCTAATACTAAGTGTCCTACACCGAATGTAGGGTATCCTAAATGATCTTTATAGATCTCATAAACAACACCTTCATCTACCTTTAGTGTTTCGTATACTGCTTGTCTATCCATTTTCCGCTCCATTAATAAGTTGTAATTGTACTATTTTTACCTGCACCTTTCTTAATCCGTGTCAATAGATTACGATAGTCACCACTAGTTTTTGCTATTGTACTACCATGTTGTGAGATAAAACCTTGCCCAGCACTTACCACTTGTTGGTATTCACCAGACTCAACTTTTTCTTCCATAACGGATATACTGCAAAATTCATCTTTCACTTCACCAGTTTTGGTATTTTTAAAAGTATATGTTGGCATTATGTCTTAATCAAATTTGGGAAGGCTGTATTAACAGTAGCCTTTGTTAGTCCATTAAATGCTACCTTATCTTTCATACGAATCAACAATAGAGCTTCTTCTGGATGTACCGATTCTAATAATCCTATAAAATCCTGTTCTCTTTTCCATTGTGGATCTTTTGCACCTACCTTTTGTTGTACTCTAGGACCACCCTTTATAAACTTACTATACTCTTTAAATCTTCTTCGTATCGACGAAGGAGTAGACTCTGGTCTATTTGGAGTGTAAGGAGGAGAACCGGGTGGCAACTCGAATACTAATGTATCATCATAACAACACCTAATAGTATCCTTCAATGCCCAATCCTCATAGTTTTTAAGAAGTTTAACCTTCTCTTTCTTGTCTTTAGCGAGTGATACCTTTTCTAGTATCTCCCATATTTGTTGTGTATTTGTATAAGCCATAATAATTTTACCTCAATAAGCCATTATATCATAATTTAATCTAATTGTACAGTGTTATTTTCAATTAAGTACTTTCGATTTGCAAGATGTTCATCTTCAATATCATTTTTTGATTGGCCAAAGTATGCAACGCCAACATGTTGGTCTATCATCAATTGGCATAACTGCACTTGTTTACCTTCATGTTCTACGAGGAAGTCTCCAAGTATTCTACCGAACTTACCAGTGCCATCTTTGAATGTTAGTAATGTTTGTTTACTTCCAACTGGTATAAAACTATTTACAAAGTTTTTAGCATAATTACCGAACACTTTCTCTACTTTATCGGTTGTTCTAGATTCTGGTGTATCAATACCCATGAATCGAACTCGTTGATCTTTTAACCAAACATCAAACCCTAAATCAATATCTACGTCAGCGGTATCACCGTCAACTACTTTCTTTACTATAACGTCATAAGTGTAATCACTCATTAATAATCTCCATAAATTTGTAGACCCAGCTTACCATCACAATAAACAAAATAGTCTAATCCTGTTGTTCTTAAAATCTGAAATGCTTCTTCTAAAGTATTTAATATTGGTTTACCTTGTATATTAAACGATGTGTTTACTAGTACGCCACCATGATGATCAAGTATTTTATATAAAATCTTATTATCACCTTTAGTGACCGTTTGGACTCGCGCTGTATTATCAACGTGAGTTACAGCCGCCAATTGTTCTTTATATTCTTCCCGTACTTCTAAAGCAAAACTCATATACTGTAAGTATTTATAAGAATTAGATTTAAAATATTTATTCACATCATCCAATTTACATACTGGAGCAAATGGTCTATACCATTCTCTAAACTTAACCTCTGCATTTAATTTGTCTTTCATTCCAGGTATAGATGGATCACATAATATAGAACGATTGCCTAATGCCCTAGGTCCTACTTCGGAATTACCTTGAATAAGTCCAATGATCTTACCTTGTTTTAATAATTTTGATATTATTTCTGGTGTTACTACATCGTGTTTTTGAAAGTGTTCATTAATAGGATCTTGTATGCGTGGGCCAGAATAGGTAAGAGCTACTTTTGATATATCACCTTCTACCCTAGATCTATGTTCTACTATAGTACCTAAAGATAATCCAGTATCATTTGGATTAGGAGGTACATATACGTTTAAGTCTGGATAAGTATTTCTTATTTTTTCGTTTATAAGAACATTTAAAGCAACTCCACCACTTAAAAGTAAGTTACTTTGGTAATAGTAATGTACTATATCATAAAATTTCTCAATTTTCTCAATGACAATATCTTCACACGCTTTTTGTATTGCTAAGGCATAATCTTTACCATCTTGTCCTTCTATATGCGCTACTTGTACGGGTGGTAATGAATCTGTTTTACCTGCATTCCACCAATGGCCAGAGTTTCGTGTTTTATCTACTAGTAATCTAGTTCTCTCAATATATTCCACATCATAAAGTAAATCTTTATCAACAAATGGCATAACTGCATTCATTTTTGACATAGATGCTTTATCTTTTAAAAGTTTGATTGCATCTTCTTCTGGCATGTTATCACTGAGACGACGCCTATAAGTCAAAATTTCATTATTAAGTATATTATCTGTGATTAGTGTTTTAATGAAACTCTTATAATCTTCATTATAGTTTCCATAAGCAGATAATCCCATAACTTTACCAGCAATGTCTAATCTATTATGAGTATTCTTACTTATGTCAGTAATCATTGATCCTAAGAGATTTATATTTCTTCCCATGTTTGAATGGTCATGCCAACTTTTATGATAACTACCATCGGCGTGAAGTTCATATCCATTAAACACTCCATCATCACCACCACCATCTAATGTCATTACATAACATCGTTCAAAGGGTGATTGTTTCCATGCAGAATACATATGAGCAACGTGATGAGGACAACCATTTATAACACTTTTAGTGTTGAGAGTATAGTCAATAACTTCGGGCATTAGCTGCGAATCAAACTTATTCCTATCAGGACATGTTGTTCCATTGATAACAATATCAAAGTCATTATCAATATTCCATTCTTTTTTTGCAATCTCCAAACATCTTGGTATTGCTTCTATAGGATTTACATACTCATCTCTAAATGGAACATAACCTTTCGTTTCCATACGAGCATGTTTAACACCATATAGTTTTTCAATCTCAATGATATGATATGAGTTAAACTTTTCGTTATAAAAAGTTACGTTAGCGTTATGACCTGGATAGATCGATATAATATTTTTAGTCATGTGTCAAATGGCTTGAGTGAATTTTCCCACCGATAAATTCATTGTAATAGTTTTTATCAAATAGAACTTCTCTTTCAATTTGTTCTTTCATTTCATAGTAAGCACAGTCTGCTCGTTTTTTACATAATTTAAGAATCTCTCTGTGATAGTTATCAACACTATCCTTTGATTCTTCAATTAATTCTTTATTAGACCCGAAGTATTTTTTCCAATCGGACTCTATTACTGATCTTCGTTTTCTCTTCTGGCCTTTCAAAGGTGGAAGTGTTTTCTTAGACCAGAAAAACTTTTTACCAATATATTTTTTATTTGTAACTTTGTTGGTTATGCAATACACAAAACCAATCCAATCATCTATAGGTCCTTCAAAGGGTTCATTATTATAATACCACATAAAGGTATTTATTCATAATTTAAATTAATGATCCTCGCTTGTTCTCCACACATACAACAAAAAACGGGCATTTCATCTATATCATAAACTGTAAGTCTTGTATTTGTCATACATGTGCCACAATTTACTTCGTATTCATATTCGTCCATTATGCTCCTCCCCAAACATCATCCCATTTTCCAGATAAGGCACCTCTTGCATAATCGGTTGCTCTATTCTCAAAGAAGTTTGTATGTGTAGGAGCATTTATCATTTCTTCTACCCATAATAGTGGATTTCTTTTTACCTTAAAGATACCTTTAAGACCTAGACTAATTAAACGTCTATCTGTTATATATCTTATATATGTTTTTACTTCACTAGCAGTTAAATCTTCCATTGGACCAATTGCAAAGGCAAGATCAATAAACTTATCTTCCAAATCTACCATCTTTTCTGCAATGGTATATATTTGTCCTTTAAGGTTATCATTCCAAACTTCTAAGTTTTCCTCGACATAGGTTCTGAAAAGTTTAATCATGCCTTCACAATGTTGTGTCTCATCCACTATAGACCACGTAACAATCTGACCCATGCCTTTCATCTTACCATGCCGAGGAAAGTTTAACAACATAATGAAAGAACTGAATAACTGCATACCTTCAGTGAAGGCACTGAATGCAGCTATGTTTGTAGCAATCGATTCTTTGGTTCCACTATTATTAGATAGTTCCATAAAATATTCATGCTTATCTTTCATAGCTTCATACTCAAGAAACTCATTATAGGTAGATTCAGGCATACCTAAAGTTTCTATTAAGTGTGAATATGCTGCAACGTGCAAAGCCTCGCGAGCTGCAAAGCCTACGAGCATCATTCTTACTTCTGGTTGAGGGAAGTAAGGTAAGTAGTTATTAACATAGCCACCAGCCACATCAATATCTCCTTGAGTAAAAAATCTAAATATGTTTGTAAGAAAGGTTTGTTCTTCTCTGGATAACTTATTCTTCCAATCCTTAGTATCTTCGGACATTGGAACTTCTGTATGAAGCCAATGACTTTGTTCATGTTTTAACCAGGCGTCATAACACCATGGGTACGAAAACGGTTTAAAGTAAC
>TARA_R110000868_G_scaffold102840_1_pt1 | contig 30048 bp, 27 predicted proteins | sample TARA_R110000868 | Tara Oceans TARA_R110000868 (sample SAMEA4397489) | marine metagenome | biome: Polar Biome; feature: [SRF] surface water layer (ENVO:00010504); material: water (ENVO:00002006), including particulate matter (ENVO:01000060) such as... | depth 5 m | reverse complement strand
GCACGATCGCTGGTTCCTTGACCGTATGGCCACGCACATCCTCGCTTTCGAGGGTGACAGCCATGTCGAGTGGTTTGAAGGCGACTTCTCATCCTATCTGGAAGACAAGAAGCGCCGTCTTGGCGAAGACGCTGTGAATCCGAAGCGCCTGAAATTCAAGAAGTTCGCGCGCTAGAATTATTCGACCGGGCGGTCGGAATCGAGGAGATCAATCTCCTTGGTTTCGGCGCGCTCTTCGTCGACCTTCTTCTCGATATGATAATCCGGCGCCACGTCGAGGGAATCAGAGCCCTCTGCCGGTGTTGGTTTTTGCGGCTTGCTGCGCTCGGCGGTGCGTTGGGCCAGCTTGCGCGCCAGCACGTCGGCATCAACGGGGCCGTCAAAGCGCAGCCGGTATATGGGCTCGGGTAAGGTGAAGCCACCTGTTTCCAGCGCATCCTTGGTGGCACTGATCGCCAGGCCGCGCGCCTTGCTGAAATCGGAATCGATCTGGTTCACCCAGCCCTGGAAGCGCAGCACAATATTGGAATCACCCACTGTCAGGATGAACGCCGTTGCGTCAGGCAGCTTCAGCACGAAGGGCAGGGTGTCCAGCGTATTGAGGCCAAGATTCATGGCAGCAATCGGGTCGTCGTTCGCGTCAACGCCCAGATCGAACTCGAAGCGTCGTTCAGGATTGCGACTGTAGTTCAGGATCACGGACTTGAAGACCATCGCATTCGGGATGCGCAGATGATTGCCGTCCAGAGTCATCAGGACTGTCGCCCGTGACGTCAGGCGCACGACCTTGCCCTCCTGATCGCCGATGACAACATGCTCATTGGCCCGAAAAGGCTGACGCAGGCTGAGCATGATGGACGAGATATAGTTCTCCAGGCTATCGCGCACGGCAAAGCCGATGGCGATGCCCAGCACGCCGACACCGCCAAGGATCGTGCCCATCAGTGCGGTCGCACCGACCAGGCTGAGAGCAAGGACGAGGGCGATGCCAATCGAAATCACACGCACTGCCTGCGAAACAAGCTCGGCGAGGAAAGGATTGCGCAGGATGCGGCGCCACAGCCACATCCAGTTTGCCAGCAGGTGGCCGACTAGGCTGACGGTCAGGAAGAGGGCCAGCCCCAGCCCGAGCAGCGGCAGCGCGCGATAATAGCTTCTCAGCTTGGCATTGAAATTGTCGACCAGCGGCGAGACATTGCCTTCGATGTCGAGCGTCCGGTCGATCTTGTCTTCAACCGTAACGACGCCTTGGAAGCGTCCGGCAATGTCTGTAGCGCGCACTGCGGCGACTGAGTTCGATACTCCGCCTGATAGCGTCACAACACCTTCGCGCACGTCGACCTCGACACCATTCAGAGAGTCGATTTCGGCGAATATCGCGGTGATACGGTTCTTGATCGCCTGATCGTCAGGTGCATCAACCCGTGTTTCCGCGCGTTGCGCAGGGGCCGGCATGGTGTTGGGTTCCAGGATCTGCCCGGTGCCAGTCATGACTGGCATGGCCAGCAAAAACATGAGGCCAGCGAACCGCGCAAAGCGTGATCGGATGTTACAGAGAATCATGTCGTTCCCTTTCCAACGCATACCATAGCAGCGAGATGACGAATTTGCAGGTTCACTGTGGGCTGAACCCGTCATCCAGCGTACGTATTTACGCTAGCTGTTTTGCCAGATCGGAAATCGTCGGAGATGACACGTCGAGCGGGCTGAGTTCCGGTAGTGTCGATGTGTCTTCGGTTGCAATGCGATCATAGAACGGATCATAGAAGTCGCGTGAGACCGTCGGGGAGAACATTTTCTCGGCCGTCAGTCGTGCGTTGCGGCGCAAGGGCAGCATTTTGGCCGGCGTATCCAGATAGGGCCGGATCGCGGTCAGGGCATGGTCCGCCAGCCGTTCGATCTCGTTGGCGACGAATTTTTCATAGAAAGGTTCACTGCGGCTATTGTAGTGGGGCCTGACCCAGTTGCCAATCACGTCGACATCAAGTGGCAACATCAAGCCGTTGAAGTCATGCTGCAGAAATTCGGGAATGGCCTGAACCGGGGTGCCGATTGAAGGCGTATGCTCTGCCATGGCTTCAATGATTGAATAGCCGAACGTGTCAGCGAAGGTTGGCAGAAACCCGAAATGGGACCGGCCAAGCATTTGCCGGACTTCATCGTTCGGGAGGCTCTCATAGTGCGTGACATTCGGAAGGTTCAGAAGGTCCAGATAGGGCTTGAAGAAGGCTTCCGAAGTGGGATCGGTCCACACAGTTTTACCGACCTTGAGTGACGATACGATCTGGACGCGCAGCGGAAGGTTTTCGTCGAGGGCTTTCTTGGCCAGCAATGTGGCAACACACCCGCCCTTGCGCGCGAAGTGGGCGCCGACAAAGGTGATGACCATCTCATCCATGCGTCCTTGAGACAGCTGCTCGGCCAACGGGTCTACATCCGCTCCCAGTTCGGCGTTGGGATGGCGCACGAACAGTTTCGCCTCAAGCTTCTTGGCGGCGCGTGTATCCTTTATCTGAGCCAGAAACTCTCGCCGGGCATAGTGGGAAAGTGCGATGATCCGGCGACAGTGTGATCCGGCAATCTCGTCCGTCATCCATTTTGTGTAGGCGTTATTACTCTCAAAGCGGAACCGCCGAGGAAGATGGCTTTCGAAGGAAATGACGTACTTCTTTTCCCCTATCGGAACCCGGTTAAATGCATGAACAAGATCAGCGTTATGAAAAGGCGCGAGAAGAGCCACTCCATCCAGACTGTCGATGAATCTGTCGAAAGGCAGGAACAAACGCCGGTCTATGTGGTGACCGCTATCGCGGGGCACCACAAATGACGTTGGATATTTGTCCTTGTAGACAGAAACTCGCATTAGGCCTTGTATCCGAAGAATTAATTCTACCGTCGCGCGTGCAGGAAGCGGGCCAATTGGAGAAATGTGGGTTAATAACCGCTCACCTCTTAGTATCTTTACCATAAACGGAATCCATGACGATCACATGAAAATTCCGTTTTAAAGAACAGGTAATCCGTTGTTTTGACTAAATTTTGATCGCTTTATGTCCGTTTGGACTGTTTCAAATCGGCAGTCATGCTGTCGATCTTGGCGATCAGGGCGGAGGCTGAGCCATTTGCGCGGTCGAGCAGGGCTATGAATTGGGCGCGTTGCTCAATGCCGAGCCAGATCAGATTTCCGTCCAGATTGAGCGCAACATCGACGACCTGGTACTGACCGTCGCGGGTCAGGACGCGCCAGCGGACATCCATGTCTTTGCCATCCTGCCGTTTGATCACCGTGTTAACGATCGAATCCGTATCTGAGCGATCAACCGAATCCTTAACGACCACTTCCTTGCCCCGATAGTTGTCGAGCTCATTTTCGTAAACGGCCAGTGCGTATGTGCGGAATGCCTTACGATAGGCGGTTAGTTCCTGTTCAGAGAAACGGCGGCTGTACTTGCCGATAACGAAATTGGACACCGCATCAAGATCGGTGAACTGGTCCATGTACTTGCTGAATGCCGCGGTGCGCTGCTGGGCGTTCATCGAGGGGTCGTTGAGCGTTGCCAGAACTTCGCTGGCATTTGTCTGCACGTACGCCTCAGTCTTGGCGTCAGCGAAAGCCGGGAGTGCACTCCATACCAGTGCGGTAACAGCGAGAACGGTATTGGTCGTGCGGCTCAACAGATTGCTCCTGTCTGGGTGATCAGCATTTGTCTAGTTCTCGAATTCGTCAAAATCAGGGAGATCATCGTACGCTTCGGTGTCATCGACGGGCCTACCATTACGGATCGCTGCCTGACGCTGAGATGAATAAATACGGCGGAGAGCCACATAAGGTTCCGGCTGTTCGTTCAGCGACTTGATCTGGTCGTCGAACGCGACACGCGCATTCAGACCACCGAGAATGCCGCGCCCCATGGCGATCTGATCATCGAGATCGGGCTGTCCGGCGAACTCGGTCCAGGTTAGCGGGTCAAGCGCCCGGTCAACACCTGATCCGATCAGGTCGCGCGGATTGGTCGGCCCGAGAAAGGGCATGACCAGATAGGGACCACCGTCCACACCCCACACAGCAAGTGTCTGACCGAAATCTTCGCTATGTCCGTCGAGTCCAAAATAATCCGCAGCGTCCCAAAGGCCGACGAGCCCGACAGTCGTATTGATTGTGAATCGGAAGAATGTGTCGGTGGCGCGTCCGGGCTGAGCCTGCAGGACGTCGTTCACGAAAATCACAGGTGATTTCAGGTTGCCAAGGAAATCCCCAAGCCTGTCGCGAGCGAATTCTGGCGTCACGGTCTCGTAGACAGTCGCAGCCGGGCTCAGCGCATACTGGTCCACGCCCTGATTGAAGGCGAACATCTGGCGGTTAAAGCCTTCATAGGGATCTGGAACTTCTCCAGGGGCTGTGGGGCCTGTCGAGGCACATGCGCCCAGCCCTAGCGCCAATGCGACGCCGATGATTCGATTTTGCATGAGGAAGTTCCCCCGTGGGCTGGTTCAAAGCGCTAGATGGAGTCTCTAGTACACCGCATCAACTCACAGATTGGTAAATTCATTTCACCTGTGGCCCATCTGCAATCTTGCAAAACATATAAACTAATGTTTATATTCTGATATGCGGTCCGATCTCGCCTCAATAATAGACCGCCTTCGCGCAGCGGGCGAGCCGACGCGATTGCGGATACTCGCTCTATTGCGCGAGCGGGACTTGTCAGTTGGTGAATTGGTTCAGGTCCTCGCGCAATCGCAACCCCGTTTATCGCATCATCTGAAGGTGCTGACGGCGGCAGGTCTCGTGGAGAGAATGCCCGAAGGTTCATTCGTATTCTATCGTGCAGCGACTCGGGGTGACGACCGTTTGTTTCTCGATTCACTTTTCGCGCAGGTCTCGCAAGACGCCCCGACGCTAAAACGCGACGCTGAGCAGCTCGACGAAGTGTCTGCACTGCGCGCCGCTTCGGCTGAGGCATTCTTTTCTGGCATTGCCGGCACGTGGGACACGATCCGCTCGTTACACTATCCTAATGAATCGATTGAACAGGCCTTGCTTGAGATGGCCGGTCCGGGGCCGTTCGAGCGCGTTATCGATTTTGGAACGGGTACAGGACGCATGCTTGTGCTGTTTGCGCCGCTTGCCCGCGAAGCGGAAGGAGTCGACCTCAGTCATCACATGCTGACAGTGGCTCGCGCCAACCTCGAACATGCTGGAATTTCCGGCGCTCGGGTGCGCCAGGGCGATGTAACGTCCGTGCCCTTTGAATCAAACTCTGCTGATCTGGTTATTATCCACCAAGTTCTCCATTTCATGGATGCGCCAGGCAAGGTCGTCGCCGAAGCCAGCCGCGTCCTGAAGCCGGATGGGCGCCTTCTGGTCGTTGACTTCGCTGCGCATGACCTGGAATTCCTGAGAACCGATCATGGCCACCACCGGCTCGGCATGAGAGACGACAACATGGCAACGTGGGCTGCCGAAGCTGGTCTTGATCTGTCGGATCCCCATTCATTTGCCCCGCCCGATGCGTCGAGCCCGGGGCTGGTCGTCAACATATGGGTTGCTGAAAAGCAGGCCGCGCCCGAGGAGGTGAAAGCATGAGTACCCTGTCGATTGCCGATCACCAGTCGAAGTCCGCCACGTCAATTTCGTTCGAGTTCTTTCCACCAAAAAGCGAGGCAATGGCCGAGCGCTTGTGGGAGACGGTCAAGCGGCTCGAACCGATGGCGCCCGACTTTGTCTCAGTAACTTATGGCGCGGGCGGCTCCACGCGTGAGCGCACGCACGACACCGTGAAGCGTATTGCTGGCAGTACTGCGCTGCTTCCCGCGGCGCACTTGACATGCGTGTCGGCGACCAAGGAGGAAGTACTTGAAGTGGCCGATGCCTATTGGGATGCGGGCATACGGCATATCGTGGCGCTGCGCGGCGATGCGACCGAAGGCATGGGCGCGGCGTTTCATCAGCACCCCGGCGGTTTTCGCGACTCCGTTGAACTGATTGAGGGCCTGCGTGCGCGCCGGTCCGGAACTGGCGAGCGGTTTGAGATTTCGGTCTCATGCTATCCCGAAGAGCATCCTGACAGCCTTGGCTGGGAGCAGGATATCGCGTTCCTGAAAGCGAAGCAGGACGCTGGTGCTGATCGCGCAATTTCGCAATTCTTCTTCGAGCCGGACACGTTCCTGCGGTTTCTGGATCGGGCACGTGCTGGCGGCGTGACCATGCCGATAATTCCCGGCATCATGCTGCAACCGAACTTCAATGGCCTGAAGCGCATTTCGGCGCTGTGTGGGGCAAGCCTGCCGAACTGGCTGCATCGCTTGTATGAAGGTCTGGATGACGACGCAGAAACACGCGACCTGGTAACCGCGACAGTGGCCGCTGAACTGTGCCACAAGCTGGCGGATCATGATGTCGACACGTTCCACTTTTACACGTTGAACCGCGCCGGGCTGGCACTTTCCACCTGTCGTTTGCTCGGCGTGAAACCCAAGCCTGCTCAGGCTGCATGAGGCCACCCATGAATCGATCTGAACGAATTGCCGCCCTGCACGCTGCTGCCAAGGAGCGTATCCTGATCCTCGACGGTTCGTGGGGCGTGATGTTCCAGCGCATGGGACTGGGTGAGGTCGACTATCGCGGCGACCGCTTCACGGAAGCCGATTATCCCGTCCAGATGAAAGGCAACAACGACATCCTGTGCCTGACAAGGCCTGAGCGCGTTACCGAGTTGCACGATGCCTATTTCGCCGCGGGCGCCGACATTTCCGAGACCAATACGTTCTCGGCCACGATGATTGCGCAGGATGATTACAAACTGGATGCAGACTCTGTGCGTGACATCAATCTGGAAGGCGCGAAACTGGCGCGCGCGGCAGCAGATGCCTGGACGCAAAAAACGCCCGAAAAGCCGCGCTTTGCAGCTGGTTCGATCGGTCCGCTCAACAAGATGCTCTCGATGTCGTCCAACGTAAACGATCCGGGCCATCGAGCCGTGACATTCGATGAAGTCTACGAGGCATACCGGATGCAGGTGCAAGCCCTGAATGAAGGCGGTGTGCATCTCTACCTGATCGAAACGATCACCGACACGCTGAACTGCAAGGCGGCGATCAAGGCCATCATGGACCTTGAATCCGAGGGCATGGACAAATTGCCGATCTGGATTTCGGGCACAATTACCGACCGGTCGGGTCGCACATTGTCCGGGCAAACGGTCGAGGCGTTCTGGAATTCCGTGCGTCACGCGAAGCCTTTCGCCATCGGTTTCAATTGTGCGCTGGGCGCGGACCTGATGCGGCCGCACATCGCGTCGCTGTCACGGATCGCGGATACGCTGGTCGCGGCCTATCCGAATGCCGGCCTGCCGAACGAAATGGGCCAGTACGACGAGACGCCGGGCCAGACCTCCGGCGCGGTGGGTGGCTGGGCGAAGGATGGCATCGTCAATATCCTTGGCGGATGCTGTGGTACGACGCCGGAGCACATTGCTGAGATCGCCAGGGCTGTGGACGGACTGAAGCCGCGCGATCCAGCGCCAACGTCTCGCGACATGCGCCTTGCCGGGCTGGAACCCTTCGTTCTGGCGTCATGACCGGACAGCCTGTTAAACCCGGAGACCTGTTCGTCTTCTACGGACTGCTGAAGCAGGGCGCTGTGGGCATGCCGGCGGACTTGCCTCTGGAGCAATCCGGGCGGTTCCTCGGGCCGTGCCGCTTTCGCGGGCGGTTGCTCGATCTCGGCGGATTTCCAGGCGTCATCGACGGGGCGGATCTCTGCCATGGCGTGCGCTATCAGCTGACAGATGTTTCGATCATCGGCGCAATCGATGCCTTCGAAGACGTGACGGATGATGCCGTGACATCGCTATACATACGCAAACAAATTCCATTGCTTGCCGACGACGCCGCACCCACCGGTGAAACGGCTTGGATCTACTGGTACAATCAGCCCGCAGAGGGCTTCGAACACATCGCTGACGGCGACTGGCCGCTGGGCAAGGGACGAACACGCAAATGACAGCTGCTGCTTCAACAAGATTCGTAAATATCGGCGAACGCACGAACGTGACCGGCTCTGCCGTGTTCCGGAAAATGATTACAGCCGGTGACTATCCGGCCGCCGTCGAAGTTGCCCGCAATCAGGTCGAGAACGGTGCGCAGATCATCGACGTGAACATGGATGAAGGTATGCTCGACGGCGTCGAAGCCATGCGGACGTTCCTCAATCTCATCGCAGCTGAACCTGATATAGCCCGCGTGCCGGTGATGATCGACAGCTCCAAATGGGAGGTCATCGAGGCGGGCCTGAAGTGCGTTCAGGGCAAGGCTATTGTGAACTCGATTTCCATGAAAGAGGGCGAGGAGGCTTTCCGCAAGAATGCGCGCACCTGCCTGTCATATGGCGCTGCCGTCGTTGTCATGGCGTTCGACGAGGAGGGCCAGGCCGACACAGCGGCGCGCAAGATCGAGATATGCCAGCGTGCCTACAAAATACTGACCGAAGACGTCGGCTTTCCGCCGGAGGACATCATCTTCGACCCGAACGTCTTTGCCGTTGCAACGGGGATTGAGGAGCACAACAATTACGCGGTCGATTTCATCGAAGCGGCGAAAGTTATTCGTGAGACTTGCCCAGGCTGCCACATATCCGGCGGACTTTCGAATGTATCGTTCAGCTTCCGGGGCAACGAACCTGTCCGCCGGGCGATGCACTCGGTCTTCCTCTATTATGCCATTCCAGCGGGCATGGACATGGGAATCGTCAATGCCGGCCAGCTCGACATCTATGACGATATAGAACCGGAATTACGTACATGCGTGGAAGACGTCATTCTCAATCGTCGGGACGACGCAACCGAGCGGTTGGTCGACATCGCCGAAACATTCCGTGGCCAGAAAGGGAAGGTTCAGGAGAAGGATACACGCTGGCGCGAGGCACCGGTTGCCGAACGCATCGAGCACAGTCTGGTTCACGGTATTACCGAGTTCATTGAAGTCGATACAGAAGAGGCCCGTCAGGGCGTCGAGCGTCCGCTCCATGTGATTGAAGGTCCGCTTATGGACGGCATGAACGTGGTGGGAGACCTTTTCGGTTCCGGAAAGATGTTCCTTCCGCAAGTGGTGAAGTCGGCTCGTGTCATGAAGGCAGCAGTGGCCTATCTCGAACCCTATCTTGAAGAAGAGAAAATCCGGCTCGGCACGGTCGATGTTTCAAATGGCAAGGTGTTGATGGCAACTGTGAAGGGCGATGTGCACGATATCGGCAAGAATATTGTTGGCGTGGTGCTTGCCTGTAACGGCTACGAGATCATCGATCTGGGCGTGATGGTTGCGGCCGAGAAGATTCTCGACACCGCGATCGAGATGAATGTCGATGTTATTGGTCTCTCCGGTCTGATCACGCCCAGCCTTGATGAGATGGTCTATGTCGCATCAGAGATGCAGCGGCGCGGCATGACCCAGCCCCTGATGATTGGCGGTGCGACGACGAGCCCGGCCCACACGGCGGTGAAGGTTGATCCGGTCATTCAGTGCGCACCAGTTATCCATGTGTCCGATGCGAGCCGGGCAGTCGGCATCGTCAGTGCCCTGTTGAACGCTGAAGATAAGCCAGCGCTCGTGGCGCAAACCAAGGAACGCTATCAACGTATGCGGGAGTCCCGCAAGGATGGGCCGCCCAAGCCGCGCTTGCCGATTGATCAGGCACGCGCAGCAGCCATGAAAATCGATTGGGATTCCTATGAACGTCCCAAGCCGACATTTGCCGGAGTTCGAACATTCGACGATCTCGATCTCGCGACACTTGCTCGCTACATCGACTGGACCCCATATTTCTCCGCGTGGGACCTTGCGGGGAAGTACCCGGCCATCCTGACTGACAAGGTCGTCGGTGAAGCTGCAAGCAGCCTGTGGCGGGATACACAGGCAATGATGCAGCAATTGGTCGGGGAAGCCTGGTTCACGCCGAAAGCCGTTGTGGGCTTCTGGCGGGCGAATAGCGTGGTTGACGATATCCTTCTTGAGACCGGTGATACGTTCCACACGCTGCGCCAGCAGATGGTCAAAGACAATGAACGCGCCAATTTTGCCTTGGCCGATTTTGTGGCACCAGAAGGAGAGGACTGGGTGGGCGGATTCTGCGTAACCTCCGGCCCTGAAGTTGAGGCCATCGCAGCGGACTTCATCGCGAAGGGCGACGACTACTCGTCTATCATCGTGAAAGCGCTGGCTGACAGGTTTGCGGAAGCCGCTGCCGAATACATGCACGAACGCGTTCGCCGCGAGTTGTGGGCCTATGCTTCAGATGAGGCTTTGGTTGCGACTGACCTGATCCAGGAAAAGTATCGCGGTATTCGTCCTGCGCCCGGGTATCCGAGCCAGCCGGAGCACACCGAAAAGGCGACGCTGTTCAAATTGCTGGATGCAGAAAGGAATATCGGCGTGTCGCTGACATCAAGTTATGCCATGACGCCTGCATCCAGTGTGTCGGGCATGTATTTCGCGCATCCGGAAAGCGTCTATTTCGCTGTCGGGCGGATTGAGCGGGACCAGGTTGAAGATTATGCCGCGCGCAAGGGATGGGACGTGCGGGCGGCCGAACGGTGGCTCGCGCCGATCCTGAACTATGATCCTCTGGCTGTGAAGGCCGACGCCTGACGCCGCCTTTCCGTGGCGTAATATGTTTCTGGTCGCGGTCCTGCGAGTCGCATAGAAGACTGCACAATAGCTGATGCGCCATGGGGAGAGCGGGAATGCCAACGAACAAGATTCGCGGTGAGAATGCCAAGATCGTCGCGACGCTTGGCCCGGGCAGTCGATCGCGAAAAGAAATCCGCGCTCTGGCTGAAGCCGGCGTGGACGTGTTCCGACTGAATTTCAGCCACGGCGAGCATGATGCCCATCGCGAGGCACTGGAGGCTGTTCGTGCCGCCGAAGCAGCCATTGGCCAGCCGCTGGCGACCCTGGCCGACCTGCAAGGGCCGAAAGTGCGGGTTGGCCGGTTTCCGGGTGGCGCGATGCGACTCGGTTTCCGTGCGGAGTATGAGCTTGTTGCCGCCGAAGAAACCGACCGGGAGGGTGTGATCCCGGTGCCTCATGCCGAAATCGTCGCCATGCTGGAGATCGGCGATACGATTCTGGTCGATGACGGCAAGCTAATTCTGACCGTGACGCAAGGTGGAGACCATCCACGCGTAAAGTCGGAAGTGCCTGGCAAGCTGGGGGACAAGAAGGGCTTCACGGTGCGCGGCAAAGCGTTGCCGGTGCAGGCGCTGACCGACAAGGATCGCAAAGATCTCGCTTTTGCGCTAGAGATCGGCGTCGATATCGTCGCCTTGTCATTTGTGCAGACAGTCGAAGATATTCTGGAAGCCAAGGCGATCATCGCGGGTCGGGCTCCGCTCGTCGCGAAGCTGGAAAAGCCTGCGGCCATTACGAACCTGATCGCCATCGTTGAGGCGGCCGATGCGGTCATGGTCGCGCGCGGTGATCTGGGCGTCGAATTTGCTCCCGAAGATGTCCCCGTGATCCAGCGCCGCATTGTTCGCGCGGCGCGCGCTGCGGGCAGGCCGGTCATCGTGGCAACCCAGATGCTGGAATCAATGATCGAGAACTCGGCGCCTACTCGCGCAGAGGCGAGCGATGTGGCGACGGCGATCTATCAGGGGGCCGACGCGGTTATGCTATCGGCAGAAACGGCGGTTGGCCGTCACCCGGCGACGGCGGTGGCCATCATGTCGCGGATCATCCGCGCCACGGAAAAGGCCGATGACTATCGTCGTTCGATTGCGGAATTTGACGGTGATAGCACCAGTTCAGATGCGATTGATGTTGTCGCTCGAACAGCGCTAGCTATGGCGGCCTCCGAAGGTGCGACAGCATTGGCGTTGCGCACAGGCGCGTTCGAGCGGCTTGCCCGTTTTTCGCGTGTCCGCGGCGCCGCGCCGATCATTTATGGATCGCTTGATGACCAGCGTTTGCGTCAGGCATGCCTTCTTTGGGGGGTGCATCCCCAGCGACTGAATGCCGGCGAACAGACATGGTATCGAGACTTGATGAATGCGGCGGGTCTGCAGGGGAGGGTCGCCTATGCCCGATGGGCGGGAGACGATATGCGGTTTGCCTGGGAAATTGGTATCGGCAGAGGGCAGAATGGTGCCTTGGTTACCGGCGTATAAGCAATTGGCTCTTGCGAAATTCGTAGGAGTAAAGTTCGCCGAGAAACGTCATGCCGAGAAGTGATTGATCCAATCCTTCTCGCAGGACCATACCCTCGACATTTTCAACTTCGACCTGGCCAATCCGGATTTTTTCCAGAGTGACAGCTGCCCCGTGCACTATCCCGCCAGCGGTTCTTATTTCCCATTTAAAATCCAGTTCTTCCGGCTTCAGGCCAATGCGTTGTGCATCCCGGTAGGTGATTGCGACTGTACTGGCGCCGGTATCAACCATGAACTTCACGGCGGTTCCGTCGACATCTGCACGGGTCCAGTAGTGCCCGTCTGGCTCGCGATCAATGATCGCGGCATTTGCAAAGCTGATCTGTTGTCTTGTCTCGGATACCTGGGAAACGGGTTCCGGCGCCGAATGCGCTTCGCGTTCATTGAGTTTGGGTATGACGAAAAGGATCGCCGTCGCCGCAATCAAGCTGGCGGCCACGATCATCGAGACGGCTTTTCCGACCAGACCACCCATGGTTACCTCTTGCCCAAGGCTTTGAGTTTCGAAATTCGTTCTGGCAACGCAGCGCTCACATCATCTCGCGCATCACCACCCATTGCCACCCAGCGCCCGATTTCAGGCAGGGTGCGACCGCAGCCAAGGCACCAACCTGTAGCAGCGTCTATGGCGCAGACTTTTATGCACGGGGTCTTTATCGGTTGATCAGTCATCAATATACAGCGTAGTCCATGGAGCGGGATGGGCAAGTATGGCACGATGCTAGGTAACAAATCCTTGTCGTGCACTCGCCGTTTTCTCTGATAAATTCGCACTTTCCCCTAATTCGCGGGATCGGGAGACTGACTGACGTGACTGAACCTGCCAACAATACGGCCCCTCTCGACGACGTGCGTGCGTTGGTCCTGAAGCCCATTTCGCTTGATACAGGCCCAGGGGACAAGGTCAGATCGGCTTTGCTCACCATGGGTCGTGAGGGCGATTTCGGCCGACTCGGGGAAGCAGCTGAATGGCTTGCCAACTGGCAGCACCGCTATCCGCCGCGTATCGAGAAGCCGGCCCTTGTCATTTTTGCCGGGTCTCATGGCCTTGTTGAAGAAGGTGTGTCGCTCTCGTCTAACACTGATACGCGGGCGCATGTCGAAGCCTTGCGGGAAGGACGCGCCCCGCTGTCAGCGATTGCCACTCAGGCCGGTGCGAACATCCGTGTATTTGAACTCGCGCTGGATAATCCGACACCCAGCATTGCCGATACCGCCGCAATGAGCGAGCGGGAATGCGCCGCGACAATCGCTTTCGGGTTCGAAGCGATTGAGGACAAGCCTGACCTGCTGGCGCTGGCCGTTTCCGGCGCCGGCGTTGGTACGGCCGCAGCTGCGGTTGCATGTGCGCTTTACGGCGGCTCGCCTGATTATTGGGTGAGGCCAAGTAATCACACGCCTCCGGCCCTGTCCAAGCGCCGGGTCGAACTGGTGAGCCGGGCGCTTACGCTGCATCGTGGACATTTGTCGGACCCTCTTGAGGCATTGCGATGCCTTGGAGGGCGGGAACTCGCGGCCTGTGTGGGCGCGATCATTGCGGCCCGCCATGAGGGCGTCCCCGTGGTTCTCGATGGCTTCGCTACCACCATCGCTGCGGGTATCGTCCACGCCATCGACCCCACCGCCATCAGTCATTGCATCGCCTCTCACAGCACCCAGCGTCCCGCCCATGAGGCCGCCCTGGAGCGCCTGGGAATGAAGCCGCTCATGCAGCTGGAGTTTCAGACTGGCGGAGGGCTGGGTTCGGCAACGGCTATTGGCGTTCTGAAAACGGCTTGCGCACCCTTTATCGCTGAACCCGCGAATCTCTGAAAACGCATATGAGCCCTGCGTAAACGCGCGAATTACCTGCGTCAAAGTTTACGTTTACGTGCGCGTAACCTTGCCACGAGACCATTTTGACTGACATAGAGAGACTAGGCCCATCTAAAGATCTGCCCGGAGGAGTTCCACGCTCATGAATCTTGATTTTTCCCCAGAGGAAGTCGCCTTTCGCGATGAAGTACGCACCTTCATTTCCGAAAATTACCCCAAAGAGCTTATGGGCGTTGGAACGCGCGAGGACCTGACTCGCGAGCAGTTTCTTGCCTGGCACAAAATTCTCGGCAAAAAGGGTTGGTCCGCTGCGGCCTGGCCAGAAAAATATGGCGGTACGGGGTGGACGTCGACCCAGCGTTATATCTGGTCAGAGGAAAATGCGCGCGTTGACGCGATCATGCCACTACCCTTCGGAATGTCGATGGTTGCCCCGGTAATTTACACTTTTGGCACCGAAGAGCAGAAGAAAGAACACCTGCCGGGCATCCTGTCCGGCGATGTATGGTGGTGTCAGGGGTACTCCGAGCCCGGCGCCGGTTCCGACCTTGCCAACGTGAAGACAACCGCTGTTCGCGAGGGTGACCATTGGGTAATCAACGGCCAGAAAACCTGGACGACGCTGGCCCAGTTCGCGGACTGGGGCTTCTTTCTCTGCAAAACCGACCCGAATGCGAAAAAGCCTCAAGAAGGCATCAGCTTCATTCTCGTGAATATGAAAACGCCCGGCGTTGAAGTGCGCCCGATCAAGCTGATTGATGGCGGACACGAGGTGAACGAGACATGGCTAACGGACGTGCGCGTGCCGGTCGGCAATCTTGTGGGCAAGGAAAACGAAGGCTGGACCTGCGCCAAATTCCTGCTCGCGCATGAACGCTCAGGTATCGCTGGCGTCGCCCGCTCCAAGCGCGGCATCGAAAAGCTGCGTGCAATTGCCAGCGATGAACTCGTCGACGGCGAGCCGCTGATCAATGTTGATGACTTCGCTCGCAAGATTAGTCAGCTCGAAGTTGATCTGACAGCCCTTGAATTCACGGAACTGCGGACGCTGGCTGCTGAATCGGCGGGCAAAGGCCCCGGACCGGAAAGCTCGATTCTCAAGATCAAGGGCACCGAGATCCAGCAGCGCCTGACAGAATTGACACTCGAAGCAGTTGGCAACTATGGCGCGCCCTACACCGCGGGAATGGAGACTGATGGTTCCAACGAGCTTGGCGTCGGACCTGACCACTCGAATTTCGCGGCAGAGACGTATTTCAATATGCGCAAGACGTCGATCTATGGTGGATCGAACGAGATTCAGCGCAACATCATCAGCAAAATGATTCTGGGCCTATAGGGCGCCGGGGCAGGGAGATACTTTATGGATTTCAATTTCACCGAAGAGCAAACCATGATCCGCGACAGCCTCTCCAGGCTGATCCGCGAACAGTATGATTTCGATACACGCCGCAAGGTCGTTGCGTCGAAGGATGGCTGGCGTCCGGAAATGTGGGCACAGTTTGCAGAACTTGGCCTGATGATGGCGCCATTTAGCGAAGAGGACGGCGGCCTCGGCGGCGGCCCGATCGACGCGATGGTCGTGATGGAGGAATTCGGCAAAGGGCTCGTCGTTGAGCCCTACCTTCCCAGCGTCGTTTGTGGCGGTGGTTTCCTGAAGCGCGGCAGCGAGGCGCAGAAGACAGAACACCTGGCCGGGATCATGTCTGGCGAGCAGATATTTGCCTTCGCTTATGCCGAACCCCGTGGCCGTTACAATCTTGCCGATCTTGAAACGACCGCCAAGAAAGATGGCGCCGGATTTTCGATCAATGGTCACAAGGCCGTCGTGATCGGCGCGCCGTGGGCAACGCATTTCGTTGTGACTGCGCGTACATCTGGCGGACGCCGCGATGCCAAGGGCGTTACGGTTTTTGTGGTCGCCAAGGACGCCAAGGGCGTCTCTACCCGCGATTACCCCACCGTTGACGGACGCCGGGCCTCGGAAGTGTATTTCGAAAACGTATCCGTCGGTGCTGACGCTGTGATCGGCGAAGTCGACAATGGTCTGCCACTGGTGGAACTGGTGACGGATGAGGCAATTGCTGCGCTGTGTGCCGAAGCCTGTGGGGCGATGAAAGTCGCTCATGAAATGACGGTTGAGTACTCGCGCAATCGTAAGCAGTTCGGAACTGCCATCGGCAAGTTCCAGGTACTGCAGCACCGCATGGTCGACATGTTCATGGAGCACGAGCAGTCAGTTTCCATGACCTACATGGCGACGCTGAAGCTCGACGAGGATATAGCAACTCGCAAGAAGGCGGCATCCGCAGCGAAGGTCCGGATTGGCCAGGGCGGACGTTTCGTCGGCCAGCAGGCGATCCAGATACACGGTGGCATGGGCATGACGGATGAAATGGCCGTGGGCCACTATTTCAAACGTCTGACAATGATCGATTCCGAATTCGGTAATGTCGATCATCACCTGAAACGCTACACCGCGCTTTCGGCAGCAGAAATGCAGGTCGCGGCTGAATAGCGGATACAGTGCTAAAGACTTTTGAGCGGCGGCTGGTATTCCAGCCGCCGCTTTTGATTCTGGCGTCCGGTTTGCAGGACAGACGTAACGAATTCCACTATTGAGCCTTTCGAGGAGAAGACGATGGTAAAGACGCGCGCGCCTCGGATGGACATGATTGTTCAGCGCCAGCTGGATGTCATGACCACCGGTAATTCTGCGTACCTCGCGACTTATTTGCGCGCAGCGAAAGTTGGTGGCGCACGCGTCCGCATCGTATTTGCCCCGATGCGTTCGTTTGGAAACAGGCCGTGGATGTCGATTCATCCAGAATTTATCGAACTCGCGGATGAGTTAAAGGTGCCGGCGAGTATTCGGTTCGGCACGCGTTTCTGGTCTCTTTCGCCTCAAGTTTGGGGACGTTTCATTCTTCGCGCCGCTAAGGCCGTTGCGATCAAACTCGGCGCGAAGGTGAGGGTCCACTCCTTCCTTGGGGATCCGCTTCGTCCCCGTGAGGCACGTGAAGTCGTCGCGTGCGTGAAGCGGGGCAAAGTCGATATTGCGGTCGCAGAGTATTCGTCTCTTGGGCCATTGTTGGATGACCTCGCATCCGTGCCGAACCGGGCCGTACTGCTGCATGATTTGTTTTCACTCCGCGCTGAACAGTTTCGCGCCAATGGAATCGCCCCCGACTTCACCGAAATTTCCCGGGAGCAGGAGGCGCAACGGTGCCGTTCGTCCACCGTCAATTTCTATGCATCAAATAACGAGCTGCATGTATTGGGCCCACTTTTGGCGGGTGCCAAATCAATTTGGCTGCGTCCTGAACCGCCCGTGCATGCTGTTCAGGAGTTCAATGAGTCGCCCCATGCCGTATTCCTTGGCACCCGCCATGCTGGGAATGTCGATGCACTGAAGCATTTGGTCGATGACATTTGGCCGCTGGTTCTGAAAGCCCGTCCGGATGCGATTCTGAAAATCGCCGGTTCGATTTGTGCAGATCTTACGCCAAAGCAGGCAGCAACACAGGGGGTTGAGTTGCTGGGGCGAGTCAACAGCCTGACAAGCATTTCGGGAGCCCGTGCGATCGGCCTTGCGCCTACACGACTGGCCAGCGGTGTGAGCATCAAGGTGGCGGAGTACTTGATGCTGGGTATGCCCTGCATCGTTTATCCGGTGGCGCTTGAAGGCTTTCTCGACGCGCTGGACGACTTGGTGGTTATTGCGGACGGACCTCAGCCCTATGCGGACCGCATTGTCGAACTGTTAGCTGACGCGCCGCAGCGGGAACGCCTGTCCGCCAGGGGCCTGTCCGAAACGCCTGCGCGATTGTCGAACCGTGACCTTATCGACTTCATTCAAAAGATACGGCCGATTATCGCCGTTTGATCGAGTGACTTAGGTTCAACTACTTGCCTATGGTCGTCAGACACTTAACTGATCCGCGACATAGTCAGCGATGGCCAGGGAGCTCGTGAGGCCAGGAGATTCGATTCCAAAGAGATGAACGAGACCGGCGTGACCGTGAAATGCAGGGCCGTCAATTCGGAAATCCGCGGCAGGTTCATCCGGGCCGGTCAGTTTGGGGCGACAACCTGAATAATCCGGCACAATCGCTCCATCGGGCAAGTCTGGCCAATATGCACGAACCGCCTCGTAAAAGGCATCAGATCGCGCGGCGGTCACGCGATAGTCGATGCGGTCGGGGTTGTCATGGTCGAGCCATTCCACGTCTGGCCCGAATCGCATTTGCCCAGCCAGGTCCAGCGTGACGTGTACGCCCAGTCCGCCCGTCACAGGGACGGGATAGATGAGCCGGGAGAATGCCGGCGCTGTCTGGCAGCTGAAATAATTGCCTTTGGCGAGTGCAAAGCCTGGCAGGAGGGACTCATCATAGCCCTCCGTGCTTTTAGCCACACGGTGGGCGTACAGGCCGGCGCTGTTTATGAGGTGATGCGCAGCAATTTTGTAAGGTTCGCGGCCGCCAACGCTCAATTCAAAGCGACCGTCCGGCAGAATGACAATTGTTCTGACTGGCGCGTCAAACAGCACGGCGCAACCATGGTCATCGAGCTCGTTCTTAAGCGCAATCATGAAGGCGTGGCTGTCGATCAGGCCGGTTTCTTCGGACAGCAATGCTGCCTCGCACCTAAGGTTTGGCTCGAATATTTTCGCTTCGGCTGCGCTTAGCATGCGCAATCCTTCCACGTCGTTTTGCAGCCCTTGGGCGCGCAGTCTTTCCAGGGTGGCTTGCTGGCTGCCGTTGGTTGCTACAATCAGCTTACCTGTCCGTTTGTGCGGGATGTTGTGATCCGCGAGGTAGGAATAGAGCTTGCGACGGCCGGAGACGCAAAGGCGATGGCGCAGGCTGTCGGTGGGATAATAGAGGCCGGCATGGATGACCTCGCTGTTTCGCGACGACGTTCCGGTGCCGATGGCGCGTGCCGATTCAAGCACGTAGGTTTCTCGTCCGCGACGAGCCAGTTCGGCAGCGCAAGCAAGGCCAATGGCACCAGCTCCCACTACGATCGCATCGACTTCGGTCATGACGCATCGTCCAGAACAGAGCAGGCAGGTGCGGGGAAGGCGGTAAAGAGGAGCATCATGATCCATTCAAACGCAAATTGGTACCATGAAAAGAGCACTTATTCAGGCCGCATTCATACCGAATTCTGAAGGGTCGCAGGGTGACAGTAAACAATGAAGGGTGTAGCGTTAACCAATAGTCGGGGCATCGCATCTGCGGACTATTTTCGGGGTGGGGCTGGTCTCGGATTCGTGATGTACAAGCTCAAGAAGGCGTCGAGCGAATTTCCGGATGGATGCGGCCGACGTGAAGCGAGAACACGCATAGAATGTGGGTGGGGGATGACCGGACAACTTGTATTGCAGGCCGATACCTTCCGCAGCCCGGTGAACCGGAGCGCGTTGGAAAGCCACGCGTGGGGCAATGTGATGCTTCGGTGCCCCCCGTGCTTGGTGTTGCGAGCAATTTCCGTGATCGTATTCAGCGCATTTTCATTGGTTTGGCGCATAGAGAACACTCAAATTTACTGTAAGCGCGCAGGATTGAGGTGCCTAAGGCATCTGCGTCAGCGGCGTGAGAGCGGTAATCACGGGTTAACGTTAAACATGGTCTCAGGCTTGCAACACGCATCAGGTTGATCAGGACCGGCACAAAATCATAATTTACCAAGGGAATTGCATTCATGTCGAACTTCAAGCGTCTTTGCCTGCTCAGTGTTGCTGCAAGCGGTGTGATGGCTGCGAACGCTGCAGCACAGGGTCAAAACTACTATAGTCGCGACAAGTATGACTCGGTGCTGGACCGTCGCCAGCCCGCTTACGATCCTGAGCCCATTCGTCTTGGCGCATTCCTGGTCAATTCTCAGGCAAGCGCTTCATTGAACTATATCGATAACGTGCGGGCAACGAACACGAACAAGGAGTCTGACACGATCGCTCGTCTGGGTGTCGAGATCTATGCGCGTACGAACTGGAATGTGCACGAAGTCGGCATAGACCTATCTGCTGACCGCAACGAGTACATGGAAAGTGGCGATGAGTCTTCGAATGACCTGCGCGCTCGCCTGCGCGGTCGACTGGATGTCAGCCGGGATGTATCTATTGGAGGTGCCGTGTTCGCGGAAGATCGTGTGGAATCCCGCACGGATCTTACCAGTTCAGTCGGCCTGGATCGACCGATTGAGTTCACCCGCGTTGGCGCGTCGATAGATGCGAATTACCAGAGCGACCGGTTCCGTTGGACGAACTTCGCTGAAGTGTCGGAAGAGGATTACGAGGATGGTCGTCAGACGGGATCCGGTATCCTGATAGACCAGGACTATCGCGACAATAGCGTTACGTTGGTTCGTTCGCGCCTATCTTATGCCGTATCACCAAATTTGGCCGTTTATACGCAAGGAACGATGGCTGATCGTTCCTACGACCAGCCCCAGATTCTGGGGGGCGGTGTTCGTTCCCGTGATTCTACCGGTTACACCTTGGCTGCCGGCGTCGATTTTGAGCTTAATTCGCTCGTTCGGGGCGATATCGCGGTCGGTTACCTGAACGAAGACAAAGATGATGATTTTTTCGAGGACGTTGATGGATTGTCTCTGGATGGCCGCTTGCAGTGGTTCCCCTCACGCCTCACGACGGTCGGTTTCAACGCCGGTCGCCGCGTTGTTGATATCGGGGTAATCGATTCGCCGAGTGCGCTTCAGACGAATTTCGGCGCGCGTGTCGACCACGAGCTTCGCCGCAATATTATTCTGTCTGCAGCTGCCAACGTTTCGAGCTATGACTATCAGGAGATCGACCGGTCTGATGATGTGAATGACTTGACGCTGACAGCGGCTTACAAGTTGAACAAGCGCGTTCACGTCGAAGCTTTTGCCCGCCATATCAATCGCGACTCAAGTGGTGTCGGCGTCTTTGGCGATCCTTCATATGACGTCAATCTGATCGGCGTCGGCTTGAAACTTTATCCCTGATACGTTCACAGCCTGGTCTTCAGGCTGTGACAACAATGAATTGGTGTAGTGTTTTGACTAAGACTTATAGTCTGGAAATTCCCTCGGAGAGCTCGTCGCGCGGCGGAGACGTACGTGACGACATGCCGATCGACTTCAAAGCTCTGGTAGGCACTGTCTACCGTCGCTTTTGGATTATTGTGACTGGATTTCTGGTCACCTTCTTACTGGTTGCGTACGTGACCTTCACGCAGACACCAATCTACAAATCCAATTCTATTTTGCAGCTTGATACGAACAAGGAAAACGTCATCGACTTGGGGAGCGTGTTGGGCGGACTTGCTGCCAGTACGGCGGTTATCGACACTGAAGTCAGGGTGATGGGGTCAAAGTCGCTCCTGACCAAAGTCGCGACCAAGCTTAAACTTGCCGAAGATCCGGAATTCAACTGGACTCTCGTTGAGCGGAAACCGAGCGCTATCGATCAAGTCAAGGCACAGATACGTTCCTGGACAGGTCACGAAAAGAAGGACGAGGCACCATATTCAAATCTGAGCGCTGAAGAGCGCGAGGCGGCGATTCTTGAGTCAGTCGTTCAAACCTTGATGGGCAAGGTACACATTTCTCGTATCGGAACGACCTATCTGATCAATGTCGAGGTGATGAGTACATCTCCCGAGACAGCCGCGCGGGTCGCTGATGCGGTTGCCGATCAATACCGCGTGCAGCAGCTCGATTCCAAACTCGAAGCAACGCGTCGGGCCACGGCTTGGCTTTCCGAACGTGTGGCGGGACTGCGCGATGAAGTTGAGGCCAAGGAACAGCGCGTCGAGGAATTCCGCGCCGAAACCGGTTTGTTGTCGGCGCAGGGCGCGACACTCACGGAGCAACAGATTGCGTACAACACGACTCAGAAGAGCGTGTTGGAAGCCCAACTCAACCGTGCCCGTGCCCGGTATCAGAGCATGAAGCGCCAGATCGACAGCGGCGCAGGTATTGATGCCATTGCTGAAGTGTTGGATTCACCTGTTATCTCCAGCCTCAAGACTCAGCGCGCGCAAATTTTGCGACGCGTGGCTGAGCTGGAAACGACACTCGGGCCAGCTCACCCGGAACTCATTGGTGCACGCAACGAAGCGGCTGACATTGAACGTCAGATTACGGCGGAGGTGAGCCGCATCGCCTCGAACCTGGAGAGCGAACTCAAGGTTGCCCAAGACCAGATCAACAGCATCAATTCGAATATCAGCCAATCGACTGCTCAGCTTCGAGGCAACAATATCAACCTGGTGCGCCTGCGCGAACTTGAACGCGATTCTGAGACAAGCCGGGTCCTCTACGAAGAGTTCATTAGTCGCTCCAAGGAAACACGCGAGCAGGACGACCTGGTGCAGGCCGATGCGAACATACTTTCGACTGCTTCTGTTCCCGGCGCCCCCAGTTCCCCTCGCAAGCTGTTGAACCTGATTGTCGGGTGCTTGCTTGGCGGCGTTATTGGCGGCGGCTTGGCGCTTCTCGCTGAAGTGTTCGACATGAAGATCAGCTCGGCTGAAGATGTTGAGCGTAAGCTGGGCGTGAATTCGATCGGCTCTGTGCCGCTTATCCGCAATACGAGTCTGCTGCCATTCTCGCAGGTGAACCCCGCCGACTTCCTTGTCGACAACCCACTATCAGCGTTCGCCGAGAGCATACGATATCTTCGAGCCGCGATCGCTTTCTCTGATATCGACAGCGAGACAAAGACAGTGGCTGTTACTTCATCCCTGCCAGACGAGGGCAAGACCAGCCTGACATTGAGCCTCGGTCGTATGTCTGCAATGTCTGGCTCGCGGACACTCGTTATTGATGGCGACTTCCGCCGTCGTCAGCTGACAGACGCCGCAGGCATGTCTCCGGAAATCGGCTTCATTGAGCACCTGTTCGGTGCTGGCCAATTGTCTGATGCGATCTGCAAGGATCAGCGGAGTATGCTGGACATCCTCCCGCTTTCCAAGTCGGGCCATGTCCCACATGACGTTTTCGGAACGCGCGCGTTCGACGATCTGTTGGCCCGACTACGTTCCATGTATGATCTTATCCTGATCGACACAGGACCGCTTCTGTTGATGGCTGAAGCCCGGGTCGTCGCTGGCAAGGCGGACAAGACCATTCTGGTCATCCGCTGGCGTCGTTCGGTGCGGTCGGCGGTGCGTCAGTCAATGCATTTGCTGAAAACCTTCAATGCCGATCTCCTGGGCATAACGCTCAATATGGTCGACCTGACCCGTCGCCGTCACCACAAGGATCCTGGCGCGACTTACAAGGCGTACAGCAAGTATTATTCGATGGAAACGAAGCGGTCGTTCTTCGGCTGGAACAAGACGCCCAGGGACGGTTTCGTAACGCCGACGGCCAATCCCATGTCTCCAACAGTGAGCAGCAAGAAGGTGTCGCCGCGTTCCGATTCGTCGAAAGAAGCTTCGACGCACTGAAGAAGTTGAAACCCGGTAACCGAATGACACACACTCCGCCAACTTCGGATGTAAGTTCGGACTGGCGCAGGACGATCCGATGACCAAAGTAGCCTTTTTTGGTCATGATTCTGGCGACGCCGCAGTACGTCGGCGTGTGCGCGCGATGTGTGATGGCGACGTGACTGTGGTTGGCTTCATGATGCGTCGCCAGAATAAAGCCCCGCCCGAATGGGAAAATATCGACCTCGGACAGACGCGTGACGGCGCGTTCCTGCAACGAGTCTTGCGCATTTTCTCGGGAGCACGCATCGCTGCGGATGCCAGAGATGTGCTTGCCAGTGCAGATGTCATTTATGCGCGTAACCTTGACATGCTTGCCTGCGCTTTCCTGGCGAAGCGCCATGCGAAGCTGGACACTCCAGTGATCTATGAAAGCCTTGATGTACACCGCTTGCTCACGCGGGAAGATTTCATTGGAAAGATCTTTCGTGCGTTTGAGCGTAGCCTGCTTCGCAGAACGATTGGCCTGGTGGTGAGTTCGCCGGGCTTTCTGCGCAATCACTTCGAGAAACATTATCCCGGTCTCTATAATCCTTTCCTGGTTGAGAACCGATTGGCCGAAGGGGGTGACTTCGGGCACCGCACCACTCCGATTTCTGCCCGCAGGTTGCCGCCCCAAACGGAAACCAGACTGAGGATAGGATGGGTTGGAAACTTGCGTTGCCAGCGGTCGTTTGACTTGCTGTGCGCGGTGGCGGATCGCTATCCGAACGAGATCCAAATCAGATTGCATGGTCAGCCGGCCCGAACAGAAATTCCCGTGTTCGAACCTGAGATAGATACGCGGTCGAACATGTTTTTTGGTGGCCGCTACCGATCTCCGGAAGACCTGGCCGCAATTTACGACGAATTGGATGTTGTCTGGGCAGGGGACTTCATGGAGGCTGGGTTCAATTCAAGCTGGCTGTTGCCTAATCGAATATACGAAGGGGGCTACTACGCCACACCTGCAATCGCGCCAGCGGGCACCGAAACATCCGCATGGATTGCGCGAAATGATTGCGGGTTTTCAGTGAGCGAGCCTCTCAATGAAACCTTGCCTGAACTATTTGCTGACATGCTTTTGGATCGGACAAGGCTGATGGCTTATCGCAGTCGTTTACTTGAGATGCCCAATGAGGTGTTTATCGAACCGAGTGGGTTTTTCGCGGAGGTATTGGAGCGTGCGCTGACCAGGGCGCGCTTAAAATGAACATGGTGCAGCCAATTCAGGTCAACGATGAGGAGGCGGTGGAATTCGCCAACCTCTACAGTACCGGCCGGAAGGCTCCGGTTTGGGAACAGGCGCTTGTCGCCATTTGGTTTTTCGTGACCTATTTGCCTCTGAATGGTGTGGCTCCAATTCGCTACATGATCGTGTTGTACTTCCTTGGCATCACTGGAATGTACTATCGCACCGTCGTGCCGGTCATGCTGAAGTCATGGCCGTTGTTTCTTTTGCCAATTGTCGGGCTGATCTCGTTTACCTGGTCGGGTTATCCTTCTGACGCGATCAGGTCTGGTGTCCTGATGCTTCTGACGCCACTGACGATCGTTGCGATCGCTGCGCGTCTGAATACACGCCAGGCGCTTCGCTGCCTCATGTTCGCAGGCATAATCACGACAATCATTGCGTTTCGATTCACGAGCACGTTCGCTTGGGGCGGCCCGTATGGAAGTGGTGCGAAAAACCTCTTCGCAATTCAGATGCTTTTCGCGATGCTTTTGTGCCTGGCGGCAGTGCTGAACGAGAAGGAATTCCTGTGGATTCGCCTGCTGGCCGCGCCATTCGTTCCAATTTGCTTCGTTTTCCAGTACATGGCGAACTCTGCCACCTCGCTGGTCTTCGCGGTTATCGGCATAGTCGCCTTGCTGGGTATGAAGTTTTTCTGGATCAGCGTGAGTCAAATCCGCCACTTACGCTCATCTGTGTTTATTGCGGCAGTGGCCATCGTTCTGACTGGCGCGATCGTTGTGCTCAATATGCCTGAGAACACCGTGATGCAGGATTTCCTCCGTGTGTTGGGAAAAGACTCCACGTTTTCTGGTCGTTCCGAAATATGGCGTCAGGCAGAACTCATCAGCCGGGAACATCCGTTTATGGGGGTAGGCCTGGAAGGGTTCTGGCAATATGATGTCGGAGCTGCCCAGACCATCAACGAGAATGACTTCAAGCCTTTCGGCACCAAGCTGACCTTCCACAATACCTATTGGGAAGTTCGTGTTCACTTGGGATATATCGGCTTGTCGTTGCTGTTGTTGATCCTCGGCTGGTGTTTCTACCGTGCCGTCATGAATTGGCTCAAGGCGCCGACGATGGACCATTCGGTATTGCTCATCACCAGCATAATCATCCTGACCTCGACATTCACCGAATCCTATGTCTGGGGAACCTTCAATACACTGGTGAATCTGTTTTACTTTGCTGCGGTCACAACCCTGGGGGCTAGCGAGCGTAGGTTCGAGCGCAGAGTGCCGGTTATCCGCCGAGACACCGCCTGATCACGCTCCAGCACGTCACAGGCCTTTTACAAGAGCGTTAAACATTGGAGAGGAGGGAACCAATCGCCTTTCCAACGTGTTTTGGACGCATTGCTGCCCGATTCCGACACCACGTTTCGGGCTATGAGCCCGAAACAAGTGACCGCCTTTAAGCTGTCGTTAAAGTTGGATGTTCAAAACTCATGATGATGACTCCGAACCCGGCCATTCCCTCCCGAAGGACTTCTGTCGAGTATTCGCTCGATACGACGATACGTGGTGACGCAAAGATCTACGCGGGGTCTACACAAGAGAAATGGCCCGTATGGGCCAGACTTGCCGTGATCGTTGGGATGAGTGCCCTGTTATGGGCTGGAATCATTTCTGGAATAATGGCTCTGTTTGGCTAAGACGACACCGTCTCCAAACCTGCGACGATGCCTTGAAATCGCTAATGCGGGTTCCTGTCGGAACATTGTGAATTGGTGTCACCCAAAGCTCGAAAACTGACGCAATAATAGGTCGCCCGTGTTCCGTCTTCAAACTCGGGGGGACCGTGCCATCCATATTGCTGTTTCGATCCCGTCCAGATGTTCATTATGACACGCCCGGGCGTTTGTGGAATTTGCCTTTGGTCGGATGTCACGGTTTGGACGAGTTTGCCATCGACGTACCACCTGACAGACTCCGGCTGCCAGTCGAAGGCATAAAGGTGGGGGGCGTCTGCCGCGTCAAATGGTAGATCAATGTAAATAGAGCCTGCGGTTTCGCCATCTGCAAAGATGTTGGCGTGGAGCCGATGCGTGTCGTTTCCCAGAAACTCGATATCGATTTCGTCATGCGGGTCGCCAAACGTGGCATCCGTATGAGTGAAGAAGGATGAGACGACGCCGGATCCGGCTGCGGCCTGCATCACCACTTCGTAACGTCCATAGCCGTAAAAGCCGGTCTTTTGAACTTCGGCGCCTGAGTAAGGCTGGTGGTCGACAGGATTGCGATTGATTTCCAACGAAACGCTTGGCGCCAGGTAATGAACATTTTCTGCGACCCAGCCGGCGCGGTAAAAAGTGGAGGGGAATGTGAAGTCCGAAACATACCAATCGGTTTCGTCGAAACTGTTGGAAAATGACAAGTTGAAAGACTTTCCCTCGCCTCGATCAACAATGATGGGTGAAGTCGGGCGGGTCCGGACGTATATAGCGATGCTGATGGCAATCAAAAGCGCAAGCAGGATGCACGCTAAGACGAGTTTCCTGAAACGAGATTCGGACATTCAGTTCACTCTTGTGGGAGCAGTTGCTCGCTCAGATAGCGGTGCTATCGCGCGCCTTCGGATTTGAAGACGGCAGGGATGGTCAGAAGAACGATCTTGACGTCACCCCAGAAAGACCGGCTGCGAACGTATTCTACGTCGGTTTCGACACGTTGCTTATAGGATGTGTCGCTGCGACCGCTAACCTGCCAGAGCCCGGTGATGCCTGGGCGCACCGCGCAATACTGGCGGAAACTGTCTCCATATTTCTGGATTTCATTTTCCACGATCGGGCGTGGGCCAACAAGGGACATGTCGCCGCGCAGAACATTGTAAAGTTGTGGCAATTCGTCGATCGACGTTTTCCGAATAAATTGGCCGAGTGCCGTGATGCGAGGATCGTGAGTCAGCTTTTGCGACTCTTCCCATTCGCGGCGAGCGACTGGATCATTGTCGAGTAGATAGTCGAGCTTCTCTTGTGCGTCCGGCACCATTGAGCGAAGTTTGAAACAATTGAAGGTCTCGCCATTCAGTCCAAAGCGTCGCTGGGAGTAAAATGCCTGGCCACCATCCTGGATGCGGATGGCCAGCGCGATAACGAGGATGACGGGTGCCACAAAGAGCAGGGCGGTTCCCGCAACAACAATATCAAACAAACGCTTGAAAAAGAAAGCTTGGTCGTCGGCTACTGTGGTACGCAATCGGGTTGCTGCGTAGGCGGTGGCTTCTGCCTGCCTCGACGATTTACTAAGTCTCAAGCCCATTCTGGTCCCCTGAAATCAACTGGCGGTTTGCACACGATGCCGCGTCCACTCGACTCGTTTGCAATTTTCTTACCGCTTTTGAGATTCACGCTTATTGCGTTCGCCCCAACCATTGCAATCCTTATACCTCGATTTTCGCAATTTATTAACTCTCTGTATGCATTTTCTCCTATCAGGCGAAGTATTGGATAAATATTCATTCATTTTCGGCTTTTTTTGATTTTTTCCATCTCATACCGATATTGACCGTGCAAATCGCCGGCCAAAACGAGCCACGCCCGCAATGATCTAAGGATCAACGCGGGCGCAGACTGTGAATTTTTTTGTTAGTTGAATAGTTTGAGCTTTAGAAGATGCGTTCGCCAATCCGGAGCGTATCGCCAGGCTTCACAACGGTGTTCGTATTCAACTCAAAAGGCGTTTCCTGATTTCCGTCTGCACTCTTTATGTAAACGACTTTCTTGTTGGCCCGATAGGTGAAGCCACCTGCTGCTGCCACAGCATTTAGTACAGTAAGCCCGGAATTGAACGGATATTCTCCCGGACGACCGACCTCTCCAAGGATATAAAATGGCCGATAGTTGATCACCTCGGCACTTACCTTGGGGTCAAGCAAAAACCCACTCGACAGCTTGGTGGCAATTTTGGTTTCGAGGTCCTGAGAGCTTAGTCCGACAGCTTCGACTTGTCCTATCAGAGGCAACGAAATGGCTCCCGTTCCGTCGACAACGAATTCGCCCGAAAGTTCAGGTTGCCCGAACACATTGACACGCAACTTATCACCCGTGCCCAAAGTATAGGCAGTATTCGTCTGTGTCTGAGCCGATGATGCCGAATCGACCACTTGGCGACTTACTGGCGCTGCCGACTGGCATGCCGTGACAAACATGAACATGACCGCAGTTGTCATGAGCGTAAGGGAGCGTATTAGCGACATAGTTGAAATCTCCAATCTGTGGCTCCGGTTTGGGGCCAAAGTGTTTCGATCTGACACACTCAAGTGGTCAGGAAAGTTACGTCCTCACCAAAGAATCGCGCGGCGGACAGTTTTCCACTCAAGAAGGCTCCTGTGTCCAGGCCAATGCGGCGATTGTCCCGGTAGACTGTCTCGGCGGGCGTGTGCCCATGGACAATCAGATGCGAAAATTGCCGGGTATCGTCAAGAAATTCGTCGCGGATCCAAAGCATGTCTCGCGTGCTTTGTTCGTTCATATCCACGTCCGGCCTTAGGCCGGCATGAACGAACAGGTAATCGCCAGCGGCATGATAGGGTTTGAGCGATTGGTAGAATTCCAGATGCTCGGGTGGCATACGGTCGCGAAAGGCAGTCCAGAGTTTACTCCAAGCCGACCGGGCTGTTGCCATCGCCTCATGGGACCCCAAGCTTCCGCGTGTATTTGGCGGTTGGAACCCATAGGAATAGAGGGTCTCACCCCCTCCATAGCGCACCCATTGGCTGCCGAACGATTCGTCTTCCAGGAATTTGAGTAGCGCTTCTTCGTGATTTCCCATCAGGAAAATGGTCTCGAATGCACTCAGCCGATCACTTAGCAAGAGTTCGATCACGTCGCGCGACTGAAGTCCGCGATCGATGTAATCTCCCAGGAACACGATTGTTGCGCGCGTGCCTTCGGGAAGGTTGGCGGCATCCTGTTCGATTTCGACGATCAGGCGCTCCAGCAGATCACAGCGACCGTGAATATCACCGATCGCATAGATGCATTCGCCTTGCGGGGCGGTCGTGATTCTTGAGATACTGACTGGCACTGCAGAGCTGACTTCCGCAGTTTCGGCGTGAGATTGCCCCACTCTGTCTCTTATTCTCGCGCGCAGGGACGACGCAGATCGGGTTAGGCGCCCGAACTGATCGATAAATGACCTTTGCAAGAGTTGAGGTAGTCGTGACATGTCAGCTTTCTAAGGAGTTACTCTTTATAGTCGTTTCAGAACAAAAACCAATTTCTCAGGCTTTGAATTTATCGAGACCCCACAAGGGATTGTTTGATGAATCCTGTTGCCCAGCTCATGTGCATGGTCCCGGACGCGATGCCTGACAGAAGCCCGCA
>TARA_R110000868_G_scaffold29558_12_pt1 | contig 30089 bp, 27 predicted proteins | sample TARA_R110000868 | Tara Oceans TARA_R110000868 (sample SAMEA4397489) | marine metagenome | biome: Polar Biome; feature: [SRF] surface water layer (ENVO:00010504); material: water (ENVO:00002006), including particulate matter (ENVO:01000060) such as... | depth 5 m | reverse complement strand
GCGCCTTGACACGCTGAACCCCGCAGGGCGACATCTCGGCATGAGGTTTTGGTGGAGGTTGGGCACCGCCGGCGCCGGATGCTCCAGCGTCGCTGAACGAACCGGGGACACGCGCGATGGCCAGCCAGAGCTACCCGGACCGTGCCCCGGGGCGATGATGGTTTCGAAGTTTGGGCCTGCATCGGCGGCGGCTACGCACCCCCGCTCAACCCCACACACAACACTTCCCCCGGAGGAGCGCAGCGAATTCCGGGGTCTGCCGGAGGGTTGCGAATATCCTCCAGGCTCCGGTAGACCCCGGAACAGGTCCGGGGGAAGAGGTTTGGAATAATCGGGAGGCGCACAATTGATTCCACCTAAGGCCCTGAATTAAACACGGCAATTCCCCCACAAACAGCGCCCGGGCGGTCTCAACCGGGCAGCGCAACAGCGCTTTGGAAGACCTCTGCGCGGGACCGCGCAGCTCCCGCCGGCTCGCGAGGCGCGATACCGGGTCGGTGTTCCGGCCTCTTGAAACCGCGGCGCAGGCCCGTGCGTTCGAGGTCTGGTCAGCGCTGGCCGTGAAGCGCTAGAACATCGGCCATGAAAATCCGCGACACCGATCTGCTTATCGTGCCCGGTCTGGGCAATGCCTCTGATGATGACTGGCAGGGACGCTGGCTGGCGCGCATGCCGACGGCCCGCCGCGTCGAGCAGGCTGACTGGCACAAGCCGCAACGCGAGGACTGGGTTGCTGCCCTGGTCGCCGCCGTCGATGAAGCGACGAAGCCGGTGGTGCTGATCGCGCATTCGGTTGGCATCCTCACTTTGGCCCATGCGGCGCCGCTGCTCGACAAGAGCAAGGTGGCGGGGGCTTTCATGGTCGGGGTGTCAGATTGGGAGCGGCCTGAGATGGCGGAGAAATTCGGCGATCATGGCTTTGATCCGGTGCCGCACGAGGCGTTCGGTTTTCCGGCCGTGCTGCTGGCCAGCTCCAATGATCCGAGCTGTGATGTCGAGCGCGCCGAAGTCTGGGCCAGGGCCTGGGGCGCCCGCTTTGTCGTCGCCGGTGAGATGGGGCATTTCAATGCCGCCAGCGGTCATGGCCCCTGGCCGGAGGGCCTGATGACCTTCGCCCAATTCATCGCGACCCTGACCCCGCCATCCCCATGAGCGCGGACGGGCTGTATTGCCAGCCACCGCAGCTGGACTGGTCGCAGGCGTCCGGTCCGCGCGCGCCGGATTATGGCGATCTGTATTTCTCCGCCGAGGATGGTCTGGAAGAGAGCCGGGCGGTGTTTCTCAAGGGTTGTGACCTGCCACAGGACTGGCAGGGCAAGCCGGTCTATGTCGTTGGCGAGCTGGGTTTCGGCACCGGGCTCAACGCCCTGGCGCTGTGGGATTTATGGCGCCGCGAGGGGCCGGCAACGGGCTGGCTCCACTTCGTCAGCATCGAGAAACATCCGCTGCGCCGCGAGGATGCTGCGCGCGCCTTTGCCGCCTGGCCGTCGCTGGCGGGTCTGAGCGTGCAATTGCTGGCGCAATGGCCCTCGTCGCTGAAGGGCGCCCACCGGCTGATCTTTCCCGAGGATCGGTTCACCATCACCCTGTTCCAGGATGAGGCCGAACTGGCGCTGGGGCAGATCGAAGCCGAGGTCGATGCCTGGTTCCTCGACGGCTTTGCGCCCGACCGCAATGAAGCGATGTGGTCACAGACCGTGTTTGACCGGATGGCCCGTCTGTCTCGCGCCGGCACACGGGTCGCGACCTTCACCGTTGCCGGTGCCGTGCGGCGCGGGCTGCAGCAGGCGGGTTTCTCGGTCGAGAAACGTCCCGGCTTCGGGCGCAAGCGCGAACGTCTTGAAGCGATCTATGCCGGCGCGGCGACACCGCCGGAAATCTCGCCGGTCGAGCGCACCCGGCCTTGCGGCGGCCGTGTCGCGATTATCGGGGCCGGTATCGCCGGCGCCAGCCTGGCGCTGGCCTTTCGCCGCCGCGGCCGCGATGTCGTGGTGGTCGATGCCATCGGGCCCGCCGCCGGTGCCTCGGGGGCTCCGGCCGGTCTGCTGACACCGCGTCTGGAACGCACCGGCCGCCCGCATGTCCGCGCCACACTGGCAGCGTTTGAATTCGCGCGCCGCACTTATGACGGGCTCGAGGGTTTCTATCCCGAGGGCGTATTGCGCCTGCCCCGCGATGCCGATGACCGCGACCGCCTCGCCCTGATCGCCAGCCGGATGGATGGCGATCACATCTGGGATGGTGAGGGATTGTGGCAGCCCCGGGCGGCGCGGTTCGAGCCGGCGCGCCTGGTGGAGGCATTGCTCGCTGACACGCCGATCGTCATCGCGCAGATCGCACGGGTTGAAGAAGGCGAGACCGGGGTGCGCCTGTTGGATGCGGACGGCGTGGTGGTGGTTGAAGCCGATCTCGTCATTCATGCCAGCGGCTGGGGCGCCAATGCCGTGTTCGATGCGCTCGACGCCAATTCCGGCCAGCTCGCCGTGATCGAGGGGCGAGCCCCGGACCGCGCCGTCGTCTGGGGTGGTTATGCCTGCGCTGTCCCCGGTGGCGGTGTGCTGCTGGGCACGACGCATGTGCGCGGCGAGGAGACCGGTCCGTTCGAGGATGCGATCGAGGGATTGCGCGCCGATCTGTCCATTCACTGTCCCCACATTGCCGCCGGGCTCGGCGCGGAGCTGTTGCAGACCTGGTCCGGTGTGCGGGCGGTGACCAGCGATCAGTTACCGGTCAGTGGGCCGTTGGTGGGCGATGAGTTTACGGCAAGGTGGCGGCAGTATTCCACGGGGCGTACGCCACGCATCAAACCGGGACCGCCCGGACCGTGCCGGCGATATATTCTCTCCGGTTTCGGCTCGCGCGGCTTTGCCCACGCACCGCTTCTGGCCGAAGCCCTGGCCGGCGATCTCAGCGGAGAGCCCGGCGCGCTGGAGCGCGCGGGGCGCGAGTGTCTGCAATCAACCCGTTTCGCCTGGCGCCGGCTAAAGCGCAGTCATTAAAGGCCGATTCTCAACGTCTCCTGGCCGCTGGCACCATAACGCAGCTCGATGATCGGGCATTCCGTGCTGATGCAGGCAATGTCGAGATCAACATCCAGCGCGTTTTCCCGGTCATAGCTCACCGCAATCGGTCCCACCGCCAGGGCGACCGGAATGCCGGCAGCAAGCGGCACAGCCACCGGCATACTCGCCAGCGCCGCCAACGCAATACTGATCAGGATTGGTTTGATGATCATCTTGTTCATCCAGCGTTTGCCTTCTGGATGAGGATGCCGCCAAGGCGGGGTTTGGATGCAGGCCGATGTGATTTTTCGGCCCGGGATTTGCAGAATTCATCGCAACAACTTCGCTTGTGACGCGAAACGGGACGAAAAACGATGAATCAGCGCGCTGACACCACGAAATTCCAGGACCGCCGTTCCGGATCGCGTCATATCTGGTTTCTCAATTCTGCCTTCGACAAGATCGATCTCGGCGTCGCGCTGACGCGGATCCGCGAACGTGACGCCAGCAAACCCTTCGCCTTCGTCGTCACACCGAATGTTGATCATCTGGTGCGGCTTGAGACGGATACTGTGCTGGCAACCCTGTATGCACAGGCCTGGCTGACCGTGTGCGATAGCCGCGTGCTCGAGCTGATTGGCCGTTTTTCCGGCGAGAAAATTGATGTCACGCCGGGCTCCGATCTGACCGCACGTCTGTTCGAGACGGTGATCGATCCGGATGAAACCGTCACGGTTATTGGTGCGTCCAGGGATGTGATCGACGCCGTCACGGCGCGCTACGGCCTGACCGATGTGCGCTGGCATGAACCGCCGATGGGGCTGCGTCACAATCGCGAGGCGCTGGAGGATTGCGCCCGCTTTGTTGCCGAAAATCCGGCCCGCTTCATTTTCATGTGCGTCGGTTCGCCGCAACAGGAATTGGTCGCCGAAGCCTGTCTCGATCGCGGCGACTGTACCGGGTTGGGCCTGTGCGTCGGCGCATCGCTTGATTTTCTGGGCGGCAAGACAGAGCGCGCCCCGGCCTGGATGCAACGCTCCCGCCTGGAATGGCTGCACAGGCTGGCCTCCGAGCCTCGCCGGATGTGGCGCCGCTATCTGGTCGACGGGCCGAAAGTCTTCCTGTTGTGGCAGCGCTGGCGCAAGGCGCAACGCGAATTGCGGGCGCTGGAACGCTCGCTCTCCGACCCGCAAAAACTCCGCGAGCGCGCGCTGCATCAGCGCATCCGCGCCCTGGAAGGGATGTTGCAGGCGCCAAAGGCCGATTAGCGCGGATGGCAGGATTGTCTTCTGTCCGGCCTGCGCCTAGTTTGCCTCGCGTGATGGTTCCCTCACGGGATTAATCGAGAAGCCGGTACGGTGGTGACACCCAGTCCGGCGCTGTACCCGCAGCCGTAGGCGGTGAGCGGCGATGCAAAATGCCACTGGGGTGAAATCCGGGAAGGCGCATCGTTCGTGATGACCCGCAAGCCGGAAGACCTGCCATCACCGTCGTCTGTCCGCTCGTGCGGTGTTACACGAGACTGACGCGGTTTATCCGTTTCCTTGACGACTCCTGCCACTCGTGCCGGCGTCGTTATGCGCCGGCTCCAAAGCTTTGGAGACGTGCATGCCCGGAACTTTCCTGACCCGATTACTCTGTGCCACCGCCTTGCTGGCCGTCCCGGCCGCCGCCATGGCGCAAGAAACCCGCGTGGAGGAGACGATCTACGTCACTGCCGCGCGCACCCCGCTCGCTGCTGACGATGCGACGACGAGCATTTCCATTCTCGACGCCGCCATGATCGAGGCCCGAAGCGGGGTTTTCATCGCTGACATCCTGCGCGCTATCCCCGGCCTGGCCGTGTCGCGTTCCGGTACAGCCGGTGCCCTGACCCAGATCCGCGCCCGCGGATCAGAGGCCAATCATGTCCTGGTCCTGATCGACGGTATCGAGGCGGCCAGCCCGTTCACCGGCGAAGCCGACTTCGCACACTACGCCTTTGATGATCTGGCCTCTATCGAGGTCGCCCGCGGTGAGCAATCAGCCCTGTGGGGTGCCGATGCAATTGGTGGTGTGATCGCCTTGCGTTCGGCCTTGCCCGAACAGGGGCGCGAAGCCGCGCTACGGCTGGAGGCCGGTTCCTTCGGCACGACCCGTCTCAGCGCCCGCCTCGGCAAGGCGCTTGAGCGGGGTTATCTCGCTGCCGGCGTTGGCGCATTCGAAACGGATGGCATTGATGTCTCCGGTCTTGGCGGCGAGCGTGACGGCTATTCCAATCGCTCGGCCAATCTCCAGGCCGGGCATGAACTGGGCGATGGTATCCGGATTGATACGGCCCTGCGCTGGGTCGGCTATGACACCGCCTCCGATGCCGACACCGATTATGACGGGCGGCTCGACAATACCGGTGATCACCGCCGCGGTGACCAGATCCTTGCCCGCGCAGCGCTGTCGCTGGACCAGCAAGTGGGCGAGCTTGCCCTGGCCCATGAATTCGCCGTGCAATGGACAGATGATGTCTCGCGCAGTTTTGACGGCACGGCCCGAACGGCCTTGTCGCAGGGGCAGCGCAGCCAGACGCATTACCAACTGACCGGTCTGTGGTCGGCGGGCGAGACCGAACATCGTCTGACCGGTCTCGTCGAGTATGAGCGTGACGAGACCCGCAATGATGCCGGTGCGGGTTCCCTGGCCAATCAACGCCAGGACCTGTCCAGCACAGCCTTCGCCTTTGATTACGGTCTGGGCCGGGGGCCGCTGGATCTCACAGCGTCAGCCCGGCATGAGAGCAATCAGCGTTTTGAGGATGCGCTCACCTGGCGCGCCGGCCTGGCCTGGTCGTTTGACGGGCTCGGTGGCCGCCTGCGGATCAGTGGCGGCGAGGGAGTCAAGAATCCCGGAATCTTCGAACTCTTCGGCTATTTCCCGGCCTATTTCATTGGCAATCCGGGTCTGAAGCCGGAGCGCTCGCGTGGCTGGGAGCTGGGCTGGGAACAGGTCTTGGCCGGGGGGCGCGGCCATGCCTCGGCGGTCTGGTTCCAGTCGGAATTGACCGATGAGATCTATACGGATTTCGGTGTGTTTCCGGCCACCGCGAGAAACGCCACCAGCCGATCCGACCGGTCAGGCCTGGAGTTCGAGGCCGGGTGGGACGTGACCGACACGGTCGCGGTGTTTGGCTCGGCGACCTTGATGGACAGCGATCAGGACGGTGCCGCCGAGATCCGCCGCCCGGAACGCCTCGCTTCGCTGACGCTCGACTGGCACCCGGACGCCAGCTGGTCGGCTTCTATGACGCTCGATCATACAGGCGAACAGCTGGATACCGATTTCGGGACGTTCCAGGATGTTACGCTGGACGCCTATACGCTGGTCGGCGGTCAGTTGCGCTGGGGGGGGCGTCAAGGTGTCGAACTCTATCTGCGCGGGGAAAATCTGCTTGATGAGGATTATCAGGATGTCTTTGGCTATCACACGCCCGGCCGGGCTGTGTATCTCGGCCTGCGTCTTCGCCATGGCTAGCGCCTCATGCGCGCCGGCCCAGGTCACGACCCCGCCGCAGGGCGGGATCGTGTCGGCCTCCTTGTGTGCCGACGCCTATGTGCTGGCGCTTGAGCCGGTCGCGGGGATCCAGGCCCTGTCCTGGCAGGTGGACCAGCCGATTTCGGCTGCACCGGACTGGGCGCGGCAACTGCCCCGCGCCTGGCCGGATGCCGAACGCCTGTTCGCCCTCGACCCGGCCTTCGTCGTATTTGGCGCCGGTGAGGGCGGGCGTAGCCGCGTCATGCTGGAGCGTAGCGGCTATCAAAGCTTCGAACTGGCATGGGCCGAGGATTTCGATGGCGTCCGCGGCAATCTTCTGGCGCTGGGGGCGATGCTGGGCCGCGAGATTGAGGCCGCTGCCGCCGTTGAAGCGCTCGATGAGCGGCTCGCGGAACTGGAGCAACGCAGTGTCCGGCGCGGGGCCATTCCAGGCGTGGCCTATCTGAGTGCCTCGGGCGGTTCGGCCGGTAGCGGTACCTATGTCGATGCCGCCATCAAAGCCGCAGGGGGCCGCAATGCTGTGGCTGGGAGCGGGGTTGCCGGTTGGGGGCGTTCCGATCCGCAGCTGGCGCTGACACTGGAGGCGGATATTATCCTGACCAGCTATTTCACCGACGGTTTCGCCGGCACGCTGAGCCGGGCGACGCGCCATCACGCCTATCGCCATCTGCTCGACAGTGCAGGCCGCGTCGATATTGCCAGCGCCAGCTGGCCTTGTGCCGGGCCGCACCTGATCGACGCGGCCGAGGCGATCGCTGATGCGCTGGATGAATGGGCGCAGCGCTCATGAAACTCCTTCACCTCAATCTGCTGCTCGCGGGCGGTCTTGTCGCCAGCCTTGCCGCCTCACTCTTTCTCGGCGATGCACGCCTGACCCTGGCCAGCCTCGGCGCTGCCCTGGCGGGGGCGGATGATTTGCCCGCTCTGCTGATGCGCGAATTGCGCTTGCCGCGCGCATTGCTCGGGCTGGTGGTCGGTGCCGGGCTGGGCGGCGCTGGCGCCGTCTTGCAAGGTTTTTTCCGAAACCCGCTGGCCGATCCGGGCGTGATCGGTGTTTCGGCCAGTGCCGGGCTGGGGGCCGTGGCGGCGATGTATTTTGGCGTTACGGCTCTGGGTGTGCTGATCCTGCCCCTGGCGGCGGTCGCCGCGGCAGGGCTTGGCGTGGCCTTCCTTCTTTTGTTGGCAGGACCGCGCGCGAGTGCGACCACCCTCATTCTCGCCGGTGTCGCGATCGGTTCGATTGCGACGGCGCTGACGGCCTTGCTGATGAACCTCGCGCCCAATCCCTGGGCTCTGGCGGAGATCGCCTATTGGTTGATGGGGTCCCTGCAGGACGCCAGCTGGACCGAACTGCGCTTCGCCGCGCCGATCGTGCTGGCTGGCCTTGGCCTGTTGGCGCTAACGCCGCGGCCGCTCGACGCGTTGAGCCTGGGTGAGGAAAGTGCGCGCAGTCTTGGCGTTGATCTCGGGCGACTGCGCCTGATCGTGGTCGGCGGTACCGCACTGGCCGTTGGCGGCGGCGTGGCGGTGGCTGGTGCGATCGGCTTTGTCGGGCTGGTGGTGCCGCATGTATTGCGGCCACTGGTCGGGCATCGCCCGGGCGCGCTGATCCTGCCCTCCATGCTGGGCGGCGCGATATTGATCGAGCTTGCGGATCTGGCGACGCGATTGGCCTCCGGGCCGGGCATGCCGCTCTATCTGGGTGTCCTGACAGCATTGATCGGCGCGCCCTTCTTCCTGTGGCTCGTGCGGTCCTTGCCGGGGAGGGCGGTCTGATGCGCCTGCAATTGTCTTCAGTGGGGTTTGGCTATCGCGGACAGGCGGCTGTCCGGGCGGTCGGGTTTGAAGCCTCCGGCGGTGAGATTGTCGCGTTGGTGGGGCCGAATGGTGCCGGCAAGTCGAGCCTGCTCAGGCTGTGCGCTGGCCTGCTTGAACCGGCCTTCGGACAGATCGAGCTCGATGGTTTGGCCTTGCGGGAGCTGGCACCCGGTCAGAGGGCCCGGCGTATTGCCTACATGCCGCCTGACGGATCCTCGGCCTGGCCGATGCCGGTGCGCCGGATCGTGGCGTTGGGGCGGGTGCCGCATCTCAAACCCTTGCGGCGTCTGACCGCTGAGGATGAGGCGGCGATTGAGATGGCGTTGGAAAGGGCGGGGATTGCCGGCCTCGCCGAACGGCCTTTCGATCAATTATCCTCCGGCGAGCGTGCGCGGGTCCTGCTGGCAAGAGCACTGGCGACGCAGGCCGATCTCATCTTGCTGGACGAGCCGACGGCGGCGCTCGATCCGCGGCATCAGCTTGGTGTGATGGAAATCCTGCGCGCCGAGGCGAACCGGGGCGCTCTTGTGATCGTCGCGGCGCATGCGCTTGACCTTGTCGCGCGCTATGCCGACCGCGCGCTGTTGATGCAGGAGGGCCGCATCATTGCCGACGCGCCGCCGGGTCAGAGCTTGTCCGAACCGAATATCGCGGCCGTGTTCGGCGTCGTCGCGCCGGGCGGGATTGCACCGACACCATTACGCCTGACTGACTAGCCAAAGACAATTTCAGGCGCGGGCTTGGAGGCCAGTTCGGCCGCTTCCATCGCGGCCTTGGCGGCCTTGAGGAAGGCGCGGGCAACGGGGCTGTCGCCGAGTGCCGCCGGCATGCCTTCATCGGATGAGGTGCGCAGCTGAGGGTGAAGCGGGATCTCGCCGAGGAATGCGACGCCGAGCCGTTCCGCCTCATCCTTCGCACCGCCATGGCCGAAGATATCGCTATTCTCGCCGCAATGCGGGCAGATAAAGCTGCTCATATTCTCGACAATGCCGAGAATGGGGATGTGGGTCTGCTCGAACATGCCGATCGCCTTGCGGGCATCGTCGAGTGCGAGATCCTGTGGCGTCGATACAATGACGGCGCCATCGACGGGCAAGTCCTGGGCGATGGCGAGTTGCGCGTCGCCGGTACCTGGCGGCATGTCGAGTATCAGCACGTCGAGCTCGCCCCAATCGGTATCGGTCATGAATTGCCGGATCGCGCCCTGCACCATCGGGCCGCGCCAGACCACGGGCGCGCCGGGCTTGATGACAAAGCCGATGGATACCAGTTTGACGCCATGAGCGGTGATGGGCTGGACGCCGGCATCGGTCTTGCGCAGACCGGGCGCGTCGGTGATGCCAAACAGGCGCGGTGCGGACGGTCCGTAGATATCGGCATCAAGCAGACCGACCTTAATTCCGTCGCGGGCCAGGGCGACAGCGAGGTTGGCGGCGACGGTGGATTTACCGACCCCGCCCTTGCCGGAAGCAACGGCGATGATGCGGCGTGCGGGTTTCTTGACCGCCTTGGCCGCAGGTTTGGGCGGGTGGGCATGGCCCTGTTTGCGGGGTTGTTCGCGGTGAGCGGTCATGACGACCCGGGCGCGCTTGACGCCCCTGATGGCCGTGGCAGCAGCCTCGATCAATGGACGCAGGGTTTCGAAATCGGCGTTGCCGGCCACGGGCGGTGTCAGGACGATGGTCGCTGTGTCGCCGGAAATACTGGCTGAATCGACCCGGTTGGCATCGACAATATTGCGCCCTGACTGGCGTTCGGTGACTTTGGTCAGGGCTTTGCGCAGGCGTTCGTCCATCGGGTCCTCCACGAATTGACGCAGAGATAGGCCTTTGTTGTCCGGGCCGAAAGCCTGATCGCTGATGTTAGTCGGGTTGCGGGGTCGGGGCGCCTCTTGCTTCCCGGCCTGCCTGGCCCTGCCGGCATGGTCCGCGGGCGATTCTGCCAGGAAGTGGATGGTGGGCGATACTGGGATTGAACCAGTGACCCCTTCGATGTCAACGAAGTGCTCTCCCGCTGAGCTAATCGCCCATCCGTGCAAGGAGCGCAGTGTCTAGCGTCCGCAGACAGGAGAGGCAAGACGGAAATGTCGGTCTAATTCAGCTGCTCCGCAGTTCGTCGCTTCTGGACGGCGTCTTGCGGGATGCAAGGTCACAGGGCGCGCCGGATTACAGGTTTGACGCGCGCGTCGGCAATATGGCTTTTTTACAACAATGACTCACGAAAGCCGTTGTTGCGGCAACAACCGCTTGTCCATGAAGTCATCATCTCATCATATGCGACCATCGGTCAGGTTAGCCTGGCCAGGCGCGAAAGCTGTAAATGGCTCGTGCCAAGCACCACGAAGACACAAAGGGGTATGATCGTGAGCAATATCTGGGATCGCGAGCGCTTGTTGCGTTCGACAATTATCGCCGGTCTAGCTGCAGCGGGCTTGGCTATTTCGCCGAGCTATGCACAGTCGGCAAATGACGAAGACGAATCCAGCAGCGACCAGGAAGTCGTTGTCGTTACGGGTTCGCTTATCCGTCGTAGCGAATTTACGTCCATCTCTCCAATCCAGGTCGTCAACGCCGAGATTGCTACTCTGGAAGGCCTGGTTGACCCGGCTGAGATGCTCCAGGGTGCCAGCGTGGCCTCTGGTTCGGTTCAGCTCAACAACCAGTTCGGCGGCTATGTCGTCGAGGGTGGCGTTGGTGTGAACTCGATTTCACTTCGTGGTCTTGGCGCTCAGCGTTCGCTGGTCCTGGTCAACGGCAATCGTCCTGGCCCTGCCGGTACGCGTGGCCAGGTTGGCTCGTTCGACCTTAACGTTATCCCGTCTTCGATCGTCCAGCGCTTTGAAATCCTGAAGGATGGCGCATCCTCGATCTACGGTTCCGACGCCGTTGCCGGTGTGGTCAACGTGATCACCCGTCGCCAGATTGACCGTCCGGAAATCACCGTCACCTTGAATGCTCCGCTCGCCGGCGGTGCCGAAACCTATGGCATCAGTGGTGCTTATGGTTTCAACTTCGATCGTGGCAGCATCGTTCTCGGCGCTGAATACCAGCTCCGTGAATCGCTTCAGATCGGTGATCGTGAATACCTGCGCTGTCCGCAGGATCTGGTGCGCTCTTCCCCGACCGGTGACATCATCGACCGTGAAGACCGTTCCATCCTTGCCGGCACCGAGCTGGCTGGCTGTAACAACATCTATGCCAACACCATCATCGATGCCTTCTTCGGTGATCGTTATATCCCAGATCCAGATGGTCTCTCCGGTGCCAGCCCGATTCCGGGCTACCGTCCGCGCGCCAATGGCCGTTATGACGATCCGGCTGGTGAAGCTTATTACGAAGACGTGCTCAATGACGAACGCGTACTGTCCCAAGACGCGATCAACCGCCAAGAGCGCATGAGCCTTTATGCGTCTGCCGACTACTCGCTCGATTTCCTCGGCGGTGTTGATTGGCAGTCCGATTTGCTCTTTACGCGTCGTTCAACCGAATCCAATGGCTGGCGTCAGTTCTTCCCGCTCATCGGTGGCGCAACTGCAGCCGTGTGGACGGGTTCTACGGCTTATCGTTACGATAACGACCCAACGTATGACGGGCCGCTCCAGCTGTCGCAGCCTGTCGCTATCTGGGCGTCCAATTCGCGTATCGACGTTGACTACATCTCGTTCAACACGGGCTTTGATGGTGCATTCGGTTCAGGCATGGGTTTCCTGAGCGATTGGTCCTGGGCTCTCGATATGCAGTATTCGCGTTCGGAAGGTACATACGAAGGCAATGGCATTCTGGCGTCCAATTCGGGCGATGTTCAGTTCGATGACAATTCGCCAGTTTACGATCCATTCTCCGCCGAATTCCTCAGCGGCAACTATTCCCAGGCTGTCTATGATCACCTGACGGTCAACACGGTCGGTGAGACGATCTATGAGCAGACCGTCTTCAAGGCGATTGCAACCGGTGAGCTGTTTGATCTGCCTGCTGGTGCTGTTGCCATGGCGATTGGTGCTGAACATCGCACCTTCTCGATCGACGACACACCGGATCAAGCCGCCCAGGATGGCGACCTCTGGGGTTCGTCCAGCGCCCAGGTTACCCGGGGTGAAGACTCGGTGAATGAAATCTTCGCCGAGGTCGAAGTCCCGTTGATCGCTGGCGTGCCGTTCATTGAATCATTCACGGTGAATGGCTCGGCTCGGGTCTTTGATTACGACTCCGCCGGTTCCGACTCCGTGTGGAAGATCGGTGCCAACTGGCAGATCACCCCGACCTTCCGTCTGCGCGCTACCGAAGGTACGTCCTACCGCGCTCCTGCGCTGTACGAGCTCTTCCTGGGCAATCAGACAGCATTCGTTGGCCAGACCGCGATCGATCCATGTATCGATTGGGAAAACAGCACCAACGCCAACATCGTCGCCAACTGTGACGCTGCGGGTATCCCGATGGGCTATACCGGTGTCGGTTCGTCTGCGACGATCGTTTCCGGTGGGGGCGCTGGCGTGCTCCAGCCTGAGACATCGCGGGCCACCACGGTCGGTTTCGTCTATACGCCACAGCGGTTTGCGCTCAGCGTAGCGGTTGATTACTTCTCGATCGTGATCGAAGATCAGGTCGCTCAACTCGGTGGCGCTGCCATCGTCGGTGGCTGCTACGGTGCCAACAACTATCCGAACGTGTTCTGTTCGTTGTTCGATCGTAACCCTTCGACCGATCCGGTTTCGCCGTATCGCATCGGGGAAATCCGTGACAGCTACCTCAACGTCAACTCGCAGGAAACGTCCGGTTTCGACCTGACGCTCCGTTATACCCACGAGTTCGATTTTGGTGATCTGACCATTGAAGGTCAGGGTACCTGGACCATGGACGATGAGGTCTTCCTGTTCGATCCGGCTCTGGAGTCTGGTTTCGACACCAATGACTTCAACGGCACGATTGGCGATCCTGAATTCGTCGCCAACATGCGTACGGAACTTCGTCGTGGCGACTGGACCTATTCCTGGTTCATGAACTACATCGATGGCACGTCGAACAGCATCTACTCGAGCAATACGGCTTCCTACTTCGGTCAGCCGAATGCCTTCTACGATGTGAATATCGAAGGTACGCTCTACCATGACGTGTCGGTCCGCTGGCAGGGTGACACGCTGTCGCTCATCGGTGGCGTAAGCAACATGTGGGACGAAGAGCCGCCAACGGTTTCGACCGGTACAGCGACTCGCCGCGGCAACACTGCGCTGTCGGCAACCCAGTACGACCTGCGTGGCCGGACCCTGTTCGTCCGTGCAACCAAAACCTTCTAAGGTTTTGTAAAATAAGTGATGATGAGGGGCGATGGGCAACCATCGCCCCTTTTCTATTTCGCCAGTATTATCTGCGATCAGGCATCGGCCAGACCGGGCAAGACCTGCTAGGATGTTGTGATAATTTCGCCTAGTGTATACCCGAAGCAGCTACCGCGCCGATCTGATAGCGCGACAGAAGGAGTATTGCAGTCATGTTGAAGCGAACAATGATCTCGCTGGCCATTGGTTTAGGGATCGCGTCGGCGGCGAATGCCGAAATGCGGGTCAACCCCATTCCTGCGGATGCGTTCGCCAGGGTCCCCAACATCGCCTCTGTATCCATGAGTACTGAAGGCGACATGATCTCGGCGCTCATCTCCTCGCCAGGCTCGGACAACCAGGAAACAGCCATTGCAACCTGGAATTTGAATGATCTTTCCGAGGCGCCCGTTGTGACGCCCAGTGGCGACCGGATGAAATTCATCGGCGTGACCGCGCTGAAGGCTGGTCGACTCTTGGCTTTGGGCCGGCAAGAGTGGACCGGTCAGCTTGGTGGTTGCGGTGAAGGTCGGACGACCGGCGCGACCGCGACATTTGTCACTCAGGTCTATCTGACTGACCGCGAACAATCGGATTTCGACCTGGCCTTCAGCCGCGGTGGCCGCTCTATCGGCGTCAGCCGTGACACGGAACGGTGTTTCGAGCTGGCTGGTACAGCTTCTGTCGCCGCCTTTTTGCCACTTGATCCCGACAATATCATCATCCAGCGCGTGAACGTCGGGTCCCTTGCATCCAGTTTCTATCGTTACAATCTGCGCACAGACCAGACCGAGATGATGTATCGCGCCAATGGCCGGACGGATGTTTCCCTGATCGACCCGCGCACCGGCGACATTCTGGTTCGTAGCAGCCTCGATCCAATTGATGGCAATGACTTTGAAGCCCGCACCTTTATCCGTAATGAAACGACAGGTGAGTACGAGATCCATGATCCGCTGACCTATCGCCTGCGTGAGCGTCATACCGTTTCAGTGGTCGGCCGCGATGAAGCGAGCGGTCAATATTATGTGATTACGGATCAGTTCTCCGACCTCACCCAGGTCTATGCCTATGATCCAGTGAGTCATCGCTATTCAGACGGCCCGATCCTCGCGCACCCGAATTATGGCGTGACGGGGCTCATCCTGGGCACGAAACCAAGCAATTTCAACGAAGTGCTTGGTTTCCGTTATAGTGGCCCTGGCGGCAATGATGTGTACTGGATTGACCAGACCATGGCGGCGACCCAGACGACGCTTGAAGGTCTCTTCCCGACGGCCGGCGTTTCCATCATTGATTATACCGATGGACTGGGCACCGTGCTGTTTGGCGTCGGAAGCGGTGCTATGCCGACGACCTATTATGTCTTCCGTGATGGCCGGATCACCCTGCTGGGTAATTCGCGTCCATGGATTGATCCGGCGGACCTGCGTGAGTCGACGCTCATCCATTATACAGCGCGCGACGGTCGCGAGATCCCGGGCATTCTCTCCCTGCCAGCAGGCTGGGAACCATCGGACGGTCCATTGCCGACCATTATCCACCCTCATGGTGGACCATGGGCTCGTGATGGCGTCGGCTGGGACGGGAGCGGTTGGGTGCCTTTCCTGACCTCACGTGGTTATGCGGTCTTGCGTCCGCAGTATCGCGGTTCGTCGGGCTGGGGCCTTGATCATTGGCGTGCCGGCGATGCCCAGTGGGGATTGTCGATGCAGGATGACAAGGATGATGGCGCTGCCTGGATGGTTTCCCAGGGCATCGCCGATCCGGATCGGATCGCGATCTTCGGCTATTCCTATGGCGGGTTTGCCGCCATCGCAGCCGTTGTTCGCGAAAACAGTCCCTACCAGTGCGCCATTGCCGGCGCCGGCGTGAGTAATCTGGCCCGTATCGGTGGCAATTGGAGCGAAAACCGCGTCCAGCGTGCCGTTCAGGGCTGGACCGTTACCGGTATGGATCCGATGCAAAATACCGAACGCGCCAATATTCCGATCATGTTGTTCCACGGTGATCGCGATGTCCGCGTCCCCCTGTTCCACTCAACCGATTTCTATAATGCGGTTCGTGGGCGGGTGCCTGCGGAGCTGTTGGTGCTCGATGACATGCCACACAGCATGCCTTGGTATCCACGGCACCAGACGGAATCGCTTCCGGCGATCGAACGCTACCTCGCTGAGGATTGCGGTCCCGGCGGCTTGTAGGACAAGCTTCCAGGTCTGAGCGAAGGGGCTCACCGATTGTTCGGTGAGCCCTTTTTCTATTCCGGTCAGACAAAAGGCGCCGCCCTGGAAGGGCGACGCCTGATTGTTTCCGGCAGAGTTCTCGTCGCGTCAGGCGGCCATCACTCGCGCCACCTCATCCACCAGCTCACGCAGATGGAAGGGCTTCGACAGCACTTTCGCATTGGTCGGCGCGCCCGAGCCCGGATTGAGCGCCACGGCGGCAAAACCGGTAATGAACATGATCTTCAGGGCCGGATCGACTTCCGCGGCCCGTCGCGCCAGTTCGATACCGTCGACGCCCGGCATCACGATATCCGTCAGCAGGAGGTCAAACTGCGCCGCCTTCTCGCCGATCGCATCAAGGCCTTCCTCGCCGTCGGAACAGACAGTCACATCATGGCCGGCGCGTTTGAGCGCCTTGGCCAGGAAGTCGCGCATGGAATCATCATCTTCAGCCAGCAAAATCTTGCACATAATTGGGTCCCACCCTCAGGAAAACCGATAGTTGATGTCATCATACACCGCTAAGGTAAAAGCCCGCTGAACGCGCTGCCGCTTGACCTGCGATGTGCAGCCGATCACTCTATTGCCATGACACTCACACCCCAGATCATGTCCGAAACGCTTGGCGCACCACATGAAAAGGATCGTGGGTGTCCCATCAGCCTGGTCCGCCCGGATCCATCGCTCGCGCGGCCGCTCATCCTGTCCTCGCCCCATTCCGGGCGCGATTATCCTGCCGAACTATGCGACCAGACCTCCGTTCCTGTCGAGCAGCTTCGCCGTTCGGAGGATGCCTATGTCGATGTCCTTATCGACGGCGCAACCGCCCATGGTGCGAGCCTCGTGCACGCTCTTTTTCCGCGCGTTTTTGTCGATGTGAACCGGGCGCGCGGCGAGCTCGATCCGGCGATGTATCGCGATCGGATGGAGGTGCGCGCTGACGCGCCTTCGCGCCGGGTTGCATCCGGGCTGGGCGTGATACCACGAGTGGGGTCTGACGGGCAGCAGCTCTACCGGCGCCGGCTGAAATTCCAGGATGCACAGGCGCGGCTGGTCCGATTCTACGAACCCTATCATGACGCGTTGGCCGGATTGATTGCGGAGGTCCGGGACCGGTTTGGTTTCGCCATTGTGATGGATATGCATTCCATGCCGGAACACAGTGCCCCGGGCGTGGATTTTGTACTCGGTGACCGCCATGGCCAGTCCTGCGACCCCCGCATCACGGAGGCGGTTGAGGCAGGTTTGCGGGCCCAGGGATTCGTCACAGTTCGAAACACTCCCTATGCCGGGGGGCATACAACCGAGCATTATGGCCAGCCCGCGACCGGCGTTCATGTCATTCAGATCGAGATCAATCGCGGCTTGTATCTGCATGAAACCAGGGTCAGGCCCAACGCGAAGTTCGATATCTTTCGTGATAACTTACAGCTATTTATCGGGGAATTTGTCGCCCGAAACTGGAACGGGCTCACGTCGTCATAATCATGCCCATATAAGGCGAGCATGATAGCCCGGCTTCGCGCGGCACGCGCTTTGCTCTCGTCTCAGGTGAGCGTCCCACAGCGGCGCACTTCAACAGGCGAAGAATGGGCGGCACACGATTATGACAAATGATATCGACCTTCACGTAGGTAAGCGTCTGCGGCGCCGGCGCCGGCTTCTGGGGCTGACCCAGCAACAATTGGCTGAGTCCGTCGGGATCCGTTTCCAGCAAATCCAGAAGTATGAATGCGGCGCCAACCGCGTTAGCGCCAGCCGCCTGTTCGAGTTGGCGGAATCCCTCGACGTGCCGGTTCAGTATTTCTACGAGGGCCTGTCGCATCGCGATGAAGTCGCCGGGGAGGGTCATCTCGCTGCCGATGTGTTGTCGCAAAAGGAAACCGTCGATCTGATCCGGGCCTATTACCGGCTCGGAGAGCGCCCGCGCAAACGGCTGCTCGAGCTGGCGAAATCACTGGAGCCCGAAGAGGCCGCCAATGATGCTGCTGCCTGAGAGCGGTAGCATCCTCCTTCCCGGCTGGTGCGGGTGACGCCGTCATGATAGGCGCTTCGGCATGTCCTATTCCGAGTCCCAGCGGGACCTTGAAATTGCGGGTCGAATGGCGGATGCGGCGCGTGCAGCGATCGCGCCCTACTTCCGGCAAGCCATTCAGGTCGAGAACAAGCTTGCAGGTGGATTTGATCCGGTAACGGCCGCTGATCGCGCCTCGGAAACCGCGATGCGGGCCGTGCTCGCTGAGCTCGCCCCCGAAGATGGTATCCTCGGCGAAGAGTTCCCCGATCAACCCTCGCTGAATGGCCGGAAATGGGTGCTGGACCCGATTGACGGCACACGGGCCTTTATTGCCGGCCTGCCGACGTGGACGGTCCTGATCGCCCTGTCGCAGAACGGTGTGCCACGCATCGGCATGATTGACCAACCGCATATCGGCGAACGTTTTACCGGCTGGCCCGGTGGTGCAAGCTATTCACGGAGTGGGCACGACCTCCCGGTTGCCACGCGGAAGACGGCACCCCTGGCCGATGCCATTTTGGCCACTACCGATCCTTTCCTGTTCCAGGGTGCCGAATGGCAGGCCTTCGATGGTCTGCGGCAAGCGGTGCGCCTGTGCCGTTACGGCTATGACGCCTATGCCTACGCCATGCTGGCGCTGGGCGGGGTCGATCTGGTGGTCGAGAGCGCGTTGCAGCCCTATGATGTCCAGGCCTTGATCCCTGTGGTGCAGGGCGCGGGCGGTGTGATTACAAATTGGCGCGGTGGAGATTGCAGTGGCGGTGGCCAGGTTCTCGCAGCCGCTCACCCGGCCTTGCATGCCGAGGCGCTCAGCTGGCTACGCCCGGCAGCCGACTAGGACTCCAGCAAAACCCGTGCAGGTGCATGGCCGAATACCAGATACTCCACGTCGCGTAGGTCGCGATCATTGGGCCGGTAGATCGCCTGGCTTTCCTGCACGATCAGCGCCGTACGTCGTCCGTCGGCATGAACCGCCCAGGCCTCCGGTGCGGCACCATCGAAGATGAAGACCAGGGTTTTGAATGATGGTGCGAATAGCGCCGCCACACCCCCGACGCGGCGCATGGCCTGATTGGCCTGCTCGAGCGCCAGCAAGGTGTCGAGACGGTTGATTTCCTCACCCAGTTCCAGGCTGGCCTGGAATGACAAGCTCACCGACATGCCACCTTGCGGTTGATTGACCCAGGCCACCGGGTCGGCATCGAGAACGCTCAGATCCGGTGGATTGAGCACCTGGCCCCCGGGATCGAGGACAAGCTCGGTTTCGCCCGCATCATTCTCATACCAGATGCGGATCTCCTCCGCCGGTACACTGCCGGTCGAACCGATGACATAGGCCAGGGTGAAGTGACTGCGATCATTGGCGGGCAGGTCGAGATATTCCTGCCAATGCGGAAACAGGCGGGCCAATGGCCCGACTTCCCGCGCCACCGATTGGCCAGCGGCGCTGGAAACCAGCAGCGCGGCCATCAGTAGCGCGGCACCCATTTGCGTCAGTCGTGTCATTCAGCGGGCTCTGCCGGTGCTGTTTCGGGCTTCCTGAAAAGCAGAGTCATCCGGTCGCTTTCGCCGATCGCGTCATAATGCGCGCGATCGAAATCCTCTGCGACGGCTTCACCATTGCCAGAGGAACGCCCCACGGGCGGCAAAGTCCAGACACCGAAAGGGTGATCGGCGGTGTCGGCAGGGTTGGCATTGACCTCGGAGGTCGCGACCAGCTCAAACCCGGCTTCTTCTGCCATCGCGATCACATAGGCCTGCTGCACATAACCGGAGCGGGCCTGGGGGTCTTGCTCGCGGGTCGAGGGCAGGCGGTGATCGACGACACCGAGCAAGCCGCCCGGACGTAGTGCGGCATGGAAATCAGCAAAGGCGCGCTCGGCATAGCCGAACATCATCCAGTTATGGACATTGCGGAAGGTCAGTACGGCATCGACTGTGCCCGGCTCCACCAGTGGGCCGCTGTTTTGTCCAAAATCGACCATCCGGACATTGCCAAAGACGTCATGGTCACTGACATGCGCCTCGAAGCTGGCCCGGGAATTGCGCCGCGAGGCGCTTTCCGAACTCAGCGGGAAATGGGCGGCAATGTACTGACCGCCATTGGCGGCGATCCACGGCGCGAGAATGTCGGCATACCAGCCGCTTCCGGGCCAGACTTCAATGATCGTGCCCGTTGGGTCGATGCCGAAGAATTCGAGCGTTTCCGCAGGGTGGCGTTGCGAGTCGCGGTCGGAATCGGTTCCGCGCCATCCGCCGGCCAGCACATCGGCAATGGCTGTCATTTCGGGTGCCGTTTCCGGCGCCTCGCCGGAGGCCGTTTCTGTCTCGACTTGCGTTTCGCCGGCAGGGAGTTCGGTTTCGGCCGGCTCGATGGCCGGGTCGCTGCAAGCTGTGACAAGGAGTATCGAGGCGGCGATGGCCCCAAGCTGGAATTTCTGATTCATGGTTTCTCTCCGGCAGCAGGATGAACACTCCTAGAGAAGCTGCGGCGGCATGGCAATCATTGGCGCCTCCGGCAGGGCTTGCAGCGGCGATATCCAGTTCCCATTTGAGATATGCGAGCCGCCTTTACGGGGTTCGCGACCCGGTTGCGGCCAGTTGGCGCAATCAGGGTTGGCTCAACGCTGGCAAGCGGTTTGCCAGTCGGCCTTGTCGCTCAAAAAGAGGATAAGTTGAGATGAGAACTGTTGATTTTACACCCCTTTACCGCTCCATCGTCGGTTTCGACCGTCTGGCGGACATGATGGATTCTGCCACCAAAATCGAGTCGCAGGGCTATCCCCCTTTCAACATCCAGCATGTGGATGAGAATGAATACCTGATTGAACTCGCTGTCGCTGGATTTGGCGAAGCCGATCTCACGGTCGAGGTCCAGGAGAATATCCTGACCATCGCCGGCAAGATCGTCGAAAAGGATGATTCCGGATCGCGTCGCTTCCTGCATCGCGGCATCGCCGAGCGCGCATTTGAGCGCCGTTTCCATCTAGCCGATCACGTCAAGGTGGCCGATGCCGAACTGCTCAATGGTTTGCTGACGGTGCATCTGGTCCGGGAAATTCCCGAAGCGGCCAAGCCGCGCAAGATTGCGATCTCGGATATTTCCGGCAAGGCAAAAGCGCCCTTGATCGAAACCCGCAAGACCAAGGCGGCCTGATAGCCGCGTCGCATCACACGATATAATCTCTCCGGAATGGGGCGGTGAACCCGGGTTTACCGCCCTTTTTTTCGCGGAAATTCCGACTGTCAGGCAGCGTGAACATCAACAGCGCCGTCGATCGCTTCGACATTGTCGAGAAAGTCGCGATCGAGGGTCGCGCCGGTAAAGCATGAGCCGCTGAAACGCGCCTTCCGGACATTTGCGCCGTCCAGCCGCGAATAGGAGAAGTCGGCACCGGTGGCTTTGGCTTGCCGCAAGTCGACGCCGCGAAGATCGGCATAGCGTGCCTTGCTCCCGGCCAGTGATGCGGGAAGCATGCGGTCGCCTTCCAGCACGAGCGGGCCAAACTGACAGTCGCGCAGGTCGGCATTACACAGATTGGCACCGGTGAGGTCCGCGCCGCGCAAATCGGCGCCCCGCAGGCAGACCATGCGCAGATCGGCGCGTTCAAGCCGGGCCCCCTGCAATTGCGCGCCTTCCAGATCGAGACCGTAAAGCGTCGCGCCGCGGGCATGGAAGGCTGTAAGTGTCTTGCCGGCCAGCGAGTGAAGACCGCGCAAATCCATCCCGTCAAACAGCGAGGGCTTGCCCTCCCGGCCGTCGGTCTCGCACCAGGTCACATGTGCAGAGATCTGGTCGGCGACCGGGTTATCCAGAGTGCTCGGATCAATACCAACAGCCGCATTCGTCAGCGCGCCGTCGGTCTTCATGCCTTCGGTTTTCGCCATTGTGGTCTTGACGCCGACCATCACGCTATCGGTGAAGTCGACACCCGTGAGATCGGCCCCAGACAGGTCCGCACCTTCCAGATTGGCGCCATGAAAGGACGAGCCGCGCAGATTGGCGCGGATCATCCGGGCGCCCAGAAGGACGGCATCCGTGAAATCGGCGGTCTGGGCCGTCATTCCGGCCATCTTCGAGCCTGACAGATTGGCTCCGGTGAAATTCGCCTTGCCGGCATCGCTCTGCTGGGCCGTATGCGTGAGCATGGCGAGGCCCTTTTCCTTGTCGACCTGGGCAATCGCACCCTCCCGCAAATCGGCCTCGCTCATGTCAGCGCCGGTCAGATTGGCTCCGCGCAATATGGCACCGCGCAGGTCCGCCCGTCGCAGACAGGCGCCCTCGAGTGATGCGCGGCGCAAATCGGCGGCGAAGAATATCGCGCTATTGAGGGTCGCACCCGACAGGTTGGCCCCGCGTAGCACCGCGCCGCTGAAGTCCGCATCGGACAATTCGCGATTGGAAAGATTGAGGTCTTCCAGGATTGTATAGGAAAAATTGGCGCGCGCGCCGCCCGAGCGGCCCGACCATAGCCGCTCGTGCCGGTCGCAGATCTGGTCGACCTGCGTCTGGTCGAGTCTGGTGTGCTCGATTTTTTGCCGGGCCATGGGTTCAACCCTGTTGGTAGGGATATTGAACGCACAGCATAATGAAGGAGTATTAACGGGCCGTATGAGCTGCAGCTTCAGGGGTATGCACCAATCCCGCCTCGACCAGGTGAAGCGCGAGCGGGCTGCCCGGTGCGACGCAGACCCGATTCATGCCAGCCGCCCCAAGGCGATCGAGTTCAGCTGCGGGCGCGTGCATTGCTGCATCCGTCAACATCGCATCATAGCGAGCGGGATTGGCGTCGAGATAGACCAGAGGCTGGCCGGTGCGCAGGCGGTGGAAAAAACCGGCATAGAGGCGGGCGGCCTCCCGATTCCGCAAACCCGTCTCGACGGCGATGCCGGCATCGCGAAGCAGGGCAACACCGCGGCCGGCGACTTTCGGGTGCTCGTCCAGGCAGGCGATCATGACTGTGTCTACCCCGGCCTCGATCAGTGCGCTGGCGCACGGCGGAGTCTGTCCATGAAACGCGCAGGGCTCCAGTGTGACATAGGCGCGACCTGTGCACGCTAGCGGGCCGGCCTGATCGAGCGCCTGGCGCTCCGCGTGTGGTCTGCCGCCATCGGCGGTCGCGCCCCATCCGGCAATCACCCCGTCCCGGACAATGATGCAACCGACCGCTGGATTGGGAGCGGTTCGCCCGAGCTGCGCCTCGGCGAGCGCCAGTGCAGCATCCATGAACCGGTGGTCCGCTGACGTAAACATGATCAGGGCAGGGGCGGCAGGGACCTGGCGCGCTCGGGGTCGAGATAGCGAGCCGAGACCGGTTTGAGCGCGTCATCGGACAGGTCGATCAGCAATGGGTTTCCGGTCGGAACCTCGATGTCGATAATGTCCTGGTCGCTGACCTCAAACAGGAATTTGATCAGGGCGCGCAGGCTGTTGCCGTGCGCAGCGATGATCACGTTTTCCCCGGCTGCCAGGCGCGGCGCGATCATGCCTTCCCAGGCGGGCTCAACGCGCTCAAGCGTCATTTTGAGTGATTCCGAGTTCGGGAGGAGGGCCGCAGGGACATTGCGGTAGCGTTCATCCTTTGCAGGATGTTGCGGGTCGTCCTCGGCGAGCGGCGGTGGCGGCGTATCAAACGAACGGCGCCAGATCTTGACCTGCGCATCACCGTGTTTGGCGCGGGTTTCATCCTTGTCGAGGCCGGCGAGGGCACCGTAGTGGCGCTCATTGAGCCGCCAGGTTTTCTCGACGGGGATCCAGACGCGATCAAGCCCTTCCAGGCTGAAATTCATGGTGCGGATGGCGCGTGTCAGGACCGAGGTGAAGGCGCGATCCGGCTTGAATCCGGCCGCGGCCAAGAGGGCGCCCGACCGTCGTGCCTGGGCTTCGCCCTCATCGGTGAGGTCGACATCGACCCATCCGGTGAACCGGTTCTGCCGGTTCCACGCGCTCTGGCCGTGGCGGATAAGGGCGAGTTGCGGCATCGCAGTATCTCCTTGCGCGTCGTGATCGCAGAGCGATAGCCCGCCAGGGTGTTCCGGGCAAGGATCGGCCGCTGTCGCGGGCGCCTACAGGACGATTTGTATACGCTTTTGAGGCGAACTGTGTTATCAAAACTCGCGTCGGGGTAGTGATTTTGGTTGGCATGGCGGCTCTTCGGAGACACTGGCATGCCCGGTCCGGCGGCGCGACGTCTCTGGCCCTGTGCGCCCCCCTGCGCAGTTCCGGACCTGTTGCCGCCAGGCGAGCCGCGCACCTCCCTTTCCGGGACGTGCGCGGTTCTGTTATGGAGACGGATAACATCCCTTGGGCATTCTGGAAGCTGGCATGAATGATTTCGACCCCGTCGCGTCCGCACGACGCGTCATAGCGCTTGAGCGAGACGGCCTGGATGCGCTTCTCCTGTCAGTGGACAGTGCGTTTTCGGCCACGATTGAACGGCTGGGCAAGGTTCAGGGGCGCCTGATCTGCTCGGGTGTCGGCAAGTCCGGACATGTCGCGCGCAAGATCGCGGCGACCCTCGCCTCGACTGGTACGCTGGCCTATTATGTCCACCCGACCGAGGCCAGTCATGGCGATCTCGGCATGATCACACCGGATGATGCGGTTCTGGCTCTGTCGAAATCGGGCGAAACCCGGGAACTCGGTGATTTGATTGCCTATTGTCGCCGTTTCTCCGTCCCGCTGATTGGCATGACCAGCCAGGTCGATAGCACGCTGGCGCGGGCGGCGGACTACAAGTTGATCATTCCGGATGCGCCGGAAGCGTGTGGGGAAACCCGGGCGCCGACGACGTCGACGACATTGATGATGGCGCTGGGTGATGCGCTGGCGATTGCCTTGCTGGAGCAGCGCGGCTTTACGGCGGCGGATTTCAAGACATTTCACCCGGGCGGGGCCCTCGGCGCGGCGCTGGCCACGGCCGCGGATATCATGCATGCCGGACAGGCTATGCCCCTGATTTCACAGGCCGCACCGATGAGTGATGTGCTGATTGAAATGACCGTGAAAAGCTTTGGTTGCGCTGGTATTCTCGACGAGTCGGGCCGCCTGGCCGGGATCATCACCGATGGCGATTTGCGGCGTCATATGGGTGATGCCCTGATCGAGAAAACTGCCGGATCGATCATGACGGCCGGCCCGAAAACCGGGGTTCCGGGCATGTTGGCAGCCGATGCCTTGCGGGAGATGACGGCCGGCGCGGCGAAAATCATGCAACTCTTTATTGTTGATGAGGAAAATCGGCCGCAGGGCATTCTGCATCTGCATGACTTGCTGCGTGCAGGCCTGAAATAGCCCCTGAATTCAGGGGGTTAGCCCGCCGGCCTGCCTGACTGCTGCAAGCCTGCTATATGATGGCCGCAGATTACCCCTCGAGCGTCAGTTTGCCCGCCGGATGCCTGCCGGATGTCTGCGCTTGCCCATGCGGTCGCCCGTCTGCGAAGGGGTCCGGCTCTAGCCCGGCGCTTTAGGGGGGCGGGCCTGGCCGAGTTTGACAAATTCCTGCCGGTAGAAGCGGAAGAGTGTGTAGCCCGCGATCGCGGCACCATAGGTGAGAAATCCGGCGAACAGACAGAGCAGCCCCCAGGTGACCAGGCGGAACGCGATCTCCATAACCCCAAACCCCACACATGCTTTACAACTGGCCGCCAGTTTCGCGCATTTTCGCCGATTTAGCAAGTTTTGGTTGTGTCAGCGCGGCTGAGGCGCGGCGAGGGCGTGGGCGACATTCAGGTCCAGCGCCTCGAGATAATCGGGCTGGGAAATGCCGAAAGCCCGGAAGATCGCGTCGCAGGCCAATACGGAATAGGCTGGTCTGCTGGCGGGACTGGGAAAGTCTTTCGAGCCGATCCGTTCGACCCTGACTGGTGTTGCGCCGATCCGCGCGGCGGTGTGGAAAATATCGGTGGCAAACTCGGCCCAGCTCCTCGGCGTGTCGCCGCAGAAATTGAAGATCCCGGTCTGGGCCGGGTCATCGGTCAATTGGCCGGCGATGGCGATGATGGCGGCTGCGATATCGGCCGCCGCGGTCGGGCAGGTGCGTTGATCGTGCACGACCCGGACCTGGTCCCGATGGCTGCCCAATTTGAGCATGGTGCGCAGGAAATTCTGTCCGCTGCCCGAGAAGACCGCCGAGGTTCTCACGATGACATGCCGTGCGCCGCTGCGCTGAACGGCTTCGTCGCCGGCAAGTTTTGAGCGGCCATAGACGCAGAGCGGGCGGACCGGATCGGTCTCGAGATAGGGCGTGCTCTTCTGCCCGTCATACACATAGTCGGTGGACAGGTGGATGAGGGGGATATTCGCCTGCCCGCATCGCTCGGCGATAATGCCCGGCGTCACGGCATTGACCGCCTGCGCCAGCGCCGGTTCGGATTCAGCCCCGTTCACGTCGGTATAGGCGGCGGCATTGATGAGAACGCTGCCGGGCGGGGCGGCCTGCAGTACGGGATCGAGCGCGCGCGCGATCGTGCCGGGTTGCGCCAGATCGATGTCCGGGCGCGCCAGGTGCCTGACCGTGTGACCGGTTGAGCCGGCGATCGCCGATGTCGCGGCGGCGACCTGGCCAAGGCGTCCGATAATGATGAAATGCCCGGCCATCAGCGCGAGCCGAGGCCGAGCCGACCGAGCGGGTTTTCGTTGCCAGCCCGCGCCAGGCAATCGCGGCACCAGCCGGAATGTTCCAGATACCAGCCCACCGTCTGGGCCAGGCCGTCGGCCAGGGTGTAGCGGGGCGACCAGCCCAGCTCGCCATGCAGTTTTGCGGCATCGATGGCATAGCGGAAATCATGGCCGGGACGGTCGGTGACGAAGGTGATCAGATCGCTCGACGCGCCGGTGCGGGGGTGTTGCCGGTCCAGCTCGGCGCACAAGCGCTGGACCAGTTCAAGATTGCTGCACTCGGCATCGCCGCCGACATTGTAGACTTCACCGATACGGCCGCGCTCGAGAATGGTCAGCAGGGCATCGGCATGGTCCTCGACATGCAGCCAGTCGCGGACATTTGCGCCGCGACCATAGACCGGGATGGGCGCGCCCCTGAGGGCCGACAGGATGACGACCGGGATGAGTTTTTCCGGAAATTGGCGCGGCCCGTAATTATTGGAGCAATTCGAGATCAGGGTCGGCAGCGCATAGGTCGCGTGCCAGGCGCGCACCATCATGTCGGCGGCGGCCTTGCTGGCGGCATAGGGCGAATTGGGCCGGTAATGGCTGGTTTCGGTGAACCGGCCTGTGGCGCCGAGCGAGCCATAGACCTCATCGGTCGAGACATGGTGGAAGCGGAACTTCGCGGCGCGGCCGGCGTCCAGGCCCTTGAAATAATCCGTCGCGGCCTGCAGCAATTGGGCCGTTCCGCCGACATTCGTGTCGACGAAAACCTGCGGGCCGTCGATCGAGCGATCAACATGCGATTCCGCGGCGAGATGCATCACCGCGTCCGGCTGGTGCTCAGCGAAAATCCGCGCCAGCGCGCCACTGTCGCGGATGTCGGCATGTTCAAACCGGTAGGCCGGATTGGCGCGGACTTCGTCGAGACTGTCGGGATTGGCCGCATAGGTCAGGGCATCGAGATTGACGACCTCATGCCCGCGGGCGAGCGCTGTGAGCACCAGTGTGGAGCCGATAAAGCCGCTACCGCCCGTGATGAGAAGTTTCACGCCGTCCCCCTTCGCGTCTACTCGCCGAACCGGAAGGGCGTCTCGAAATCAGCCCAGGAAATCCCGTTCGCATCCTTCTGCGACAAGGTCGCGGCGCTGTGATCAATGCCCCAATCGATTGCCAGGTCGGGATCGTCCCAGCGCAGGCTCGCATCCAGGCCGGGGGCGTAATCATTGTCCACCTTGTACTGGACGATGGTATCGGCTTCCTGCGTCACGAAGCCGTGCAGGCATCCGCGGGGCACGAAAATCTGGGCCCCATTGCTCGCCGACAGCTCCGATTTGATGTGCTGGCCGAAGGCCGGTGATCCCCGGCGGGCATCCACAACCACGTCGAGCACGCGGCCCTGCACGACGCGAACAAGCTTGGCCTGTTCGGCCGGCGGGCGCTGGAAGTGCAAGCCGCGCACCGTGCCCGCTGCGGCGGACCAGGACTGGTTGTCCTGAGCGAAGTCGGAATCGATGCCGAGAGCGGCCAGATCGTCGCGATTATAGGTGACGGAAAAATAGCCGCGAGGGTCGCCAAAGCGCGGCGGGATGAGTTGAATCACTCCGGGAATGTCGAGGTGTTCAATCTTCATGGCGGCGCTCCATACCAACAGGGGATATGCGCAGGTTTGCCGGGCAACTCAAGTCTGGCCGGGCAGCGACCGGCGTCATGCTGTTTCCAGACCGGGCGAGGTCTTGTATGCGTGTAGCAGCCCGTCCGGGGCGATAGCTGTAACTGACTGGGGTGTAACGTGAAAGGAATTGTGCTTGCAGGAGGCAGCGGAACCCGGCTGTGGCCGTTGACGCTTTGCACGTCCAAACAATTACTGCCCGTCTATGACAAGCCGATGATCTACTACCCGCTGTCGGTCCTCATGCTGGCCGGGATCCGGGACATCTTGATCATCACGACGCCGGACGATCAGCCGCGCTTCCGGCAATTGCTGGGCGACGGCTCCCAGTTCGGAATCCGCCTGAGCTATGTCGTGCAGCCCAGCCCGCAGGGCCTGGCGCAGGCCTTCCTGCTCGACGAGGATTTCATCGGTGACGAGCCGGTCACCCTGATCCTGGGCGATAACCTGTTTTACGGCCACGGCTTTGATGAGCTTGTGCGCAAGGCGGCCTCGGTGACGACGGGCGCGACGATTTTCACCTATCATGTCAACAAGCCGCGGCGGTATGGCGTGGTGGTGCTCGACGAGAATGGTGTGCCGGTCGCGATTGACGAGAAACCCCTGGAGCCGCGTTCGAATCTCGCGGTCACCGGACTCTATGTCTACGATAATGACGTGATCGAAATCGCCCGCTCGATCCGGCCATCGGCGCGCGGCGAGCTGGAAATCACCGATGTAAACCGCGCCTATATGGAGCGTGGTGATCTGCGCGTCGAAAAGCTCGGACGCGGGATTGCCTGGCTTGATACGGGCACGCCGCAAGCCCTGCTCGAAGCGTCGGAATATGTCCGCTCGCTGGAACGACGCCAGGGCCTGCAGATTGCCTGCCTTGAGGAGACGGCCTACCTCAATGGCTGGATCGACCGCGCCGAGCTGCAGCGTTCGGCGCAACGCTTCGCCAGTTCGGACTACGGGAAATACTTGGCCAAATTGTTGGAAGTTGATGCTAATTAGCGATATTTGCTGCCAGGATTGGCGTGCGAACTGGCGTGGGGAAATTGAATGACGGTTTTAGTGACGGGTGCCGCAGGCTTTGTGGGTTTTCATGCGATCAACGCGCTGCTGGATCGCGGCGAGACGGTTGTCGGCATCGACAATCTGAACGCTTACTATGATCCCGCACTGAAGCAGGCGCGCCTGGATCATCTGAAAGCCCGCCCGGGTTTCACCTTTGAAAAGATGGAGCTCGCGGACAATGAGGCCGTCCTGGCACTCGTCGAACGGGTTCGCCCGGACCGCATCCTGCACCTGGGAGCCCAGGCCGGTGTCCGATACTCGATCGACCAGCCCTTCGCCTATGCCAATTCAAACCTGCACGGGCATTTGTCCGTGCTGGAGGCGGCCCGTCATCTCGGCGATGATCTGAAACACCTGGTCTATGCCTCATCCAGCTCCGTCTATGGCGAACGCTCCGCCGTTCCCTTCCGCGAAGATGATGTGACCATGCAGCCGGCCTCGCTCTACGCCGCCACCAAGCTGGCGGATGAGCTGATGAGTTCGGCCTATGCCAGCCTGTACGGGATTGCGGCCACCGGCTTGCGCTTCTTCACGGTGTACGGGCCCTGGGGCCGGCCGGACATGGCCTATTGGCTCTTCTCCGACGCCATGTTCGAGGGACGCCCGATCAAGGTCTTCAATAATGGCGAGATGGAGCGGGACTTCACCTATATCGACGACATTATCGCGCCGCTCCTGCGCGTGCTCGACGACAGCCCGGCGCGCGGCCATCACGACGTGTTCAATATTGGCGGGGCCTCACCGGTCAAGCTGATGGACATGATCTCGACGCTGGAAAACGCTCTCGGCATGACCGCCGAGAAAATCATGCTGCCGATGCAGGCCGGCGATGTGACCCGCACCTATGCCGATGCC
>TARA_R110000868_G_scaffold340216_1_pt1 | contig 30202 bp, 23 predicted proteins | sample TARA_R110000868 | Tara Oceans TARA_R110000868 (sample SAMEA4397489) | marine metagenome | biome: Polar Biome; feature: [SRF] surface water layer (ENVO:00010504); material: water (ENVO:00002006), including particulate matter (ENVO:01000060) such as... | depth 5 m | reverse complement strand
TGACCAGAAAGTTCCGGTATAAAAACAAAAAAAATAATACCCTTATACAATAGTACTTAATTCAGTACCTTTATAGGAGAAAAAAGCTTCCTCTCGATCCTTTGCCACAATGGTGTAATCTAAAGGCTATGAAAAAATTTGTCTTTTTATCGATTCTTTCAATTTTTGTAGGTTGTTCGCAGTCCCCAACAATTAATTTGCGTACTCGAACTTTTGGAAAGAATCCAAAGAATGTCTATTGGATCCAAATTCCAGGGTTTGAATTTGAGCATATCGCTATGCTGCGCTTTAGTCTGGCAGACTCCAAAAAAGCATTGGCCATTGAAGATGTGGAATGTGTCGGATCTGCTTGGTCCTATAACCTCTATGATATTCGTACCAATGTCAGCGATTCAACCTTGGCGCAAATTACTGGTAGTCAAGATATTCAAAACTCTTGTGGTGGGAAAGGTCGCTTTCCCGTATGGCAGTACTACCGATCTCTAGGCTATCAAACTTTGGCCTTAGAATCAGGTGTCGATAAAAGCTCAAGTCTCTTAAACTCCAGTGCGTGTAATGATAATACTTTTTTAGAGGGGCTAACTTTATTAGAAATGACTAAAGTGGCGACAAAAAAAGAAGATAATAAGTTTTTTCACTACCAGTCTCAAAAAAACCTAGAAGCCGGCATGGTTCACTTTGATCAAACTTGTCAGGGTAGTGGTGGCGGATGTTTCGCCTCTTTATCTAGTAATGTTCAAGCGATGCTAGAGGCTACGAGTGCCGGTCCTAAAGGTACCTTCTTTATGATTCGTGAACTCAATTACTTAAAGTTTTTAAAAAATGGTGAAATTAAAAAAGCACGCGAAGTCTTGAGTGAAGTCAATAAAACGATTAGCTATCTTAAGGAGCTTGAAAATTCCGATCAAGACCTAATCTTAATTACTGGTGGTGAAACTCAATCATTGAAATTGCCGGCCAGAGGTAAGGAATGGAGCGACTTTGAAAAGCAGGGGCGCAATGTGAAGCTTGAGAGATCGCGCCTAGTTTCGCCTGTTTTGGCCAAAGGGCCCTCGGCCGAAAACTTTTGTGGTGTTTATGAAGAGTCTAAAGTTCTTCTTCGCCACTTTTGGCGACAAGACGAAAGCGGTTATTCACTGGATAAAATTATTGAGTTAATGAAGTAAGAATTTCTTCTTTAGTAATAAGATAATGTGTCTTGCAATAATCACATTTTGTCTCAATGGTATCTTTATCTAGAAAAATTCCGTCAATGCCCTCACTTCTTGTGAGCGAAGCAATGCCTTGAACCATACGATCTCGCGAGCAGGCACATTTAAAAGTAATTTCAGTTGAGGTGAGAAGTTCAAAATCGCTTTTTTCAAAGTGCTTGAGAAGCTTTTCAAAAGTGACATCGCCACTTTTAAGAAATGGGCTAAGTGAATTGATGGTTTGAGCATAGAATTCATCTAGGCTTGGTCGTTCCTCTGGATCAATATGATCAACTTGTCTATCCGGCAGACGTTGAATAAGCAGAGACTGATCAGACGATTGTGAAAGATAGGTTCGGGCGTTTACCTGATAAGATGTCGTAAGAATTAAGTTCGAAACTTCGGTGATGGAAAGGTTATCAAGCTCAACCAAAGTATTATAGGGCTCTCTTTGTCCTGGCAAAATCTTTGTTAAACGACAATTGCCATTAATCTCTTTGGGAAAATCGTCGAAGCTCTCTGGGAATAAAAGGGTGCGCATAAACCCTAGAGTATTGGCCTCAATTTTAAAGCGAAACCATGGCTCTTTGGAGTCGATATAAAAGCCAAAGCTCTCACCAGATTTGAGATAAGAAATGAGCGGTAAAAAAGTCAGTACGGCGTCGCGAAAGAAATGAAATCCCTCACCCTTAATATCATGAATTAAGGCTAAGTCTCTGATGACGCTTTGACCCTCAAAATAATGGAGGGTAAAACCAGACTTTTGATCAATGAAACCAGTAAGACGACTTTGCTCTAACATGACTAACCAATCGAATAGAGTTACGATACTAATCGTTTAACATAGCGAATTGCTGTGTGTCCCAAGATTTTTTGGAGTGCTTAATGTCGCTTTGTGTAAAGCTCTATAGTGATAGCGATGAGCTTTTTAAAACCCCATTATGGCAATCTGAAACCACTCCAACAATTGTCGTTTGCCCCAGCCCTGTAGAGGCTGACCGAGTTCGCACCAAACTTGTTGGCAATAGCGGTGCCAGGGCCACCGATGTTATTACGATTTCAAAATTTATTTCTAATCAACTAGCTCTCTTGGAAGCTGCTCCCGAGATTTCAAGAAAAGCAGATCTGCTTCTCAAGCTTTCTGTTTTTTGGAAACGAGTATTTCCTGACTTTGGTCATGAGCGTTTTGTTCAATGTTTTACTCTGCTAACTGAACTTAGAGGAACATCTTTGTCTCTAGAGTCCTTACAAGAGGTTATTGAGGAGTATCACCCAGAAGTGAGTGAAGGCATTAAGATGTTGTGGACTTCTATGGACGCAACTGGTCTTCACGATGAGCACTCTGCTTATTCTGTCTTGGCCGAGGCCTACCGCCAAAGTCCAACTCCATTTAGTGACGAAGAGGGCAAGCGTGTTGTCTTTCATGGATTTGGTCACTTATCAGGGGTACAAATTGATCTATTGAAAGCCATTTCAATTCGCCAAGAAGTTATCGTTCCCTATCGATCAAAGCTCTATGAAAATCGTCACCAAACAGATTGGATTAGCTGGCTCAGTACACTCGAAACAGAAGAGGATGCCTTAGATCAAAATCAAGATAGCGTCACGGCTAAGCTTTATTCTTTTTCAAAAAATAGATTGGCAGAATTTGTGGCTAGAGAAATCACTAGTGAAGAGCAAGTTGAAGTGGTCTTGGGAGCGCCTAGAGCGAGCATGCGAGACTTTTTGGAGATACCACTAGAGGGAATGTTTTTTAAAACACCAATCGACCTTTTAAGTGAAGCGTTTTCTAAAATTGAAGATAAAGTGCGCCAGCTTTTTGCTGCTTCTGGTGCCGATATAATTGAGACAGATGCGGTTAGAGCTTTGATCGAGAATCACCAAGCTTTATTTTTGAAAACCCAAGACTTTAGAGGATATAAGGCCGCACTTTTGAGCCTCGAAACTCTTGTAAAATGGGAAGAGTTGGCCACAACCAATAGTGAGATATCAACATTTGATTGGGATGTACTCAAAGAATGTATTCGCCTTATGTCTCCGCGTGTTTATCAAGCGCCCAACCTTTCAGCCAGCAAGCTTCGCGGTAAGATTCGAACCTTTAGTGAGGCGGCTGACATTGAGGCAGGAGCAAAGGTCATCGTTTGTATAACTTCAGCTCAACCAAGTTTTAACCTTGGAGAGTCGGAGTACTCCAAAGAAGTGGCCGGTCTGCTTTCAGCACTTGGACCACGACGCAGGAAGGAGCTGGATTTTCTAAAAGCTCGAGAAGAGTTTAGGGAGATGCTAAAGCGCACGGACGCGAGCTTCTTTATCGAAAATGGTCTGCTCGAACATGATTTGGGTTGGGCCGAGATGCTCAATGATATTTCTTTTAATCAGCAGGATTTATCGAGCGCGCCAAAAAGGTTTAGAAAAGACTTACTCAGTGAACGATCACCTAAACCAGCCAAGCCGATTGCAACATTTTCCCCAAGTCGTTTGCAAACATACTTAGATTGTCCAAGGAAATATTATTATCAGTACGTAGAAAAGGTTAGTGATAAACCTATTAAGCAGCAAGACTTGGAGCCGCGCTTTTTGGGCGAAATTGAGCATGATGTAATTGATCAATACCTAAGCGAGTCGATTGAATGGAGTGAAACTCGATTTGTAAAACTATGTCACAAGCTTTTAGTCGATAAGCTAAAAAAAGAAGAAATAATTCTCGAGCCAGCTTCTTTCGTGGCTCACTTTCAAGAGATAAAATCCTTCTCCAAAAATGGAATCAATTTCATAACGACGTTAATTCAGCATCTGCCGAAACCTAAGCTCATTTTTGAAAGTGATTATCAGGATGATATTTATAAAGGCAGAGTCGATTTAAAAATTGAAAGCGAACTTGGCTTAATCATCTTAGACTTCAAGCGCTCAGCGGCCAGCATTCCGACAAAGAGTGCCCACGAAAGTTTTGATAAACTACAAATTTGGAATTACTTGGCCCATGCCAACGAACACAAGAGGGATATACTTTTTTGGGGCTATATCAGCTTGAAAGAAATAAGCGCCAGCCTCTTGTTTAGTTCTTGGGGCGAGTTATCGGATATTTTTAGCGAAATGGATGAGCCGCCAAAAATTCATGCTTATGAAAGTGAAGTCCTAAGTATGCGCTTGGGTGAGTATATTAAAAGCGAAAGTGAACTTACTTGCTCAATTCGAAATGATGAAAATTGGCTGGCTAAACCAAAAGAAAGCGGAAGTTGCACCTTCTGTCCAGTCAACACACTTTGTTCAAGAGGGCTAGTATGAGTGAGTCCACCTTTTTAACCAAGGCCAATGACGAACAAAAACAAGCAATCTTCCATCATGGCGGAGTTTTACTTAGTGCTGGTGCAGGTTCGGGGAAGACCTTTGTGCTTGTTGAGCATATCGCCTACTTAGTATGGAAGCATCATCAAGATCAAAGTGAGCCAAAAAGCGATGAATATGTCGTTGAATTGAAAAATTATCTTTCTACCATTGTGCTGATGACCTTTACTAAAAAAGCAGCAGGAGAATTAGCAATTCGTCTAAAGTCAAAGATGGCGACACTGCTAGAAAATGCAGAGGATGAGAAACAGCAATGGCTTTGGACTCAGGCTAAGTCATGTTTAGATTATCTAACGGTTGGAACTATCGATGGATTTTGTTTCAAGTTAATTGCCCAGGGTTATTTTCCTGGTCTGCCGCAAAATATGGCGGTTGTTTCTGAAATTGAATCAACTGAGAAGATCATTGCGCTTTTTGATGAGTGGTTAGCGGCCACTTTTGGTCAGAAGCTCGATCAGTTGAGCGGGGTGGATTCCTATTTCGTCTCCCATCGCGACGAGTTTTGCGATGCTTTTGTGAAGATTTTTACCACTCCTGAGCTTCGTTTGCTTTGGAAAGATATGACTCCTGAAAAGATGCTTCATTATGATTGGGATGATTTTATGGATGTGGTCTTTGGAACCAATCATCCAAAAGTGATGTCGCAGTCTATGCCGACAGTTGAATCAGGCGCCAAAGGTGCGTGGGTCGAAAAACTATCTCAACTCACTAGCTTTTTTAGCACTAGGCAGAATTGGAATTTAGATGACGTCCTCGAACTTGCTGCTCTTTTTGAAAATAATAAAACGATTACGACAGGGCCGCGCACTGATGGAGAGATCAAGGACTATTTCGCCTCAGCAAAGGCCATCAAGGATATCCTTAAAGATATTGCAGCAGATCTTTTAGCCTATGAGCGTGAAGGGCGAGAAGTGCTTCACTATCAAATCGAACTAATGATTAGTAGTTTTGCTTGGATTGAGAGACGTTATTCGCAAATCCCTGGCTACACCTTTTCCGATCTTGAGTATTATGTCGCTCAGGGATTAAAAGATGATGAAGCCAGAAAAAACGTATCGGCCAGGTATCGCTATCTGATTGTGGATGAATTTCAAGACACTTCCAGAATCCAGTTTGAGATTGTTAGGGCCATTGTTGACGATGATTTTTCTCGTTTATTTTGTGTCGGAGATGAAAAACAAGCGATCTATGGTTTTCGAGGCGGTGAATTACAAGTTTTTAAAGACTGTAAAAGATTAATTCCAAGCAATTTATCACTAGCAAATAATTATAGGTCTCTTGGTAATATTATAGATTTCAATAACACTTTATTTGAAAATATCTTCAAGCGAGGAGCCGGCTATGAGGGAAAGGATCCCCATCCGGTTGAGGTTATTGCCCAAGCCTGTCCCTTGGAAGATCGTAGCGGCCAAGGCGTGATTAATAAGCATGCGTGTGAAATACAAATTAATGAAGGGCAACGTGTCGGCGAGTCCGATATGGTTGAGGCTGAATGCCTTCAAACACTTCATATCATTCAAGAATCTTTAGCTCAAAATGTCGATGAAGAAATTTGTGTTCTGTATAAAGGCTTAAAACCATCTCTTAGCTTAATGAGTAAGTTAATCTCTCACGAGATTGGACTTAGGGCACAAGTTAAGATTCCATACCCGCAAGATCCGATCTTGGCGCTTTTTACTTGTATGGTAGAAGGCGTTCTTTTGGCCAAGCAACAAAAGATTGAACTCAGTGCTACGCCAATTTCTTTCTTTGTGGAAAGCCTTTTGAATTACCTCGAACTTAAAGTTAACTCGCTAGAGTTTAAGTTAAAAATATTTGAAGAAAACATTCATGCACTTGGATTGATTCCATCTTTTGGTGATTTCGTTCATCAATGCGGACTTGCTAACTCTAATCATCCTGGCAACATGGCGGAAATTGAACGAATTTGTTCTCTTGCGGCCGGTGACCTTGAAACTGTTTTGACCTTGTTTGGAAATCTTAGCGCCAAAAAGTACTCAATTGAATTTCAATCCCCTGGAACAGGTAGTGTGGTTATTATGACGGCCCATGCCTCTAAGGGATTACAGTTTCCCCATATTATCCTAGGCGGTATCCATAATAATGGCCGCAAAGTTCCTGCCCGCGATATAGTTGGAAAGCTCCCTGGTAGTTTAAAGTGGCGTGTTAGTTTGGATCAAAAAAAGAAGTTTAAAACACCGCAAATGATTATTGAAACCTGTTTAGATAATCTCAAAGAATTTGCTGAATCAAAGAGGTTGTTCTATGTAGCCTGTACTCGCGCAGAACGTAGAATTAGCTGGGTCGATCTTAGTGATAGCAACAAAAAAGAACTTAAGTATCACGGTGATAGTTGGATCAATGGCATTAGAACTTTTGAATCTGATACCGAACAGATTTCGAAAAACAATGAACTCTTTAGCACGCTAAAGGCTCAATCAACTTCTTCGCAAGAGGTCTTGGTTGATGATAAAACCAAAACTGTCTCAGAGGCATCGCTTCCAATGTTCCACTTAGATCCTCTAGGAGTAACGGCATTTACGAGGGCCAGTAGTTCTGGTTTGGTTTCCTTTCCGGAGCTTTCAGTGACAAAACTAGCGACAATTTCTGAATGTCCTAGAAAGTTCTATCTAAGACATATCTGCAAGCTTGAAGATGAAACCTTTGAGCGCAAAGCAGTTCTTGAAGATGCAACCTTAGAAGAGAGTGAAGAGATCATTGTACCCAAGTTAAAGTCTTCTGCTCAAAGAGGTACACTCGTTCATGAAGCAATTGCTCACTCGATAACTCATAAACAATTAATTTCTTTGGCACTTCAAAAAGAGCTTGGTGCGAAAGAATTAAGCGCAGTGAAGTGGGCAAGTGATAAAGTTTTCAATGATTATGCTCAGTATAAAGTTGTTTCCGAGCAAGCCGTTAAATTTGATCTATTTGGTCAAATGGTATCTGGGACACCTGACTTGGTTTTGTTGCCTGAAAGTGGCGATGACTTTGTCATTGTCGATTTTAAGACTGGATTGCCAGGAGTAGAAAAAGAGCTGCCTTACTGGTTTCAGCTAAAATGTTATGCTCATGCCATTGCGAGTACCCAGCCTGAGCTGAACCTGGCACATGTTAAAATAGAACTTTGGTTTGTTGATACGCAGGAAGTAAAATCAGAGTCTTTTAGTATAGACGAAATTACTCAATTTCTTGCTACTCAATGGAGCAAGTTAGCCAGGCCATTTACCCCTGTTTTAGAGCATTGTGAAAAATGCACATTTGGAAAAATCTGCCACCCATAATTGAGGACGGTTGCGCGGTTTTAGACGCGTGGTAAAATTAAGTGTGTGATTTAAAAGGTTTTGTTGCGGGCATGAGGCCCGTGGACATCCTTCCATCGACTAAGCAGGATGCGCGTCATGGCCAGAATATTTTATCTTTTATCGTGTTTACTTTTTACTACTCTATTCGTTGTTGCGCCTACGAAGATTCAGGCTTCGGAAGGTGATACATACAACTTCTCTTGGCTTGATCCAGATAAGGAAGTTTATGTTTTACAAAATAGAAAGTTTAGAAAAAATGGTAGGGCCTATGCCAATATTGGAGCGGGCATCACAACAAGTGGTGCATTTGTAAGCTCTAATAATATCCAAGGGCGAGCAGGCTATTTCTTTAAAGAAGAGCTGGGCTTTGAGTTCTTGTATTCAATGAATAGCGGGCAAGAAAATGCTACTGCAAAGTCAGTTCGAAATGAAGGCAGCAGCGGCTCAGTTCCATTTAGACGTATCGTCGATAGCTATATGGGTGCGATGCTAATGTGGTCGCCGTTTTATTCTAAAGTTAACACCTTCAACACTGTGGTCTACGTTGATTGGCTTTTTGGTCTAGGCTACGCAAGTCTAAAAGAAACAAATAATCGCGATGAATTTGTTAATGGTGCTACAAGTGCAGTCCCGACACAAGAATCCCATGGTGGACTGATGTGGCAAGCAGCAATGAAGTTCTATTTAAATGAGAGCTTTGATGTACGCGTAAATTTAGCAACTGTTCACTATAAAGCACAAAAGGCTTCAGCAACAGAAAATGAAGAGGCATGGAACACGAACTATGATTTAGCGGTATCGCTGGGTTATAGCTTTTAGGAGTTGGTATGAGTTTTAAAACCGCATGCCTAATTCTGCTTGTGTCATTTGCTTTTGAAGCAAAGGGCAATATGCAAGCAGCTTGGGATACCCTGGTCAAGGCCAGAGGTAATACACAAGCCTATCCTTATATCGTCCAACAGATGGTTTCTCACGGCTTATACTTTGCCTCGATTCCTTATATTAAGGAATATCTAGCGACGCAAACAAAAGTTCAAGATGATAAAATTGATGATTTGATTGATGAGGTCGTAACTCGCGTAGGTGTTAGACAATTTGAAGTCATGCCGACGTCTTTCTTGAGTCGATCGAATGCACCAATGCTTCGCTATATTGTTGCCAAAAAAGCATTCAGAAAAGGTAGCTATAGCGACGTTCAAAAAGCTTTGTCTCAAAAAATTAATGATACTCATACAGTTAAGCCCTATGCTTTGCATTTAGAGGCAGCCAGTCTAGCTCTTCAAGGAAAGAATGCTTCAGCACTAGAGTCATATAAAGAATGTGTGAAAATTTCGAATGCTCAATCGAGTCGAACAAAAGAAGTCAATAGACTACGCCAGTTAGAGATTAATAGAGATAACTGTATTGTTGGAATTGCCCGTGCCTTATTTGCAGATAAAAAATTCGAAGCAGCTAACTTAGCCTACCTCGACCTGGATAAAAGGTCTCACGTTTGGCCAGAGATCCTGTTCGAAGAGGCATGGAATAGTTTTTATATGGGAGATTATAATAGGACGCTGGGTAAGCTCGTGACTTATAAGGCACCAATTCTAGACTTTGCCTTTAATCCAGAAAATGAAATTCTAAAGACTCTGACATATATGGAATTATGCCTTTGGGGTGATGCAAACTCAACCGTTGAAGAGTTCTATCAGACCTATGAGAAAGATACGGGATCTATCGTAAAAATCTTAAGATCATACGGTAAGGATTATAAAAAATTCTATATGCTTGCGAAATCTTCTCTTGAAAATCAAAGCACAGGGAACAAGCTGTTAGATCGCTTATTGGCAGGTCTTGCGAGAGACCCAGCCTACAGAGAACTCTACGACTCATTTCAAGATGGTCGCAGTGAACTCGAAGCTGTGAATCAATTAAATAATGATCGCCAAAAAAGAGTGCTGATCGATAACTTGAAAGACTCGATGCTGACTCAAAGAAATTTAGTTGGAGCTTATGTTAGAACGAACCTGTTTAATAAGCTTCGCGCTATTAGAAAGTCTTTTGAAGGCATGAGTTATATTCGCCTTGAAATACTCTCGCGCAGAAAGGATGAACTCTATAGTACGGAGTCAAAGTCTACAGAGCGCGGTCGTGGTGACATTCAATATTTAAAAAGAAATGAAAAACAATATTTTTGGACGTTTAATGGCGAATTTTGGGCCGATGAGCTCGGTGATTACGTCTTTGCTCTAAGGTCGGAGTGTCGATAATGCATTTATTAAGATTGACCCTAATTGTACTTTTGGGTTTTCAGCTTGTGGCTTCGTCACAAGCTTTTTCGCAAGACACAGAGTCGCGTCGATCTGAATTGGTTAATATTATTGATCTTGAGCTCAAAGAGATCACGCGTCTTAACAGAACAACTGGCAATACAAAACCTGAATTATTGCTGAGAATGGCCGAACTTTTACTGGAAAAGGCTAGGTTGCTTAAAGACAAAGAAACGAAAGCCATTCTCGAGATGTCGCCTGAGCAAAGGCGACGAACGAATATGAAAGCGGCATTTTCTCAAAGTAATAAGTACTTTATTCAAGCTCAAAGAACTTGTCAGCTGATTGCTAAAAAGTTTCCAAGATATAGAGGGCTTGGCGATGTTTATTACATCATGGCTTTTAACTATAAAGAGTTTGGTGATGAGAAGAAGGCCGAAAGGTATTTCGCCGTATCACTTAAAAAAACTAAAAGCGGTACGGCCTCATATCGTCGCGCACAGTTGGCGCTTGCTGAAACATACTATAATCAGCAGAAGTACAAACAGGCCATACCTCTTTATGAATCAGCACTTCGTACAAAAGATAATCGTTGGTGGACAAAGGACTCTTTAAATCTTTCGTGGTCTTATTTTAGGATTAAAGATTATAACAAAGCTATTGGTCTAATACGCGAAGTTGGAAGGCTGTCAGAATCCAAAGACTATGTTGATATGTCACAAGAGGTTGAGAGAGATCTGGCATTCTTTTATACGGAAGCGGGTAGAACAAAAGAAGCAGTCGACTTTTATAAAAACAAAGGTGGCGATGTAGCTGCCAATCTTCTTAAAGTTGGAATGCAACTTAAGAATCAAGGTAAGTTTACTATTGCGCAGGCAACGCTTGAAGAAGCACTAGCGAATTCAAGTAATGATTCACAAAAAATAAGAGTTCAGGTTGAACTTCTAAGCGTTTATGAGAAATTTGGTAATATCAATAAGCATCTTGCAACCTGCCAAGATCTAGCAACTTATTATCAAGCTAAGAAACTTGAAAAAGAAGATACAGATAAGTTGCTTTACCATGTAAAACGAATGGCAGCAGTTCTACAAAAACAAGTAGCCTCTGGAAACTACTCAAGACAAAAGAAGACACAGTCTGAGAAAGCCAATGCCGCAGTATCTTACTTCGCACTTACGGCCACGCTTGAACCAACCAAGGCTGCTAGGCATCAGTTCCATGCGGCCGAAACAATGTATGCTAATGAAGATTATGACGTCGCTGCACAAGCCTATGTTCAAGCGCTAAATCTAGCGCGACAAAACGGTGATACAAAGTACGAAGATATGGCCATGGATGGATTAGTTTCGACTCTAAGTCGTCCTGGTGTATCGGCAGCAGTGAAAGAAAAATATCTTGAATTCGCCTATATTGCCTCGATTAAAAAAGAGCGTGATCCTAAAAAACGCTACACGTTATACCAACGCCTCTTCACTCTTTATGCCGATAAAAAAGAGTTTTCTAGAGCAGAACAAGCTTTAGTTGCTTTTAGAAAGGAATTTCCCAAATCGATTGGCGTGCAAGAGGCGATGCTTGGGAAAGTGATCGATCATTATAGGTCTGTTAATGATAAAAATTCTGTTTTCCAGTGGGTTGGTCGAATTAATAATGGTGAATTTGTTGTTAGTAAGCAATATGCCGATAAATTGCGACTAATCGTTCTTACACTGCAGTTTGACTCAGTTGAAAAATATTCATCAAAAGGTGACAAAAAGCGGGCTCTACAAGGTTATGTGGAGATCTATCGCAATAAACTCTCACCAGTCGAGTCTAGAAAAAATGCCGCTTATAATATTACCATTTTATTTCACGAACTAGGCCACGCTGATATGACCAAGCGCTGGGCCCAAAATACACTCGAGTTATTTGATCGTAGTGATATGGAAAAATTCTCTCCAACATTCTTATCAATTGGTAATGACTTTCTCAATGCACAGCGAATGGATGATGCCTTTATGGTTTACAATGAAGGGCTTCAAAAACTCTGTAGAGGTAAAGACAAAAGTGAAAGAACGTATTTCAGAAATGCTCATATTGTTGCACTTGCAAAAGGCGATATAAATGCGGCCAAGAATATTGTTTCAAATGGTTATCGATGCAAGATTCCAACGTCAGACCTCGAGACTGCCCAAATGGATATCATTCGTGCTTATGCTGATGAAGGTCAGATAAACGATATGATGAGTGAGGTTGGGCGTGTGTCGAAAGTTGCAAAATTACAGGGTGAGCTTATTCCTTTTCTCGAAATATATAGAAAAGCAATTTCCTCCAGCGGTCGCAGTACAGCGTCTTTAGAAAAGCAAATGATAGGCTACTATCTCAATGCTAAAAAACGTGGCTATTCATTACCGGTTGATGCCCTCAATGCCGTTGCGCTTATTAAGGCGCAAGATTTAGAAAGCTATAAATCTCGTCTAGAAAGTATTGATCTTAAATTCCCTGAAGCCGTTTATAATAAAGCACTTCAAACTAAGCTTGCGATGCTAGATAAGCTGACAGATATGTCAAAAGATGTCATGTCCGTAGGTTCTGGCGAGGGTATTGCCCGTGCCTATAGAGTTCTAGTCGAAGCCTATCTTCATGTCTCTCAAGTTGTTGCTGACTTCACACCTGTAGGGAAGTCGCCTGAGTATGTTCAGTCCTTTAGGGCCAGCATGGGTCAGGTTGCGGTTCCACTTAAAGCCAAATCAGATGAACTTAGAAGTGAAGCACTCGCAAAAGCCAAGTCAGAAGATATCCTGTCTTCTGATATCAACTTCCTCCAAACAATGGAGCGCGTGAGCTTTGGTGTTGAGCACCACCCATCGCGCCAAGGGGTAGTTATGGACCGTGGAGGTTCAAGATGAAAATACTAATGACGGCATTATTGATGAGTGCTCTCCTTGCAGGTTGTTCTGGTTCAAGCAAGAAATCTGAAGGGGCACAATCAGCGCAAGACGATGTGATCTCGCCTGAAATTCAACAAGAGTTTGGATGGATAGAGAACTCTGACTTCGTTGAAGAGCAGACCATGAATTACAACCCGGCCGAAGATAAGTTCGATGGTTCGTTAGGTTCAGCGGATTCATTGTCACAAGAGTCAATTGCTCGTCTGCCAGCTCCAAAAATTGAAGACGCTATTGATTCAAATGATATTGTGACGAAATTAGCAGGATTATGTCATGCTAGAAAGTTCACAGAGGCTTTCCAGGTCATCCAGAAAGTACATCGTAAATTCAGAAAACATCCAGCCTTTTGGAATCAAGTTGGAACCTGTCATCTAGGCAAGCGAGACTACCGTAGTGCAATCTTGTTTTATAATAAATCGCGAGAACTAGATTCAAAATATGCACCACCACTGAATAATTTAGGCGTCATCTATCAAACGCGAGGCTCAATTCAAAAGGCCTACCTGGCTTATAGAGAAGCCTCAAAACTAAACCCTCTATCTTTGACGCCGATATTTAATTTGGCGCAACTGCAACTCTTTGGTGGTCAAGTCGAAGATGCTCTTATTGCTTTTCAAGCGTTAGTAAAACGTAATGACGATGATAACGATGCACTTGCTGGGTTTGCAACGGCATTACTAATTCGAGGTGATACTGAGCAAGCTGTCCGAGTTTACGATCGTCTCTCAAATGAAGCTAAACAAAATCCTTCTTACGGAACGAATTTCGCTTTAGCGCAAAAGCTCTCTGGTGATGAAAATGGGGCTCGCTCTACAATTACTAAGATTGCCTCAACGCCAGATCAAAGCCTGATCGCCTACTATAACAAGGTGAAAAGCTTCGTGTTTCAAGGGAGTAATCAATGAATCGTGTAAGTGCCCTTATTGTTTTAATGCTGATGTTCTTTGCTGCCCATTCTCATGCTCAAAGCTCAGGCGAGCCGAAGGTGCGATATCAGTATAAAAAGTATCAAAAATTTGATTTTGAAGATATTGCTATCGAAGGCGATACTGGTAACCCCGGTGATCTTTCAATTGCATCACGCTATCAACGAAAATTTAAAAATAGATTACCCTATCGAGTTAATTTCAATCCAGAAATTGCTCGCGCCGTAGAACGTGTAAGGTAAAGACTTCGGTCGACAGGAGTTAAGCAGTGGAAACTGATAACAGCATGACACAATCAATCCCTCTCTTTGAGTTGGCTCCATCAGATGGAGGCAAAGCTCGAGCTTTAAATAAAAAACGCGTTTTGGTTGGTCGTTCTCAAACATGCGACATAGTCATTAATCATCCAAGCGTTGCTGAGATTCATGCTGTCATCGAGTTAAATCAAACCACTGGCCGTCTCTATGATATGGATACTGAAACGGGTTCAAGAGTTAACGGACAAAAGATTATTGTCGAAAGTATTGATGCTGGAGCAAAAATACAGCTTGGTGACGTTGAATTCACTCTTCGAAATTATAAAAAAGCAGATATTCTTCCTCCGCCACTTGCAATGCTTAATGACGCTCCCGTTCTTCCAAGCGTACCACCGACAAAGAAGCTTCCAAGCCAGGCTTTGCCTTCATCTGTCGTTACAAATGAAGAAGTCTTTGTTCCAAGAGTGGAATATCCACTCGCCGCTGATCCCAAAGCGGAGTTCAGCGAATACATTTTTGAAGATGTAGAGATTCTTTACCCAATCTTTGATTACTCAACTTCTAAGAATTTTTCAGTTGAAGTCATTATTCTCCACGCAGGGCGGATTGTATCAGTTGATTACCTGCCCCAAAAAGATGGACTTTATAATTTAGTCGGTCGAGCTAAAACTTCAAACAGCAAAGAAGTTGAGTTTGCCTATCTTGGTCTTAAAGAACGTGTACCATTTGTTGAAATCAAGGGTACTGACGTTCAGGTTTATCCACTGACTGGTTACAAGATGAAACATATCGGCTCAGAAGGAAATACTTCTGCTGCCTCTGTGGATTTAGGTCATGATCATATTTTGAATTTCACTCAAGGTGATCTGCAAATTTTCGTGCGAGGAACGGATGCTCCTCCAAGAGTTAAGGCCGCTCCCATTTTGCGTCGTGATCCAGGGTTTAAACGCTATCTACTTTTAATGTTACTTCTTGTAACGAGTTTCTTAGTCGGTATTAATACTTTTGAAGTCGATGAAGAGCTTGAAAAAGAAAAAGCGCCAGAGCGTCTTGCAACCATTCTCTATCGAAAAAAGCTGGCCGTGACGCCTAAGAAAACAGTTGATAATACGCCAGATAAACCTAAGGAAGTAGTGCAACAGGCACCAAAAACTAATCCGACTGAGAAAAAGGAAATTCAACCAAAAGAAACAAAGTCTGCCGAGAAAACTCCTAGTAACCCTGGTGAGAAGTCAGCGACAAAGACTGGCTTAGTTAAAAAAGCGACACCAAATAAAGGACCGAACAAGCCGGCCGATCGTGTGGCACCAAAGACGACTGGTAAATCGACTCAAGCTTCGCCGGCCAAATCAACATCGGCCAAAAAAGCTGCTTCAACAAAAAGCAAGGGCGCTGTCGATGCCTATAAATCGTTTGATTTCAAAGGAAGTATGAGTTCACTCCTGGCCAAGGGTGGAAGTCTTAAGGCTGCCTCTGAGGTAAGTGATACAGATGTGAGTCTAGATGGCCCATCAATTTCAGGGTCTTCTGATGGTGCGACTCTTCAAAAAGCTGAAGTAAGCAAGAATGTGGGCAGTCTATCTGGCTCGGCTTCAGGTAAGCTTGATTCAACTAAAGGAACTCAAGGCCTATCAGATAAGCGAAATATTTATACAGCAGGCCTACCTTATAAAACAGTAATTCTCGGTGGCATGGATCCCAATACAATCCGCCAAATTTTGATGGATAACGTGCCCCTGTTTAGACAGTGTTATCAAACGGCACTTGATCGCTCGCAGTCAGCTTTTGACGGTGTTGTGAGGCTTAACTTTGTGATCGGAGCTTCTGGACACGTCACCCGTGCTGGCGTTGATTCTTATAGTAATCTCACTCCTAAGGTTCGAAATTGCGTCGTCAATGTGCTTAAAGGAATCAAGTTCCCAGAGCCGCTTGGTGGTGGGGTTGTAGAGGTTAATCAACCGTTCAATTTCTACCCAAAAGTGCAATAGCCAACTATACGCCACGATATTTTGGCGAGAGCAGCCTTCTAAGTGTCTGATTGCTGGTAGCGAGCAAATTTAGTTTAGAATGAGTCCTGAACACGATTTTAGGAGCTCAGTATGCCCGAGCAGGGAATAGCCATTTTTTCACCATTTAAAGTCGCGCTTGTTCTGGCTTTTACTTTTTTAGCCTGGGGCGATTTGGCCCACGGTGATCAAACTGCGCTCATGGTTGAGACTTTGATTATTGGGCTTTACTTGAATGACCTATATCTCAAACGTGACAAAATCATCAACGCAAAAAGACTGAGTTTTAGAGAGTTCTTGCAAACACTTCAGCGAGACTGGAAGCAGTTTAGTTTAAAAAAATGGCTGCATTCGTTTTTTGATACGTCGACAAAGGAATCGAGAGGGCGATTGCTGATTAATCTTTTCTTTTTGGCCATTATCTTTGCCCCATCTATTATGAATCTACTCCTGCTGACAGAGGCTGAACAAGAAGCTGTTTTAATCGCTGGATTTGTGCTTTGGTCAATTTGGTTTATTGTTTCAAATATCAAAGCGTTTATTCGGACCAAGCAGTTTGGACGTTTAGTATTTTCAAATCTTGGAGTTTATTTCTTGATCTGTTCGTTGCTCTTAGTTTTGTAAACTATTGCTCAAGTCCCATAACAACGAATTTATACTCTTTGAAGCCTGCTTCTGCACAGGTATAGAGGAGTTTCTTTACAAAGCTGTATTTAACAGTCTTATCAACCACTAGGTTAACAATGCCACCAAAGTCTTGAGCCTGCGGAGAGCTCTTGGCAGAGCGCTTAATGAGTTCTTTGCGCTTAACAAGTTCATTGAACAGGGGAATTAGACGTCGACCGCCCTGGTCCATTTGTGAGCGTATATCGCCGTCCATGTTGAGAACTTCTTTGTCTTCGACCCAAATATTAGTCGGTGACACCTGAACGACAATTCCTTCGTTACTAGGAGTTGCTGAACTTGAAACAGGCAACTCGACATCTTTTGGAACGGTAAGAATGATACCTGTTGAATTGGTACTTTGGAGTAAGAAAACCAACATGATAACCAGAATATCTAGTAGAGAAGTGATATCAAGATCAAACACTTGTGACTTGCGTTTTCGACCACGATTACGAATGGAGCGTGCACTTCTCATAAATCCTCTTAACTCTGGATATTTCCAAAAATGATCTTAGGAAATAAGGCTTTGAGTCTCATTTCAACTCCGTCCTTATCTTTAGCAAATAGAGCAGGGTCTGTGTTGCGAAGCTCTCTGGTTGCATCCATGATTTTAACAATCTCTTCGTAGGTTAAGTCGACGATAGGCTCAAAAATAGCTGTTTCTTCTTTGAGATTACGATTTTTAAGATCAATCAACGTACTATGTAGTTTTTCAAGATCATAAAACCCGTCGGCCGCTTTACCAATTCGAGTATAAGTTCTAGCAGGAACTCCCGTTTGAATCTCAATATAACTCGCACTAATCTTTAAAGTGAGTGCGAGTGGCTTTTGATTCGGAGGTGGTTCTGCATCACTAATGATTGGAACATCAGAGGGAATTTCATAAATTTTTACGAAGTTGGCCGACATTAAAAGAAAGAAAATGAAAATAAATACTGCGTCCAAAATTGGAATCAGATTTGGCTTAACAAATTCTTTCTTAGCCTTTCTTCGGCTGGGAGCCCTATACACCATCGACTCCTTATTCGCCCATTTCCTTCTTAGTCGTCAGCATGTCCATAAGTTTTACTGAAAACTCATCGATCTCGTTAACGATCTTTTCAGACTTAGTGCTTAAGAAAGTATGAACCATCATGATTGAGATAGCGGCACATAGACCTAGGAAGGTCGTGTTCATTGCTGTCGCAATACCTGAAGCTAGAAGCTCTGCTTTTTGAGCAGGATCAGCAGCGGCAACTGCAGCAAATGATTGAATCAGACCTTGAATAGTACCAAGTAGCCCAAATAATGTTGAAATATTGGCAATCAACTGTAGGTAGTTAAGTCTAAGTTCAACCTTAGGTATAACTTCTAGAGCAGTGGCATCAATGGCATTTTGAATTGATGCTGGAGTAGTGTTGGCCCGCTTAAGTCCCGACTTCAAGACTTTAGGAAGTGCTGCTACTGATCCAGAACAAACTCGAATTGCACCTTGAATGTCATTGGATAAAACATAACGTTGAAGCTCATTCATAAATGAAGCTCCATCGACATCGAGCTTAAATGATAGTCGCATGAATCTTTCGATTGCGATTGCGATACCAATGGCCCAAATAAAGACGATGATCCACATGAAAACTCCGCCTTGTTGAAAAAACATGGCGATCGCGTTGAGTGGGCTGAGGACTGGTGTGGCTTCCATGCCAATTGCTCCTGTTACAATTTCAAATAATTATATAACTATGTTAACCGAAAAATAGATTTAAGGGGGTGAAAATACGTAGATCGGAAACTCTTTCCCGTGCAAAAAACTCTAGTAATTGGCAGGAAAGAGTGAGCGTTCAATGCCTTCAATGAACATATGAATCATTTTAATATGCATTTCTTGAATGCGATCACTCACGTCACTTTCAATAACAAAGGGAAAGTCGACCATTCCTGCAAGCCGTCCGCCGCCCTTACCAAGTAGGCCAATTGTCTTCATTTGTTTTTCTTTGGCGGCTAGAACTGCTTCGATAATATTAGGTGAATTACCACTAGTCGAAATTGCAAGAAGCACATCATTCTTTTTTCCCCAGCCTTCTACTGCGCGAGAGAAAACCTTATCGTAACCAAAGTCATTGGCAACACAGGTAAGATGACTTGGATCAGAGATGGCAAGAGCGGGGAGCGCGGCGCGATCTTTTCTAAAGCGACCAGTTAACTCTTCGGCAAAGTGCATGGCATCGCACATCGAACCGCCGTTGCCACAACTTAAGACTTTGCCTTCGTGACGGAAACTAAAAACCATAGCGTCAATCGCTGATTGCATACTTTGAAGGTTTTGCTTGTCTTCAATGAAAGCGTTTAAAACTCTTTCGGCTTCTTTAAAGTTTGCGAGCAATTGTCTTGTTTCCATAGTTTATCCTGCATAAAAAAAGGGGATCAATGATCCCCTCTATTGTCGAACGCATTTGATAGAATCTCAAGCGCCTGCTAGTTCTTCTAATGTTTTTTTGATTTCTTCTTTTGGCTGAACTCCTACAAGAGTCTTAGCAGCTTGGCCGCCTTTAAAGAAAATCATCGTTGGAATGCCGCGAATGCCGTACTGCTGAGCAAGCTCACCATTTTCATCAACATTTACTTTAACGATTTGAGCCTTTTCGCCCATTTCATTAGCAACTTCATCAAGAACTGGTCCTAATGTGCGACATGGTCCACACCATTCGGCCCAAAAGTCTACGAGTACTGGCTTATCTGATTTTAGTACTGTTTGATCGAAGTTTGCTATGTCTGCTTTGCCCACGTTAGCCATGGTGTCCTCCACTAATTACACTTTGTGTGAATTCTAATATTTACCTGTTCGAAGCGAGTCCGTCCAGTTCAACTATAAGTGATGTTTCGCGCTGCATTTATTACGCTTCGAAACTTTTTTGCCTTATATATTAAAAGAAATCAATAAGATAAGATCATTTCATGATGAGAAAATACATTCTCAAGCGACCTCTTAAGGTTGCAAGGCTCACTCGTATCTTGGCCAAGTCTATCGACTTGTTCATCGTCTTATTATTGTCCTTCTTCTTTTACCCGTTAGGGATTTTATTGAGTGTCACCTATATTGGTGTCGCTGATTCGCTTCAAAACGGTCAAAGCGTTGGTAAGAAATTTATGGGTTTTGCCGTTATTTCACTAGAAGACGGAAAGCCTTGTAGTATGAAGCAGTCATTTATTCGCAATCTGCCAATTATCATTCCATTGATCTTGGCGATTATACCATTTTGGGGCTGGATTTTTTCACTGGTTCTAGGTCTTCCACTTATTTTAATGGAAATCTATCTTCTTTATAAATTGGATTCTGGTCACCGCCTTGGTGATGTCATGGCCGATACTTCTGTCATGGCCAATGATGGCTCCGCTGAGGCCATAAAGCGTAGAAAAACCAGCTGGTTTAGCGAAAGTGGCACAGTCGCTCGCTAAACGCACCTCTCCTTACTTGTTAAAGCCTATAATGATAAAAAATGAGCTCTAAAGTTAGGAGCTTTTTTTATGTCTAAACGCCTCATCATTGTCGATGTCTCAAATTTTATTTTTCGCGCATTCTTCGCAGTTCGCGGAATGAACGCACCAGATGGCACACCCACTAATGCTGTTCATGGCGTTTTAATGATGATGAGAAAATTGCTCTCTGATTATCAACCGACACATCTTTTGTTAGCTCGTGATACTAAGGGTGGCAGTTTTAGAAATGAACTTTACACCGAGTACAAAGCTAATAGAACGGAACCACCTGATGAGCTTAAGCCACAATTTGGTCTCATTGATCAAGCACTAGAGAAGCTTGGGATGCCGTCAATATCCTGTGAAGTGCATGAAGCTGATGACATTATCGGTAGCGCGGCCATGCAGTGGAAGGATAGTTTTGATGAAATTATGATTGCTTCTGGCGATAAAGATCTTATGCAATTCGTGGGGGGCAATATCAAGATGCTTGATACCATGAAAAATAAAATCTATGAGCCGGCAGATGTCGTTGAAAAAATGGGAGTTAGACCCGATCAAATTGTCGATTATCTCTCCATGGTTGGAGATGCCTCGGATAATATCCCTGGTATGCGTGGGATTGGGGCCAAGGGCGCGGCTAAACTTTTGGCTGAACACGACACGCTTGAAGCTTGTATTGCTGCCAAAGATAGCTTTAAAGGAAAAAAGCTAGTCGAAGCTTTTAGTGATCATCTTGAAGCCGGCCTGCTGTCGAAGAAATTAGTACAAATTGTCACTGATATGGATCTTCCGATGAAAGCGGATGATACAAAATATAGCTTTCATCCCAACGATGACTTTATCGACTTTATGAAAAAACTGGGTTTAAAAATGGTCATGGGGCAGTTCTTACAATTGCGCCAGACTGATGAGAGAGTTGCTCATCAAAAGAAATCATCAAGTGATCAATCCCAAGATGATGCCATCTTTGTAAATCTTAGTTCAGAGGTTCACGCTATGAAAATAGAGTTGAATCTCGTGACGACAGAGAATTTTCAAAATTTTATGCAAGAGCTAGAAGGTTGGAGTGTTTGTGCTGCTTTCACAGCCTATGACAGCATAGATCCCTTAGCTAAAAAACTTGCCGGAATTGCGGTTAGTAGCGATGGGCAGCACGCCCACTGGCTACCCTTTGTTGGAGAAGATGCTCTTAGTGCTAAATGCTTTAAGGACGTGGTTGCCGCTCTTTGGTCAAATGATAAAATTGAGTGGATTTCAACCAATGTTAAAGAAGATCTGGCGTTTGCACTTAAAGAAGGTATTCCCTTTAAGGCACCAACGTTTGATGTATCGCAAGTGCATTATAATATAACGGCCGATAGATCTCACTCTATTGAGACAATGGCGAAAGACTATCTTGGATTAACGGTTGAACCGTACAATATCAAAAAGGAATTACCGCTATTGGCCGATGCTGGTTGGGCGCTGAAAGCTTTTGGAGAGCGAGCCGCGGCCACCTATGAATTAGCAAAAACTTTTAAAGATGAATTGAAGCAAAAAGATCTGGAAAAAGTTTATTATGAAATGGATGATCGACTCTTCACCATCTTAGCAAAAATGGAGAATCAGGGAATCTGCATCGATGATAAGTACTTTTCAAAATTTGAAACTGAACTTGAGCAAGAATTAGAGAGTCTACAGAAAAAGATTTGGGAAGAAGCTGGAGAAGAATTTAATTTGAATTCGCCTAAACAGCTGGGGGAGATTCTTTATACCAAACTGGAATTGCCAATTTTAAAGAAGAATAAAACCGGCCCTTCCACTGATGCGGAAGTGTTGGAAGAACTGGCGTCCAGGAATGTACACGCTCTACCAGAGCTTCTTTTGCAGTACCGAGAAATCGGAAAGCTATATTCGACATATGTAAAAGCGATCCCACTTCTTGCCAATAATCAGACGAAAAGAATTCACACCCACTTCAATCAAAATGTTGCGGCAACTGGTAGGCTCTCCTCAACTGATCCTAATCTTCAAAATATTCCGGTACGTACCGAGCTTGGAAAAAAAGTCAGAAGAGGATTTATCGCAAGCCCTGGCAATGTCTTAGTAGGAGCCGATTATTCTCAGGTTGAGCTTAGATTGCTTGCTCATTTTTCAAAAGATAAAACGATGGTGAGCGCTTTCAAAAATGATCAAGATATTCATGCGCAAACAGCTTCTGAGATAATGGGGATAGCACTCAAAGATGTCACCTCGAGTGATCGCTCCAAAGCTAAGGCCGTCAACTTTGGGCTTATGTATGGACAGTCATCTTTTGGCCTGGCTAAGGCACTTCGTATTTCTAGAGGTGAAGCTAAAGATTATATTACTAAGTATTTTGAGCGCTTCTCCCACGTCAAAAGCTATCTCGATAGTCTTAAAGAAGATGCAGAGAAAACGGGCTACGCCATCACATTACATGGACGCAGACGCTACCTTCCCGATATCAATTCAAGCAATAGGACAGTCAAGGCAAACGCAGAACGCATGGCGATTAATAGCCCTATCCAAGGCACGGCAGCAGATATTCTCAAGTTGGCCATGATTGAAATTGATAAGCGTTTAGCTGATTCAAAACTTAAAGCACAAATGCTTCTACAGGTTCACGATGAACTGATCTTTGATGTGCCTGAAGAGAATGCTGAAAAATTAGCAGCTTTGGTTAAGGATGCTATGGAAAGTGTGGTTGAGCTTTCGATCCCACTCAAAGTTGATGTAGGGATCGCAAAAAATTGGCTCGATCTAAAGTAGCGGCTTTTTCCAAAATACAAGTGAGGCGGCACCGGTCACGGCGCCGTGTTCAGTTGCAATTTCAGAGAGTACGACTTTAGAACTGTGTTTAAGTGGTTCATAGGTGAAAGCATTGAGACCGTGCTCAACTCTTGCCCTAAAGCTCTCACCCAACGTTGAAACACCACCGGCCAAGATAAAAAGATCTGGGTTAAACAGCGTTTGCATCTGGGCCAGTCCAAGCCCAAGGTCTCTGGCCGCAAATTCGACAGCTTTTACAATACCCGCTGTGCCTTTTTTAAACTCACTAGAAATCTCAGAGAACTTTAAATCATCTCCAGTTTGATTTTGTACGTGAAGTTTAAGTCCCCTGACACTGGCATAAGCTTCAAGATGTCCAAAGCCACCACAATTACAAGAGCGTCCATCGGGATAAATCGTTATATGACCGCCTTCACCGGCAAGACCTGTCGGGCCGGAGATCAATTGACCGTGGGAAATAATCCCTGTTCCAATCCCGGTGCCTAGAGTGACCACGATAAAGTGATCACTATTTTGACCAAGCCCCCAAACTTTTTCACCAAGGGCGGCCACATTGGCATCATTTTCTAAAAATATATCTGTTTTAAAGCGGGCCTTAAATTCTTTGACCAGTGGGGCCGACTTCCAACCAAGATTAACCGGCTTAACGATCTCTCCAATGGCCGAGTTGGCATTGGGAGCACCAACCCCAACTCCATGGAGTTTGATATCTGGATTGAGCTTTCTAGCTTGTTCATAAACTTCATCGGCATACTCCTTAAAAGGAATATCAGATCTGGTTGGGAAACTCGTTTGATAAAGCGGTTGGCCATGATCATTAACGATCGCCATTTTTGTATTGGTCCCGCCAATATCTATGCCTAGAGCAACTCTTTCTTGACTCATGCTCCAATTCCCCAAGGTGAGAAGACCAGCCATAAAATTAAAATGAGCACGATCAATAATAGTGAGAGAGCTATTTCTGTTGCGTTGGTTGGAACTTTTGGAGTGTCGGCATTAAAGCAAACCTTTTCAATCTTTGCGGCATTTGGAGCTTTAGTCATTAGGCTCACAGCAATCAGAACTGCGCTACAGATAACGAAAAGAAAAAAAGCAAAATTAAGAAAATTCATCGTGGCTAGGGAATGCCAAAAGCCACTTAGACTATCTTTGTTAATCTCAAGAATCAGTCTTCCAACACCAAAAATAAAACCGGTTGCAAGTGAAGCTAGGGCGCCTTGAGTATTAAGCCTTTTAAATAAAAGACCTAACAAGAAAACAGCAGCGATAGGTGGTGAGATATAAGCTTGGATACTTTGAACGTAAGTAAACAGTCCGCCAGAGATATACTTCATCAGGGGAATCCACATTACTCCAAGTGCCACAAGAACAACTGTGGCGATCTGACCGACCTTGAAGAGTTCTTTATCTGTAGCGTTTGGTCTTCTCACTTTATAAAAGTCATAAGTGATTAATGTGGAACACGAGTTAAACACAGATGATAGTGAGCTCATCAGGGCGGCCAGTAGACCGGCCATGACAAGTCCTCGAACACCCATTGGAAGAACAGAGCCAATTAAGGCCGGCAAAGCATGGTCAGGACGCTCAAGCGTCAGTTGGTTATTTTGAGAAAGCACCAGAGCAACCATACCCGGGACAACAAAGAGGAACATTGGAAGCATTTTCAAGTAGCCGGCAAAGAGAGTTCCCTTTCTAGCCTGTGAAAGATTTTTAGCAGAGAGCACTCTTTGAACGATAAATTGGTCGGTACACCAATACCAAACACCGAGAATCGGCGCGCCAAATAAAATACCAGTCCAAGGAAACTCAGGGTGATCAGTTGCCTTCCAAAGATTAAAAAACTCAGGTGAGAGTTGTTCCTTAGCGGCGCTAAACCCACCGATGGCCTCTATACCAAAATATGTAACCAGGATTGAACCAGCGATCATCACAAAGACTTGCATCGTATCAGTGTAGATGACGGCCCTAAGTCCACCCATGGCCGTGTAAATACCGGTGGAGAGAACGACGACGAGGGCACCAATCCAAAAATCCATCCCCATGGCTTCAAACACAACGGCGCCAGCAAAAATAGTGGCCGAAATTTTTGTGATGACATAAGCAATAACAGAAATAAACGAAAGATAATTTCTAGCAGTTCGCGAGTAACGCATTTCTAAAAACTCTGGCATGGTTGTGACGCCTGAGTGGAGATAAAACGGAACAAATACCCAGCCCAATATAAGAAGAATAAAGCCGGCCAAGATTTCAAACTGGGCGACAGCTAATCCGCTTGTAGCACCGGCCCCGGCCAGTCCAATGAGATGTTCTGACCCAATATTTGAAGCAAATAGCGAAGCGCCAATGGCAAACCATCCAAGATTTCGACCGGCCAAGAAATAATCTTCTGATTGATGATCACTACCTGTACTTGGAGTCTTAACGGCCCATGCGATACCAAAGACGATAACAAAATAGACAGCAATGATTGCATAGTCTAAAGATTGCAAAGAGATTGACACGTAGCGCCTCGATAGTTTCTAGTCAGTTTATGAACAAGTTACTATAGTGATTTAATCAAATATTGTTAACAACGAAATCAGTTTTATCTGGAGAGGGTAATGACTAATATTGGCTACTTAGCGTTGATGTTTTTAAGCTTTCAGGCTCTTGCTCAAGCACCTGGCGCTCCTGGCATCGTGCCTAATTGGTCATCGGCCAAAAAAGTCCAAGCTGCTACCTCGGCAGACCTTGGATCAAAGGTATGGTTTACCAATGCTCAGGGCATGTTAACCGAAACATACTATCCAAATATTGATAATGCCCAGATCAAGGACGCGCAAATCTTAGTTAGTGATGAATCATCTTTTATGGTGGAAGAGCGAACTGCAACAATTCAAAAAGTTGAAGTGATTTCACCGTCGCTAGTTAAGATGATTAACGTTGATACTGGATTTAGATTTCAGATCGAGCATACCTATTACACAATCCCCGGAACACAGACGCTTGTCGATAAAGTCAAAGTCGAAACTTTCCAAGACGGTTTAAGTTTTCACCTACTGGTTAACCCTGCGCTCGAGAATACTGGCTATAATGACCAAGGTTATGCCTTACAAGATATGCTTGAGTTTAAAGAGGGGAGTACTCGTCTCGTGGTTAGAGCGACAACAGGCTTTGAGCAAACCTCTATTGGTTTCGTCGGCGTTTCAGATGGCTGGCAGGACTTAAACGATAATTTCAAAATGGATTGGAGACACTCACAGGCCATCAATGGAAATGTTGCAGGTATGGCCAAGCTTTCTTTGCCTGCGCAAAAAGGCGTATACGAGTTCTATATCACCTATGACTTTGCAGGGGCTACGCAGTACTCAAATCAGTATCTTGCCAATGGTCTCAATCAATACAATAAAGATTGGAATCAACTGATCGATGGCTACAAACTTCCTAAGCTTAAAAATCAAGCCCACAAAGAACTTTATAAGCGTTCAATCTTTACTCTTCGCGTTCATGAAGACAAAGAAGTTCGCGGTGCCATGATTGCTTCCCTTTCAAAACCATGGGGCGATGAAACGTTTGAATATCCTGGGGTTTTCACTGGTGGCTATCACTTAGTTTGGCCAAGAGATCTGTTTCACGTTGGTCTGGCTTTAGTTTCGGCCGGAGATCTTGATACTCCTCTTCGCGCCCTTCGTTTTTTAAAGTCAGTTCAGTATCAATCGGGAGAGTGGCGCTATGGTGATCGTGTGATCGCTAAGAGAGGTGCCTTCCCGCAAAATGTTTGGACCGATGGTAATGCTTATTGGAGTGGACTACAGCTCGATCAGGTTGGATATCCTGTTCAGCTCTTTGCCCATCTTTATAGAAACCTGCCAGTATCGCAAAGATCGGCCCTAGTGGCTGAGTTTGAACCAATGGTTAGATCAGCTCTTGATTTTATCGTTAACTACGGACCTTGGTCAGCGCAAGAGCGCTGGGAAGAAAACTTTGGTATTTCTCCATCGACCTTCTCTGTCGCTACGGCCGCTCTTTTAGAAGGTGCAAAACTCCTCTCGGCCCCAAGCTATGCGAGAATAGCCAATGATTGGCTCACTAAGCCCGGTGATAATATTCACACTTGGACATTTACAACAAAAGGTGTGAATGGAGCGGGGAAGTACTACCTTCGCGTTGGTGGCTGTTCTGATTATACCGCCAATTGGAATCCTAATAACGGATCAACTTGTACGGTCGCCAACTCTGGTCAGCAAGTCGATATGACGGCCATGCTCGATCAAGGTTTCTTAAAGCTGGCACTTATGGGACTTGTTGATGCCAATGACTGGCGTCTTTTGGTTTCGCAAAAAGAAGTGAATGCACATATCAGGCAGAAGGTTGGACAGTACTACGGATGGTATCGCTACTCATTTGATGCTTACGGCGAAAACAAGAAAGGGCGCCTTTGGCCCCTTCTATCCGGTGAGCATGCTCGCTTTGCACTAGAGAGAGCGCGCACAGGTGGTATGACTTATGAAAGTGCTCGCACCCAAGCGAATCATATTTTGGATAGCTACGTGTTCTTTGCCAATGATGGTCAAATGATACCAGAGCAGGTTTTTGAAGGTTCTGGAGAAGGAACTGGCGGTGCCACTCCACTGGCTTGGTCTCACGCAGAATATGTTAAATTGATGTGGAGCTTGGAGCTGAATAAGAACGTCGAAAACTTATTAGACTAATCTTTTTTCTTTTCAACTTCTTCTTCGTGAACAATCTCTTCAATAATCTCCTCGGCTTCTTTGTCGAGGAGTTCTTGTTTTTCTTCTTCGGCAATATGATAACCAAATTGTGACACGATATCTTCCGCAGTGATAATGCCTATAAGTCGTTTATCATTAAGCCTAGAAACGACTGGCAACCTTGAAACCTGAAATCTATTGAGCTTGTGAAAGGCCACTAATAAAGATTGGTCTGGGTGAATCGTAATGACTTTGTGTTCAGCAAAATCACTTAATCTTTTTTCTCCCTCACCTTTGGCCACCATGGCGCGAAGTTGATTGGTTGAAATCATGCCATCGAGAAAGCCATTTTTTACAATAGGGTAACCAGAGAATTCGCCGCCTTTAATTCCATCCCATGCTTCTTTGGCCGTGAGGTGACTATTGAGGGTTATAGGCTCACTGATCATGGCATCTTCAACCACAAGGCTTTCTAGGACTTCGTTATCATCACGAGTCGGTAGATGAATGCCATCTTGCTCTGACAGGTTTTCGTAAACGCTACCTTTTAGTATGTGATTGGAAATAACGTAAGAGACACCATTGGCGACCATGAGAGGCAAAATAATATTATAGTTTCTGGTCATTTCAAAAACCATAATGATGGAGGTAAATGGCGTTCTAATAACCGCAACAAAAAAGGCGCCCATTCCAACGAGTGCATAAGCGCCAGCATTGTCTGTGACTTCAGGAAAAAACTGTGCCGCTGTCGAAGCCACAAGAGCGCCAAGAGTGGCCCCCATCAAGAGCGTTGGCATAAATAGACCACCCGATGCTCCGGTGGAATAGGAAAGAGTGGTGGCGACAAATTTTAAAATAAAAATAGCGGCCAAGAGTTTCCAATCTAAAAGCAGTGAATTGAGTGCTTCTGCAATTGTGTCGTGACCGCTGCCAAGAACTCTGGGGTAAATCAAACTAATGGCCGCAATGAAAAGAAAGACGACCATGGTTGGTGTAAGCTTGTGGTGCTTAAAGATCTTCAGGTTGATCTCTCGCATTTTTAAAACAGACTTCACCCACAGAGTTCCAAGAACCGCAGAAATTATCCCTAAAAGAAGATAGATAATGAGTTCTCGCGAGTGGGTCAAAGAGTAGTGAAGCTGGTCAAACGTATGAGGTTCACCGCCAAGCAGTGCCTGCGCCGTGATTGAAGCAACAACGGCAGAAATAATAACCGGGCCTAAGACTTTTGTAGCATTAAGATCACCTACCACTTCTTCCAGTGTAAATATCACGGCAGCAATAGGAGTGTGAAAAGCAGCGGCAATACCACCGGCAGAACCGATGGCGACTAAGGCCTTAATCCTGGCTTTGGGAAGATTGAATATAGAGCCAAGCCATGAACCAATACCAGAGGTGATAGCGACAGTTGGTCCCTCTCGTCCAATGGATAAACCGGAGGACAGAGATAAAACGGTAGTGACATATTTAGCGATGGTGTTTTTTAAATCGATCTTGCCGTGAAAAACAGCCAGGGCAACTTTAACACCAGGAATACCTGAGCCTGAGGTTGAAGGAAAGTGGCGCCAGGTTAGCCAGCTAGAAAGAAGTAGAGCTCCACCACCTAAGAAAAAAGCGCGCAGATCAAACGATCGATTGGTGCCAATCCAGTCGGTGAGTGCGTATGTAATTTGATGAAGAGAGACGGCAACTAGGCCAGCGGCAACACCGGTAATAAGAGTTAAGGCGAAGAAGGTTCGGTCTTCGGTCGTCTCATTTTTGAGAAGGGTGCCAAAGACCGGAAATTTAAAGCGATCTAAAAGTCGCATTACACTCTTACTTTATTGCGCATTTGCCGCGATATTCATGACCCGTCTTTAAGCGTACGTTAGAGCTAAGTTTTCCGCCGTGACCAAGAAGAAGGTTTACGACTTGAACATCAGAAACGCCAACAGGCTTTAGTTGGACATGATAATAAGGCTTAATCATGTCACCTTCAATAAGACGAGATTTTCCCACCATCTCAACACCGTTGATTGATGTAGCGACAGGGTTAAAGCCAGCGTCAACAAGTGTGGCTTCCATCCAGCCGTGGGCTTCAGTGTAGTTGACGTTATTAATGTCTAGTTCAACTGTCCCTTGGGCATCTAGCTTGAAGATATAGCTAACGGCAGGAGCTTCACAGCTAAACTCGATAAATTGACCGGCATGAGCAGTAGAGATAAAAAGACACAGAGCGGCTAAGATTTTCATAAAATTCCTAAGTTTCAAAAGAAATTGAAAGATGGCGTTTCTTAACAAGTTCGCCGTAACTCAACAAGAGATATCCCGTTAAAACTACAAAGAAATAAATTATTTACACAGACCTGACCTTGACACTGACAGCCTGGCTATTACCTTGTTGTAGGA
>TARA_R110000868_G_scaffold115478_3_pt1 | contig 30231 bp, 17 predicted proteins | sample TARA_R110000868 | Tara Oceans TARA_R110000868 (sample SAMEA4397489) | marine metagenome | biome: Polar Biome; feature: [SRF] surface water layer (ENVO:00010504); material: water (ENVO:00002006), including particulate matter (ENVO:01000060) such as... | depth 5 m | reverse complement strand
CCGCTGCAGCCATTGCACAAAACACTCAAAACATTGATCTAGAAACCGCCAAAATCAAGCGGCTTCTTCTACAGAAGGAAGCCCTCCAGGGAAAAATCAACCTTGCGACTGCTCAGCTCTTAGAAGATCGAAACACGAATTTTACTCCGTTACTTACTACTAGCCGCCGATACCTAACACAAGATGAGTTAGCAACAAAAGCAAGTTATTCGCAATTTTTACCCAATGGGTTTCAACACCAAGAAGTACAATCATTATCTACATCAAACGGACCAGAAAAACCAGAATTTGAAGGTGCTGCTATGTTAGGTGCTCTGGAAATTAATCTGAATTCAACTGGTGATTTAATTCAACAAAATTTAATTATCAGGGGAGATCCATACTGGCTAGGTAGACCCAAAGGATTTGAAAATGATCGAGCGCAAGCACATTATGAAAATGGAGGATTAACATATTTTTTAAATGTTAACTTACCTACATATCCAAACGAAACTACTGGATTACCTCGCAGTACAAACAACTTTATGATAACTGGAGTATATCGTGTGATAACAGTCGATGCTAATTATAGCAACGGTCAATTTACTATGACTCTGAATAGTTTTAGAGATTTGAATACAAACTCGGATTCAATGTATGAAAGTTTAATAGCAGGGCACGCCATTGGTGCTTCGAGTAGCAACAGTGGCCCGAGGACAGGTCCTCCGGGCAGGACCACAGTTCAGCGCAATTCAACAGTAAACAATCCTCGATGATCAGGAACTCAACAATAATATAATTAACAGGATAAAATAAATGCCTAATGAGAGTAGTAGCAGATATACAGGTTTAAACAATACGTCGATTGGTATACCTGATCGATATATTAAAAATGGCGTGGGTTCGTTTAATATGACCCAGGGGGTTTATATCGGCAGGGTAATAGAATCAGTTGACACTGATTATCAAGGTCATGTATGGGTAGAGATTGTAGGTCAGCAATCAATTGTAGACACAAGTACCAGTGCCAGCAGATCGTCAACTTTTAAAATAAGACGTCCTAGTCCATTCGGCGGCACTATTCATGGTACAAATTATAGTAACAGCTACGGTGCATCATTTCCGCCGCCAACTGTTGGAACGGAAGTGCTTGTAGCGTTTACCGGAACTGACCAAGAAGGATTTTTATTAGGAGTATTACCCGATGCTAATAGAAATGCTGCTGTGCCTGGATTACCTTCAGCGCAAGTTTCAGGCGAAGATTCAATAGGTCCTACATTTGATGCTGCAAATACTAGCGGAGACAAAGCAAGACATCCAGTAGCAAACGCACATGCAGTACAAGGTATTGGGTATGATGCAGTGCGTGGCCCAGGTAGTAGTGGCGGCAGACGTGAAAGCCCGAGTAACGTAGCAGGGTTTTTAACCCCCGGTGGACATGGAATTGTTATGGACGACGGTACACTACCTACTAAAGAAGGTGCGTCTATTACACCCGACAAGTCACGTGAAGCAGGTAAAAGTAATTTAATCAGAATCCGCAGCGGCGGCGGAGCTCAATTTTTAATTAATGATACCGCCGGCATTGTTTACTTAATTAATCAAGGCGGCAGTAGCTGGATACAAATGGACAGTGAAGGTAACGTAGACATTTATGCACAAGGCAGTGTTAGTATGCACGCCGAAACAGACTTTAACTTGCATGTCGGCGGCGACTTTAATTTAGATGCTGACGGTATTAACATTAAAAGCAGAGGCAGTGACGGTATTAAATTAGAAAGCGGCGCTGGTGGATTTGACGTATATAGTAACAAAGAATTACGCTTATTTACAAATGTCGACATTCACCAAAAAGCAATAGGCGGCATTAGATTAACTTCGGGTAATATGATTGACTTAAACGGCCCTGCTGCAGCTACAGCAAGTAAAACTACACCTAACAATATTACAACTAACAGAGGCGTTAAAGAAAGCACTGCTGGCAGAGTCCCAGAACACGAGCCATGGGGAGGTCATACTGAAACTGATACAGTTGTGCCTACACAAGCACCTAGCTCTAGTACATTAACAGCAAAAGATTACGACTTATCAAAACCCACAGGGGCTTCTGGGCAGGGTGCTGCCACTAGCAGTACTCCTAAAACTGGTATTACAGGCCAAGGCGCAGCTCAAGCGAAGTCAAATAAGTTTACTCCAAAAGGGTCGCAGCAATGACAATTTTAACAGAAGTACCTACATATTTTAATACAAATTGGAGAGATTATACTATAAGAGATAATGATCTATATGAAATATATATTAATGTTAACACAGTATATGCGTCAGATGCGTTAATACTCATTGCCCTTAACTTAAATGAATATACTGGGTATGACAATACGGGGTATGGTACAAAAACAACAGCGCCTAGAGGAATAACAGAACAAGAATCATATGATAATTGGATTTCATTGTTCCAATCTACACAAAGAACTTTTAAGAAACAATTATTATCGTTAGGTGCAAATAAAACTCCTGTAGGTGTAGCTTCTATCCCACAATGTGTATATGATGGACTAATGTTATATTACTGGGTCACTGGTACTATGTTAAATGTAACTGCACACGAAGGTATATACGATATTAAAAGTGTTATCCTTAATAAGGAATGGGATAAACTTGCAAGTATGATTATGCGCAGCACAGTTTATAAACAGTATTGCACCCGTGCTGCAACGATATTACGTTTAGCAGATTATGGTAGATCAAAGTCACGTACATGGCTTAGAACAACAGGCATATACAAAATGAGAGCAAATAACCAAATCGGATTGCTAAACAACGACGAACTTAGACAAGCAAGATTTGCATATTATGCAGAAACATTAGATTTTTTACCTCTTACGCCCGACAGCATTAAAAGAGATATTGCAAAGAAATATAATGAAACATTAGTCGTTCAACGATTTATTGCCGACGGAGCAACCACTACATTTGCTTTATCTAAATCTGTTAGTATGAATCCGGTAGAAAAATTACAAGTAAAAGTTAATACAAATATCATTCAACACTTGTTTGATTATACAGTTTTGGGTAGTGTTCTTACTATTACAAAAGAATTGACTGCTGGCGATCTAATATACACTACTATTAAGATATAATAACCTAGTAGTTAATTATGCGATAAATATTTGTATGGCAACATATATCGGTTACAGTACTATAGGTATCAATTCAGGAAACACAGCCCTGGTAGAAAAGCAACTTGCTCTCCGTGATTTGATGAATCATTTTTATACCCGCAAAAACGAGCGTGTAATGAATCCAAATTTTGGTTGTGTGTTGTGGGATTTAATTTTTGAACCATTGGACGATTATACAACAAATCTAGCAGTAAATGAAGTAACCAGAATTATTAAAAGTGATCCTAGATGGATTTTCAATGACTTAAAACTAGAAAAACCCGATGACCACACACTTAATATACGTGTGCAATTATTTTATGATGATACTGGTACAGCGGAAGAACTATACTTAACATACGTAAGTGAGATACAGTAATGGCCCAGGGCGCAAGACAGAGCAGTTTATTTGCTGCTGAAGATTTTAGTGTAATATATGAAAGTTTTGCTCAAGCAAACTTACAAGCGTACGACTTTGATACTATCCGTAATGCAATGGTCGACTATATTAGCACAAACTACGCAGAGAACTTTAACGACTGGATTAGCTCAAGCGAATTTGTAAGTCTAATAGAACTTATGGCATTTTTAGGTCATAACTTAGCATTCCGTGCAGACCTCGCAACTAGAGAAAACTTTCTAAGTACTGCAGAGCGCAGAGAAAGCGCATTGCGCATTGCCGAGTTCCTTGGATATACTCCTAGTCGAAATGTTGTTGCTAATGGATTGCTTAAAGTTGATAGCATAAAAACTACAGAAAATATTTACGATGTTGATGGTAATAGTCTTGCAAATGTTGATATACAATTTGATGATATCAATGATGCTAATACATACCAAAACTTTTTAATTGTAATGAATAGTTTCTTACAACAAAATAGTAAATTTGGTAGCCCGTATGCCAAATACAATAACAACAATATACAATACGAAATCTACAGAACCAATAGTTTTAACAATGAAGTTAACTTTCCGTTTAGTGGTTATGTAAACGGCGGGAGAGCTGCTTATGGTATGCACAGTTTATACTATAATCAAACAACTAACAGAGTAGAAGAAAAATCTCCAAATCCATTTAGTGTAGTAGACTTGTTGTATAAAAATGATAATGGTGGATTTAATAGTCTCGACACAGGATTTTTCATTGGCTTTAAACAAGGCAGTCTTAATTTTAAAGACTTTGCAATTGAAAATGGATTACCTAATATGGTACTTGACATTAATGATACTAATGTAGCAAACGGCAATGTATGGGTACAAACAATTGACGAAGTGGGGCAGGTATTAACTGAATGGACACAAGTTGACAGACTGTTTGGTCTAAATGCGGTATTTAATATTGTTAATAATAATCAACGTAAAATTTTCACTATTAGTAGCAGAGAAAATGATCAGATCAGTATAGTATTTGGTGATGGTAACTTTGGTGATATTCCACGTGGTATAGTTCGTGTATGGTACAGAACTGGTATTAACCAAACATATAATGTATTGCCAAACGACATAGGCACTGTTGTCTTATCTTTTAATTACATAAGCAATGATAATAACGTTTACACTGCAACTGTTAGAGCAAGTTTAAAAGCAACAGTAAGCAATAGCAGTGCAAGGGAAAGTATCGAAAGTATCCGTGCAAATGCTGGTCGTTTCTTCTCAACACAAGATCGTATGATTACTGCTGATGACTACAGCATATATCCGATTACTGTAAGTGAAAACATTCGTAAGATCAAAAGTATCAACCGTGTACACAGTGGACACAGTCGTTTCAGAGATTTCTATGACCCAACTGCAACTTATAGTGATGCAGTTCAGTATACAGATGATGCATATCTTTATAAAGAAGATGCAACAACAAGAAGCATTATACCTTTACCAAATAATGTAAACGCAGAAGAAATGTACCAGCGTTACATAAGACCAATTTTAAATAACCCCGAAGTTAAAAACTTCTATTATCATAGACATTTTTATGGACCAACAGGATCATTTGATGCAAATACACAATTTAGCGATACTACATCTGGACTAACATACTTCACTGGTAGTGCAGTTGATACAGGTACGTATCGTTGGAACCAAGTAACAAAAGGGTATAATACATCCACTGGGTATATAACATTAAATGGTGTTATAAAATCGTTAGGGTCTACTTCTACTGGTTCGTTAACAAAGTTAGAAGTAAATGGGTTAGCAGAATTTATAACAACTCCTTTTAAATTAGGATATATTAAGACTATCGAAATACTAAACAAAGGCAGTGGTTATACTAGTGCGCCTACAGTGACAATTGAAGGAACTGGAAATGATGCAGCGATTACTGCTAACGTACTCAACGGAGAAGTAGTTAGCGTAACTATAACCAACAGTGGCTCGGGCTATCAAACATATACTAACATAACATTCACTGGCGGCGGCGGCACCGGTGCATTAGGAAATGTTATTGTTGCAGATGCTAATACTTTATGGGCTAGAGTTTCTTCACTAAAAAATAATGGCTCGGGGGAAGATTCTTCCACTGGCACGCCTATAGGTGTTGATGCAACAGGGCGAGGTGCTGTTGTGTTAAGTCAGGTTATCCCAAGCGGCGCTAGAATTAAACGTATTGTACCAAGTTGGGAATATACTTTAACAACTTCGGTCAAATCTGAACTGATAGCTAATATAACTAATAAAAGTAGTTTCGGCCTCAGCTACGACCCTGTTGCCCAGATGTGGACAGTAATAACTGCAAGTAATCTACCATCAAACAGTGTTGCATCAAATGATTCAAGTTTGTGGTCACGTGAATATGCAAGCGATGTAAGCAATACAGGTCTAGATAATAGCTGGCTTGTACGTGTTAACTACGCTAGTGCCCAATGGGAATTATTAACAAGAAAAACACGTTACGTTATCGGAAGTGACACCAAACTTAGATTTAATAACTTAAATTTTACTGAATCATTTAGTAGTGAAACATTAAAACCAGGTAAAGATAGTTTACAAATATTAAGTATTAATACCACATCAACAACTAACAGACTCCCGTTAAACTACAACTATACATTTAATAGTTTTGGGTACTTTACTTACACAGACGGGTACACTGATCCGCATAAATTACGTGTAACATTGTCAGATCCTGACAATGATGGATTTCCTAATATTCCTTCAGCATTTCATGACATTACGTCATCTGAAACTATAAATTTAGGTACAGTAACAGAAACCGGATATAATTATGTAGTACATGATCCATCTGGCATTGTTAGTAGTGTTGCTGGTCGTGCTAATTTACATATGAAGTATAACAGAGTTGCAGATTTAAATCAAGTAATTGATCCTAGTAGTTCAAATATTATTGATACTATGGTGTTATTACGTAGTTATGAAACTGCATTCAACACATGGGCATTGTATGATGGCAGGGAGTATAGCAAACCTAGTGCTCCTACAGTGTCAGAGTTGTCTACTATGTTTAGTACATTAGATAATAAGAAATCAATTAGCGATCAAATTGTATATCGTCCTGTTAAATTTAAAATATTATTTGGAGAGCTTGCATCGAGCGAGCTACAAGCAACATTCCGTGTTGTAAAAACTTCGAACGCAACAATGAGTGATACTGAAATTAAACAACAAATTGTCAGATTAATAACTGAATACTTTAGTATAGATAATTGGGATTTTGGCGAAACCTTCCACTTTACTGAAATGGCTGCTTACATACATACTAAACTTATAGGGCAACTTTCTCAGATTACAATATATCCTAGTAACGCAACACAAAAGTCTACAACAAGTTTATTCGAAATACCAGCAGAAAGTGACGAAATGTTTTTACCAGTATTAACCACTTCTAATATATTAATTGTAAGTAGTATTAATTCAAATAGTACCCTAACATCGACCGGAGTAATACTATGAGCACAAACTTTAAAGCTAATCCAATTGTAGCACCTAACATTACGAGACCTGGAGAAAGCTCAGAATATATCGGTACAAGAAATGTTACATCATTACTGCCAGCTATTTTTAAAACATCAGTAAACACACAATTTCTTAACTCTACCTTAGAGCAATTAATGACTAGCGGTAGTTTGCAAGCAATTAACAGTTACATTGGTGCTAAAAATATCGGCGGTAACGTTGCAGAAAGATACGTAGACTCTGTAAGCGATTATCAATTTACTCCTGGTGTAGTTAATAAAGATCAAGATAACAATATTACCGGAGTGTTGACATATGATGATATGTTAAACGCACTAGAGTTTAATGGCAGTCAGATTGCACAACCTAATAGAGTATTCAACGAACTAGGTTACACACTAGATATTCCGATGAACTATGATATGTTTGTTAATTTTCACAAATACTTCTGGTTAATTGATTATATCCCTGCATGTCTATTAGAACCTACTAGCGGTGCTCCGATTAACATTGACGACATTGCAGGGAAGATTTATTACACTACACCTGAATTAGAAAATGGTAAGACACTAGAATTTAAAAACGGTATGCGTGTTAGTTTTACTGGTAATAATGCTACTGGCACTGATTATGAAGTCGACGCATTATACATTGTCGACGGAGTAGGCAACACCACTGGTATTAAATTGACTAAGCAGTTTAATGTATCAGGTAATGGTGATCCGTTTGGTAGTAAAGTCTGGAGATCGGACACTATATACAGACCAGACTATAAAGCAACAACGTACAACAGCACAGTTAATGTTGATAGTTTTGCAATAAGAGAATATGTAGTAGAGCAAAGATTCAGTCAGGACCAAAGTGCATGGGCCAGAACGAATCTTTGGGTTAAAGAAGAAGTAGTACATTCGGTGTGCGAATATAATGATTTAGATTCGACCAATTATATTGTAGACGGATATCGTGCCACAAGACCTATTATTGAATATCGTGCAAATATTGAAAAGTTTAATTTTGGTACACTTCATAAATTAACTGTATCTCATATGTTAGATGAAATTACAAATCCCGCAACTCAGATTGTTGGCCAGGCTAATTGGGATATAGCAAGCTATCTTATTACATCTGAATGGGATAATTTAGGTTATAACAAAGGCGATCAAGTAAAAGTTACTATGGATACATCAGTAACTTATTGGGATTGTATCGAAACGCATGGTTTTATAAAAAATCCCGTTAACTATGAAAATAGAAAGTATTGGAGAGAAATAACATCTACACCACTTGCAAACGGCGACTTAGTTTTATTCATTAATACAACCAACACTTACAATGATAAAATATTCCTAGTAGGCGGCGTTGGTAGCAGTATTACATTATCTGAAGATGCTACTACTATAAATGATTACGATAAAGTTTTAGTAGTACATGGATATAATAGTGTATTCCTCGACAGCTATGATGGTTATGTTTATTCAGGCAGTGAATGGCACTGGGATGGTGATAATTGGATATACAGCCAGCAGAAAGATGCTCGTAACGGTAGTTTATTGTTTAATTTACACGACACCGACGCAGTGTCAATAAATCACGACACAACATATCCTCTATCGACCTTTAAGGGGGACAGAATATTTGATTATGCAAGAAGCAACGGAAAGATAGACGAAGGTCTAGGATTTGCTCCAGTATATGTAGATTACGGAAACAATCCAGGTTTTAGATTTGATTTAGGACTAGGCGCTAAACGTTATTTTTATAATATAATCAATGATGAAATATCTTACCAATCTAGCCATGATGCTAGTAGTCTCGAAGAAATTAAAGGTTTCTACTATTACAAAAGACTAGATACCAATCGTTATTACAACGGCTGGGTTAACTTACGTAATGCACAACCAGTAGCATCAAAAATCAGACATGTTATTAATAGTTCAGTCGAAGTAGTTTCAGTTGATATTGGAACTACTAATATCAATCTTAATAACAAATATAGATTTATTTTAAACAGAAAAAGTAGATTTAATATAGTAAGTGAAAATACATTAGATGAGAACTCAAAACATATAGCAATAAACGGAACAAACCCTACTATATTCATGAGCAGAGGCAAAACATATATTATACAAACTCAATTTGATAACACAGATTTAGAATTCGTTAATGTTGACGGTACTGCGCTTAGTGGTGTTACAAGAACTGGCATTGACGGAGACACATTTAGTTTTGAAGTTGCTGCCAATCAGTCAGCTGATGCATTTATGTATAGAAAAGTAAGTGACAACGATGTAAGCGGTATTGTTTATGTTAACAGCAACACAGCAACAACTAACTTAAAAGTTTATGTTGACGGCGTTGACACAACTAATTACACAATATCAGGATCAGTTGTTACACTTACATCAACTTACAGCATTAACACTGTTGTAGATTTCGTGTGGTATACTACTGATTTATCATTTAATGAAAATATTAAACATGGTATAGCTGACACACATAATTTAAATCCTCAAAATGAATGGTTAGCTAGTGTAACCTATGGTGATTTACAAGCGCACATTAAAGAGCAAATGACTAATATCCCTGGATTCGATGGCGATTACTTTGGTATTAATAATTACAACATGTTACCTCATATACATGAATTTGGAGGTACTATTAGAAAACAAGCATTTAGTACAGAATTACTTGCACAAACATTAATGGATGTAGATACAAATCCATATGCTGCATTAACTTATGCTACAACAAGTTATGTTAAATTTAAAAAACAACTTATAAACAAAATAACTCAGCTGCATAATACTACACCTATCGAAACACCTGTATTTGAATTGTTCGATGCTGCGTTAACTTCGATGAATGTAGGTAAGCCTGCAAATAGTATTTTTTCTGATAGCGATATGATAAAATATAGAGATTATCAAAGTGTGAGTTATACAATTACAGCCGACGATACTACTATATTTGCTTTACCTAGAACTGTAAACGTTTACGGAGATAAACGTAACCACATACAAATTTGGATCAATGATACCGACGGCGGCGCTGCTACTAAACACTGGAGACCTTTGTTACAGACAACTGATTATCAAATTGGTTATAATAGCGTTGATGTCAATACTACAATAACATTTGATACCGACGGACGAGCAGAAGTTTACATCAGATGGTATTCTATAGTTACTCCAAGTTTTGTACCCCCTAGTGCAGTTAAATTAGGAATACTAAGACCATTTATTCCGCAAGTTTTAGAAAATTTTGATACAGACTCAAATGGAACTGTTAACGATGTAATTATCGGTCACGACGGATCTATCCACGTATTACAGACTAATAATCAAGACTTGGTTAATAGATCGTCGGGTGCATTTAGTATCGAAGACGCAGCTATATGGGAACTCGAAACACGAATTTTCAACAATCTAGCTAACGTATACGATATTGTAATCGACGCCAATGAAATAATGCCAACAGCTAATAGATCCACTCCATATTCAAATGATGATTTAGTTGCAGGCATGGAACTAGAATTCAATAAATGGTCAACTAGTAATAATATTAATAGTTTAACACCCAATGATTATTATGACGGAAATAATAAATTTACCTGGAACTACAGTAGTGTATCTCCATATATCGGCGGCTATAAAGGTATCTATACATACTTCTTTAATACAGAACGTCCTCATACACATCCCTGGGAAATGATAGGCTTTAATAAAAAACCAAGTTGGTTCGACGACGCATATACATGGTTAGATACAGCCAATGGTGGCGATGATGCTAAACGTGCTGCATTGATTACAATATTAAAATACGGACACTTTAATAACCCCGACGAAGTTAAACTTGATTATAGTATGCACTATTCTTATAGTGCTTACGACTGGGATAGTAATATATTAGTTAATGTCGATGGCACATTAAATGACCCAATTACTGCAGGCATAGTAACTACTCCTGCAGCGGCGCAACGTGCTGCTAACTTTGTATTTGGGGACTACGGACCTGTTGAAAGTAAGTGGAGAGATAGTTCTTACTTCTATGGTGCAAAAATTCTTTCTCTTATGAAACTACGACCATTGTGGATACTTAACAACTATTTTGATAGTAACAGACGATCATATGCTTCTAATTTAGAGTTAGATAATGAACAGATATTGTTTGAAGATTCGAAGTTACTGGGCAACTATAAAGATGCTAGCATTTCTTATACTAATTATAATGACAACATCATTGAATATGTTACTGTACGCAACGGCGGCAGTGGGTACACATCAACTCCTACATTAAAAGTATACGAAAACTTTGGTAGAGATGCAGTGCTTGTTCCGGTAGTAGAAAATGAAATTGTTGTTGCAGTTAGTATACAACGCCCTGGTCAAGAATATTATAGTAAACCGACAATTGTAGCGTCAACTGGTGCTGCTACGTTTGATGCATTCTTATTAAGTGGTGCAAGGAAATATTTTAACGGGCTTAGTAATGCAATTATTGAATTTGCGTTGTTTAACAAATCAACAGTTGAACAGATACAAAACAGATTTAAAAGTTTAATATATACTCCTGTTGTAAAAGCAAACGGATTTATCAACCCTAATAATCAACAGTTCGTGTTAGAAAGCAGTCAGAACAAAGGCCGGGTTGCTATACCTGAAGAAAACTATAATTCTGTGCTTTACACATCGCAGCCGAAATCGGAAGTATTCCTCAGCGCAGTTAAAATTACAAAATCAAACGAAGGATATGTAGTTTCTGGGTATGATACAAGTAAAAGATGTTTTAATTATTATACTCCTAATTTAGGAACAAGACAAACAATACTTACATACACTAACTTGTCTGTTGTTAAATATAGATCATTTAATAGTATACCACAGAAACTAACATACAATGCAGTGCTAACTTCATTGCAAGATGTTTATAATTTAATAACAGGGTATGCAAAGTATCTGACAACCCAAGGCTGGTCAGATAACTGGGATGATGCGGCAGGTCAATTGTTAGTTTGGAGTTCAACTGCAGCAGCCGGCGACAGTACAAACGTCATTCCAAACGCTAATATTATTAATATAAATGAAGGCACAACTGGTTACTTTGATAATATTCATCGCAAATATGAAGGTGCGTATAATCTAATAGACTCGAATAGCAAACAGATACTACCAAATAAAGTCGTCGTTGCCAGAGATCTATTAGAAACAGAAAATCCAATAACTACAATTACTGCTAAGGATAACGCTACAAAAATTTACGGTGTTAGACTTTATAAAGTAAACTTGGAACATGTAATTGTATTTGACAATACAACATCATTCGACGATGTAATTTACAATCCATCATTGGGTCAATTGCATAAAAGAATTATTTGGAACGGTAGTAGAACAAAAGAATGGAATGGCAGACTTTATAGTCCGGGTTACATTGTTATAGATAATACTATTACTAATAACTTTGACACCACTGCAAGAGAAATAGATCAATTGTATGCCCAAGGAACAATACCTAATAATAGACAGTTCATTGACCTTGCAAGGTTTAATACAGGGTACAATAAACCGAATTGGGCTATCCAATCAGATACAGACGACAACACTGCATTTAACTTTACACAAGGTACTAAAAAATATCGTGGTACTAAGTTTGCGCTTGAAGCATTTATGAGAAATACAAGTTTATTCGGATTAACTGCTAATGCAGAACTTCATGAAAACTGGGCAATTAGAACAGCTGACTTCGGAGATACACGTAGTAGAGAGACATTAGAGTTTCAGCTATATCCTGACTTGTTAAAAACAAATCCACAACCTATTAGATTTAGTGCTGTAGATAAACCCGATGTGCTGTCAGACATTGTTATTGATGTTGATGTAAATAGTCCTTTACTAGTAACAGGTACTCCAGGAAACAATTTCACTACAAGACCGGCAAAAACATTTAGTATTACAACTATATCGGAAGCATCTGTTTACGCAAACGACTTTATTACTGCAGGTCTGCCGTTAACAACCGAAGCAGATTATACAGTAATTAACTCTACTGATTTTAACGACTTTCCTGCTTTGAATAATACAGCATATAATTTCAATGGGGTATGGTCAACATTAAGTCAATGGGATAATAAAACAAGTTATAAATTTAAAGACCGTGTGTTATATCAAGGACATACCTGGGAGATGTTAGACCCCGACGGTAGCAGCGGATTAACCCGCCCTGCCCAACCAATTGAAGTGTCCGGCACAATTAGTCTTCCAGTTATTCCAACTGCTGGTCAAACATTAATCATTGATAATAACACTGTAACGATAACTAAGAGTTCAAGTTCAACTACATTTAACACAATCACTATATCGGGAAATAATGACATTAGCACTACTAATGTTGTTACTCACGGAAGTACTTTAATCTTAGGTGCAACGTCAAATGATGCGCAAACTATAACTTTTAGTAATAGCGTAAATACTGTAGAATTTGGGGATATTGTTGTAATCGGCGAAACCATTAATCCACAAATTGTAGGCAGTGCCACTAAAAAATTAAGTCTAGACGGCACCAATGTGTTCTTTGATGAAATAATAACAACTACTACAAATATAACCGCAAAAGCAGGATATGAAGATGCGTTTAACTTATCTTGGGGAACCAACAATACGTCGGGTCAACGTTCATCTGCAGCGACTGCTAGAATTACTGCAATTAATAATCTAAGAACTGCATACACGGGCACATGGTCAACGTTCCTAAGTACATATTTTACAGCTAGCGATGCTGGATTGAATATTGTTGCATTACTTGCAGAATATAATACTACCCCAAGTTATGCTGCACAATTAGAAGCATTAGTTGGCAGCGAGTTAACAATTATTAATAATATTACTACTCCCGGGGTTCTATATTTAACTGCGTCGGTGTTAGCTGGCTCACAAGTAGTTGCATCGCAAGATATTATCGACTCTCAAATTGCGATGGAAGCTGGCTTATATACAACTGATATTAAGAATTGGTTAACAGCAAATCCAACCACTGCTTTTACTGCAACAACCATTGTTGACAGTCAGGTAGCAGGCACATTTAAAACATATACACTTACTGAAATAGTTAATAAAATTAATGCAGAAAATATAACTAATATTACTGCTAGTTCTTCATCTAGTAGATTAGCGGTTACTAAAACAACATTAGATGACACGACCCAGTTTAGTTTCCTTATAACAAGTGCTTCTGCAAACTCGGAAGTGGGATTAGTAACTTCGACTACAACGTTTAATGCTACTGGTATTACATTATCTAGTACTCCTAATCTAACACAATCTCAAGTTATAGCACAAATTAATGCTGCAAATATTACTGGTATTACCGCTGCTCAATCGACTATTAGTTCAATAAGATTAGGCATATCATGTAGCAATACTACAATATATATCGGCAACGGTACTGCTAACACAGCAATTGGTATTAATGCAGGTGTTACCCAAGCGTCCACTACTGTTACCACTGTACCAATATCAAGTGATTTAGCATCAATTGTCAATTCGATCAATATTGCAGAAATAGAAGGAGTGACTGCAAGTAACAGTAATAATAAATTAAAAATAGCTAGCACTAACGATACTTTGGTACTTGGTGCAGGAACAGCAAATAGCACAGTCGGGTTAACTGCTCAAACTTTTATTGCTACTACGTCATCTGCTAGTAATGTGTTTAATGCTATTGTGGGCAGTGACGGAAATCAAGTATTCCGTCAGATGGATAACGATCCCAACATATTCAGTATATGGGTAGCTGACAATAGAAATATTAATGAAGAATACAACGGGTATGCTGTTTACCAAGCAATGGACTTCGGTATGTATATTATGGATGCATGTGCGGGTGTAACTGCAGCAGATGATGCTGAGATTACAGTAACAATGCCTGCAGGTGTTACACACGCACACAATTTAACTACCAATGATTATGTGTTAATTAGAGGTAGTACAACTGTTCCTAGCATCGACGGTATACACAAAGTTACCGGTGTAAAAAGCAGCACTACGTTTTATATTGATGTATACTTAGAAGAAGAAGGCGGCACTGGTAATATCTATCCAATGCGTAATGTTAGATTCTCTAGCTATGCTGAATTATTTTCTAGCTTTAATTTAAAGCTAGACACTGGCATTTATAAATATAACTTCTCTGGGTATAGACAAAATAATACACAAACTCCTATTTTAGCATTTGTTGATAACGATGACTTTGGTAACCCTGCAGTATATCGTTATTTTGGAAACTTCAGTAATATCTCAGGACATTATAATAGTACTTGGGTGAAAGTAAGAACTAGTTTAGATCAAGCACGTAATGACTTAATTAAAAATGTTAAAATTTATAATAAAGATAACAATATTGTTACACTCGAAACATGGGACCCGGCAAAAGGTATTATTCCAGGATTTATTGACCGTGAAATTGATTTCAAAACAACTGCTGATATGGCAAGCTATAACTACGATAATATCAATGGGTTTATAGAGAATACAAAAAGTTGGGGCGAAAATCAAATCGGTATGCGCTGGTGGGATATTAGCACTGCAATATATTTAGATTACGAACAAAGTAATATAGAATACCAACACAGTAATTGGGGTAACTTATTTACTGGCGCTAGTATAGATATTTACGAATGGACTAGTAGTCCTGTGTTGCCGGATCAATGGGCAGATTTTGTATTAAGAGATGGTACTATCAATGGTATAGTAGCATCAGGAGAAAGTTATTCTATTAACTCCAATGGAGAAAAGTTGTACCAATGGACTGAAGAAATTTCTTATAACCCTAGAAATAATTTAACTACATCTACATATTATTTCTGGGTTAAGAGTAAAACAACTACAAGCAATGGTAACTATTATAGCATTTTTCAAATTGCAAATATCTTAAAAGATCCAGATGCATTTGATATCTCGTGGTGTGCGGCTTCAGGGTCTGACTATTTGCTTATTTCGAACATAGACAATTACGTAACCCACGATACTGTTGTTCAAATAAACCAAACATATGAAAGTAATGCTCTTCCATTAAATGAATGGACGTTGTTAAGTGATAATGACAGTGATAGTCCTATTCCTGAACAACTACATATTAAGATGCGTGATAATATAGTAGGGTACAATTTAAATACTATTAGATATCTCTATACTGTATATAGTCTATTAGAGACGTACTCAATTGACGATGTTGTAGGGTTTGATACTGAATTCTACATTAGTCTTAGTAACAATAATATTGGAAAAAATCCATATTATTTCAGTGATAACCCCGCAGATACATATTGGAAAAGAATATACGACTACAGTTTACCACAAGACACTGCTGCTAGCGATATTGATATTGTAGTAAGCAGATCACTGCCTGATCTTAACTTACACCCAATGAATCGTTACGGACATTTAATTAGACCGCAGCAAAGTATGTTTGTTAATATTGAAGAAGCAAGACATAACTTCATTGATTATGTCAATTATTTAATCAATGATATATGTTTGGTAAGCGACATTAACAACTGGGATGTTGTATTAAATTCAACGTTCGTCGAGGGCGGCGTTACATATGATATAAGCAAATATTGGAATTACGTAGATTGGTCGCTAGTAGAACGTTCGGTTAACAATGAAGTGTTGTTCGAATATGATATAACTAACTTAGCTGATATGACAGTTGAATCAAAATTTGATTTAATTAACAGCAACACTGTTTATAGCGAAGATACATATGTATATGTAAGAAACGCAGTTCATAAAGACAACATCAACAGACCTGAAGTTTATAGATATGTTAACAGCGAATGGGTATTGGTATGGAAAAGAAAAGGTACTATTAAATTCAGTGAAGAACTTTGGTATCAATCAAAATTTGGACACGGGTTTGATACCGTCGCATTTGATGTTACTGGATTTGATAGTTGTTTAGGAAATATACTAGGTAAAATATTTGACGAGCTTCGTAATAGAATTTTTGTTAGTAAAAAGTACCGTATGCTATATAACAAACTTTGGTTTACTTGTTTATCATTAGCTGTTTCAGAAAACACTGTTAACGACTTTGCATTTAAAACAACTTTTGTTGATCTCAAAGTACTGCATCCTGTATTAGTAAACACTCCGATTTATCAAAATTACACTATGGATGCAATTGAACAATTCTTTAATGACATTAAGCCCTTCCATACTAAGTTACGTAGTTCAATTGAAGCAGTAACTTATACAGAGGCGACTGAAGTTGAAATAACCGAACAAGATCGCACCGGCAATATTACTATTTTGTTAAACGATCATTCTTTAAGAACGTATGCAGCGGATACAATACTTACAGGCGGCGATTTTACCGGGTTATTTGAAATTCAACCATACGTCATTGATGGATATATGGAAGATGGATATATAGAACTAAGAGTTGAAGAAGCTTCAACAGAACCGTTAAATGATGACGGAAGTTTATTCACAACTACTACATTTAACTACATTTACGACGGAGATGGATTTATCGATCCTGTTAATCAAGGATGGGGTAACGAATTATATCCCATTGACTTTATTGAAAATATACGTGTACTTGTTCAGACAAATACAAGTGGAGACATCGTAGATAGCGATACTAGAACATTCCAAATAAACTATTTTGCACCATATGATCTTGAAGACAGTATTGCAATTGTTGATGCAGCTAAAACTGCACTTGATGGTGCAATAACAGCAAGTGCAACTACTATTGAAGTTACCGACGGGGCTGTACTTACCCAATTAGTAACTGCAGACAACAAAGGTGTTGTTTGGATAGATAAAGAACGCATCGAGTATGACGGCATAGATGGTAACACATTACTATACTGCACACGTGGTACTAGAGGTACAGGAGATGTAGCACACGAAACCGGAGCCGTAGTACTAGACGGCGGCTACTTGTATCGTGTACCAATACTAGATAACTTTGTCGATTACGGCAACGGATTGCGTATGGCTTACAATGATACTGGAGTTAGCCTATCAACAGCGGGTATTACCCCTGAACATGCATTCATCAGAAATGCTGGTTTAGGAACGGTATAAATATTACAAATGGAAGAAATATTATGAGTTTATCAAAAATTGAAAAAACGATGATAGGTATAGAAGGACATATTACCGTATGGGATCCTGACAACGGCGAAGTACTCGTCCGTCGCCGTAATGCTATCAACTTTGAAAATATGAGTATCGCTATTGCTAATCTATTAGCAAATGAATCAGGTACTACTAGCACATATGAAATTGCAGAAATGCGTTTCGGCAATGGCGGTACACTGATTGACGGATTAGGTGCAGTAACATACAAAGCAACTAACACTAATATCACTACAGGTGCATTGTACAACGAAACATATGCGCAAAGCGTAGACGAAGTTGTGTCAGGGTCGGCAAATAACAGTGTAGAAGTTTTACACACTAACGGAAATTTATACAGCGATGTTGTAATTACTTGCACATTGGATTATAATGAACCTGCAGGTCAAGACACATACGATACCAGTTCGGATATGAATGCGGATTATATTTTTGATGAGCTAGCATTATATACTGCGAACGAAGATTTACTTACTCATGTTATCTTCCACCCAGTACAAAAAAGTGCTAATCGTAAGATACAAGTAATTTACACATTGAGAATTAGAACATCGTACAGCGATGTGTGATTAGGATAGAAACATGCCATATACAGTAGACTTTGCAGACAGCGGAAAAACACCAATAGTAATAAGCGATGGTACAGTTGATACTAGTACTAGTTTAGTTCTAATAGGTAAAAATTATAATAGATTCGGCGAAGCATTAAATGAAGATTTATTGCGCCTATTAGAAAATGCAGCACATACAGTGCCTCCTGTTAACCCAACAGAAGGTCAGTTATGGTATGATACTGGCAATAGTATTTTAATGTTATTTGATAATGGCAAATGGTATCCCATCGGATCTCCTGCCGGAGCTTCACGTGTAGAAGTAAGAAGAAGACTTGACACATTAGGTGTTTATCATTATACGATAGAACATATCGTTGACGATAGTATTGTAACTATTACTATTGATGATACAACTGCGTGGACTCCTGCTAATATCGAATTCTTAGAGGACGGAGTTACTTTATTAAGTACACAGTTCCCTGTCATGCAAGCTGGTATTAACATGAACATAACAGCAAACTATAAATTTAGAGGCACTGCAACCAGCGCAGAGTATGCCGACCTTGCAGAACGTTATGCTGCAGACGAAGAATATGAACCAGGAACAATAGTAATATTAGGTGGCGAAAAAGAAATTACAGCATCTGCTTACCCAGCAAGTATTGAGGTGTTTGGTATTATATCAACAGCACCTGGCTTTGAAATGAACAGCAGCGCCGGAACAGATGCTACCCACCCATTTGTAGCACTAGCAGGTCGTGTTCCGTGTAAAGTTGTAGGGAAAGTATCTAAAGGACAACGACTAGTAACTAGCGAAGTTGCAGGTCATGCTCGTGCAGCACATGCATCAGAATTAGGGGACTATAGACGCATTATTGGGAGAGCTCTTACTAGTAAAGAGACCGAAGAAGCTGGTCTATTAGAAGTAGTTGTAGGAGCAAAATAATGGTTGCTACCTCCGGAGCAATTGCACAGGCCAGCGAATATAATACTGTTGCTACACTTGTAAACAAAGTGTTCGGCGACAATTATAGTGATGCGACTCCGTTGAGCTCTACGCAACTTGCTGCTGGCGCTCCTTATCCTAATGTTACTCATAAATTTGGATGGGGCGATGATAATTTAGATGATGCATTATCGGTTAGCACATCAATTACTGCAGAACGTTTACAAGAATTAGTCGATCGTACAAATGTTATGGTAGATCACTGTAACATCAATGATACTATATTGGTGTTTACTGTACCAGATAATACAGGCAGGACCACAGTTGATGTAAACACTCCAATACGTGCAGAGGATTTAAATGTAGTTAGTTCTAAAGTATCTACTACTATTTTACCAAACAATATACACTTAACAATAGATCCTTATAATGCAAGTGCGTTAATTGCAACGGCTGTTAGTGGCGGCCCTTATCTTAGATCAACACCATGGGTAGACCAACTTACATCAGAGCATGTGTGGACATTTGATAGCTATAATCATGCTAGGTATTTTTTCAATAGTGGCGGACAACTACGTTTATTAATGGACATGACCGGCGGCAGTACTGCAGGGTATTATAACTGGAGTGATGTTATTAATGAAATCGGGTTACTAAGTTTTAACTGGGATACTTTATACCAAAGTAATAACAATTATACAGCAGGTACTACTGAAAACAAAGGTTTCTACGATTTAACACAATACTACGGCGACGGGTCTGATGCAGGCTCAGCTGATGAAGGGCTGTTATTTACTAGTGCAGGTGTAACAATGTCGGGTTACGGTTATGGTTATAACTACGAGCCCACTACTGCACTTGGTTATGTTTCAGAAGCTAACCCACCTTATACTAGTGCCACTAGTAATGCTGGTGTATGGACATCGTCGGCGTATTCTCTTAGCTCTTATTCCAATTTAAGATTCAAATTATATGGTAAATGGGCAGATGCTGGTAGTAAAGTGGTATTTAAACTTGTGTTGGATGATTCTACATTTTATCAGGTCATTGATGGTCAACTTAGTGCTGACTGTAGCTATCTGATGCCATCTATCATTGAACGAAACACTGCACTGCTTGACGTTACTCCTCACCCTATACTTTCAATAATTGATAATTTCAATTCTGGTGATGATAGTTAACGGTTGACACTCACATATAAATAAGTTATATTAGCATATAATAAGGAGAAACTCAATATGGACGAGAGACTCGAAAAGGCTCTAGAATTTGCAAACTACCGCATTACGTTAAGTAATCAAAAAAGAAACGTAAAGGCAAGGATGCTAGTTCTTCAAACAGTACATGAAAATAACAGCATCTTTGTTGCTGATCAACTAACAATAAGTTTTGTTAATGCACTGCTCGCAAGCGGTAAAACATCTGCAATCTTAAATGATACAAAAGATAATCCAATAGAAATAAAAAATCTTCAAGAGTTTCAGGACCTGCTTATCAGTGCATACACTGAAGCAACTAATGAATATAAGATTCAAACTGAAAAACTTAGTAAGGCTAGAAGTATTAAGAAAATTATGGATTGGTAATGAGCGAAGAAGATAAAGGCGTATGCTTCTTTGCATACAACAATAGTCAACTTGACTATGTACAGTTTGCACATATTGCTGCCAGGTACGTAAAAGAAAACATGAAAAATAACACTACTTGCCTTATTACTGATGAAGGTACGTATGATTGGCTGAAATCTAGTGTTAACAAAGAATTCCATGCAAAATGCTTTGATACAGTAGTAGTACAGAATGTGGAATTTAGAACAAACCCACGCAAACATTTTGATAGCCCGTGGACTGAATTTAACGCACAATTTAGTAATAGTAACAAAGATAATATTTTATCGTTAAGCCCATTCAACAAAACATTACTTTTAGATACTGACTTTATTGTACAAAATGATTTCTACGATTACATTTTTGATACAGACATTCCAGTCGCTATGCACAGGACTGCACGATATTTAGAAAATCAACCACCGTATTTAAATGAACAGACTCTTAATGAGGCCGGCATTCATCATTGGTGGAGTACAGTTGTGTATTTTAATAAAGATCATGAAGAATGTGATATATTATTTGATATGTGGGCCCATGTTAAAGAAAACTGGGATTACTATCATTTGTTATATCAATTTCCTCCGGGGTTATTTAGGACAGACTTTTGTGTAAGTATCGCAGCACATTTGATGAATGGGTTTAATAACGGCCATTTTATGCATGATTTTAAAAGCACAGATTTAATTAATATGGATCAAAAAGACGATATTGTTGAGATTAAAGATTTAAACGATTGGGTGCTTTACAGTCATGATAGAAAAGAGCCTTGGAAAAACATACTAGTACGAAATACAAATACTAACTTGCATGTCATGAATAAACGTGCATTGAGTAGACACTCAAACAATATTATGAATAAATTCAATGAGGTGAAAAATGTCTAGAGGATTTATCACAATTGGCATTGACACTGATGAAGATAAAGTCAAATACTGTTATGCACTTGCGTTGAGTATTAAACAATGTGATCCTGACAGTGAAATATGTATAGTAGTTGATCAAAATAAATCAGACTATGTTCCTAAGGAATATCTCCATGCGTTTGATTATATTACTGAACTTCCATTTGGTAACAGTGCATTCGTCGACGGGTTTCATGGCATGAATATTTGGCAATTGGCACACTGTACACCGTTTGAGGAAACTATATATGTCGACAGCGATACTATTTTTAACAATGTTGATATAGAGTTATTGTGGGACTCATTGCAAGACTACGAGATTGCAATACCCGCAAAGGCCCTTACATTTAGAAATAACGCATGTAACAAATTCACTAAATTCAATATTGAAAATCATTATGGAATGCCCGCGCTATATAATAATTTTATATACTTTAAATCAGGTAAGCCACAAACACTAGCCTGGTTTAAAATGGCAGATGCTATTTTTCAAAACTGGCGTGAATTGTATTACAAAATGTTTAAAGAAATAAAACCTACTACGTTTAACAAAAACATTTTAGCAAACACTGTTACATATTTACTTGACATGGAAAACGATGTATCAACAGTAGCAGTGCATAATTTGTATGATTTGGATATACATAGCCAGTGGTTATGGGATAACGATCTTCCAGAATCTTGGACACAAATGTTAAACTTTTGGTATGCAGATGACAGTCATTTAATGATAGAGAATTTTACAATACCAGGTGGAATTATCCATTATAAAGATAAACAATTCCTTACTAAGGAACTTATGGATGTACTAAAAAATCATGTTAAAGTTAACAGCACTAGAAAGACCGCTGCCTAAGTACTTCGTCTACTACGACGAATGGTCAGGCGAAATTAAAGACATTACTAATAAAGTAAAAGAGTCAGCGGACCCTTACTTAAAAACTGAAGATAAGATAGCATCAGATTTAATGTTAGGACATATAAATCCTAAGAAATATATTGTTGCTGATTTAGCTGATGGCACGTTTATTGTTAAAAAGACAGAAGTCCTCAGGATCAAAGAAACTGAAGATGAACTAACTAAGATACCACTGGTTTCTCATTCTGTAGATAGTGATATCAATGTCATACTTTATTTAAATAATTGGAAAATGGAAGTTAACATTAACCAAGATACTATGTATAGACTTACTGGAAAAAGGTTTAACAAGAAATTCGGTAAAGAAGATAACATCAACGGAAGCGTACTTAACTTATACATAATTAAACGTAATAATCCCAACTATTTGATTAAAATGATTACCATTGATCCCATCGATCTTATGAATGAAGGGTTCAAATTGTTTGACCTTAGTGATCTGCAAACAAAAATATCCCTCAATGAAGTTGATATATTAACAAGACGTGTATTTAAAAATTATGGATTAAAGGTAAAGAAAAACTACGTTACTGTAGACTATCATACTAGAAAAAGTCAAAAAAGAATTCATACTACTATCAATGAAGCATCAAAAGATTTTGCTACATTTAGCATTAGTCAAAGTACTGAAGGGTGGATTATTAAAAGTAATTTTGATGACCCGTCCGAACAAAAAATATACAGGGATTTAACAATCTACTTGACAGAAGATAATCCCAATGTATTATTAGATAAGATAAAAATACCGTTTAACAAAATAGGTTGGCAAAAAGAGTTTATCGTAAAAACATTTGTCGATCCTACCACCTGTAAGTTACTGATGGATGAGGCAGGTAAAAAAATAACATTTAAAGTGGAAGGATTAGAATATGTCAAACCTGGTAAGTATTAACGAATTCGACATCGTTTACATTAGCTACGACGAACCGAACGCTGATGAAAACTATGCCGACTTATTATCCAAATGTCCATGGGCCAAACGTAGTCATGGCGTGTGGGGAAGCGATGCTGCACATAAAGCTGCTGCAGCAATTAGTGAAACAGAACGTTTCATATCTGTAGATGCAGATAACATTGTTAACGAAGACTTCTTTAATATTGAAATTGATATGGATAAAGTACGTAGCAATGATGTTATAAGTTGGGCAGCAAAGAATCAAGTTAACGGATTAATCTACGGCAATGGCGGCATTAAATGTTGGCCAGTCGACGTAGTAAACAAAATGCGTACACATGAAGCAGCACCTGAAAATGACAAACGTGCGCAAGTAGACTTTTGTTGGAACATTCATTATGTTCAAATGAACAATTGGTATAGTTGGGTACACAATAATGGTAGCCCATTACAAGCATGGCGTGCAGGGTTCCGTGAAGGTGTTAAGATGGGACTAGAAAACGGCGACGTGGTTAATCCTGATAAACTCAAATATATTCATAAAGACAATTACAACCGTTTGCTTGTCTGGATGACAGTAGGTGAAGATGCACTGAATGGCTTGTGGGCAGTATATGGTGCAAGACTTGGATGTCATATGACAAATATCCTACGACACGAATGGGACTGGAAAAACGTAAGAGATTTTGATTGGTTAAGTAATTACTTTAACACAGAGCTTGCGCCACAATTTGCGGGTGGTACAGAACTTTGCCCACGCACTGGCTATAGCTGGGATCCTATTAGACTTAAAGCAGAAACAGTTAGACTCGGTGAAGATTTAAGAGGTAAACTTGATCTTGAAATTGCTGACTTCGACAACGCAGCAAGTAGATTTTATAAAAAAACATTACATAATCCAGCAAGAACTGGTCCGATGGTTAAAGAAACAGAAGTCGTCAACTCTATATGAGAAACAGAATTGTACTTTGTACCGGCGGTTTTGATCCGTTACACAGCGGTCATATTGCATACTTTAAAGCAGCAAGGAAACTAGGCTCAAAATTAATAGTAGGGCTAAACAGTGATGAGTGGCTCACAAGAAAAAAAGGCAAATCTTTCTTGCTATTTGAAGAACGGTATGCTATTATTAAAGAACTAAGAATAGTAGATGATGTAATTGCATTTGATGATTCGGACGGCAGTGCTAACGCAGCGATATATAGACTGTTGTCCTCAAACATAGATGGTAAATTAGTATTTGCTAATGGCGGAGATAAAACTAACACAAACACTCCAGAATTTGACACTTACGGCAAGTATCCCTGGGTAGAATTTGCATGGGGCGTAGGCGGCGAAGATAAAAAGAATTCAAGTAGTTGGATTTTAGATTCTTGGAAAACGCAACGCACTGAACGTGATTGGGGTTACTGGCGTATACTAGATGATAAAAGTACAGTCAAAACTAAAGAACTAGTTATTAATCCGGGGTGTAGTTTAAGTGATCAGAGGCATGTGCATAGAAGCGAACATTGGTATGTATTACAGGGCGATATACAAATTGACACAGAATACACAGGCGCTAAATTAACACACATGCTACGCCCGCATAATACCTACCTAGTACACCCGGGAGTGTGGCATAAGACAACAAACATTAGCGATAAGCCAGCGCACATTATCGAAATCCAATACGGCGAAAAATGTGTAGAAGAAGATATAGAAAGAAGATAGTAACTTGGATACAATCAAAGTAACCCCCGATGAAACAACATTAGATCCAGATCCACAAACTGCAGCTCAACAAGTTGTACCAATGCTAGATGCAATTAGTCCTACTATGTGTATGGCTAAATGGACATGGACTAGTGTACATTTGACCAACGGACTTACCAACAGTTGTTTCTTGCCACCGTTGCATAAGATAAAAGTAGAGGATATTAAGCATAATCCTAAAGCACTGCATAATACTCCACAGAAAAAAGAACAACGAGCGATGATGTTAGAAGGGCTACAACCTGAGGGGTGTAGCTATTGTTGGAACATCGAAAAAATGGACAGAACTTTTCTTAGTGATCGCCATTATCGCAGTAGTGAACCGTGGGCACAGTCGGGATGGAACGATGTATTAGAAGCTGGTGCAGATGGTGACATCGAGCCACGTTACATGGAAGTTAACTTTAATCATGCGTGTAATCTAGCATGTAGTTATTGCAGTCCACATTTGAGTAGTAAGTGGGCAGAAGACATTGAACAAAATGGTCCATATCCTACTATTGTTCCGCACAATAGTATTGATTACTTTAAACAAATTGGACACTACCCTATTCCAAATAGAGAAGACAATCCGTATGTAACAGCATTTTGGAAATGGTGGCCCGAACTTTATCCTAAATTGGAAAATTTCCGTATGACAGGCGGTGAACCACTTATGGATAAAAACACGTTCAAAGTATTAGATTACGTTATTAATAACCCTCGTCCAGAATTAGAAATGGCTGTAACAACAAATGCAAGTGTACCTCCGAAACTATGGGATAAATTTGTAGATAAAGTTAGTTTTATCAGTGAATACAAAAAACTTAAACGTTTCAGACTATTTGTTAGTGTTGACGGTTGGGGCGAACAAGCAGAATATATGCGCCACGGACTTGATTTTGACTACATGTGGAATAACGTAAATAACTATCTAACTAGGGTAGACGAAGGTTTAGTTACATTTATTGTAACATTTAATATGTTAAGTTTACCTAGTATCAAAAAACTAATGCAAGGTATTTTAGAGCTACAGCGTATTCATAATGTTAGTAAGACAAGAAGAGAAGCAGATGGTACTTTAAAAGTTTACGGCTATCATAGAGTTTTTGTAGACACTCCGATGCTTCGGTATCCCTTATGGCAGAGTTTGCAAAACACACCAGAGGAATACTGGCACTATGCAGATGAATGTTTAGAATTTATGAAAGAAAATCAAGACGGTGCACGTGAGACCAGATGGGTAGGGTTTAAACCACATCAAATTGAAAGATTTGATCGTAGTATTGAATTTATGAAACAAGGGTTTAATAGTAAAGAAGAAAAAGCAGAAGCTGAAGAAAATTTTATAAGATTCTTTGCAGCACACGATGTCAGAAGAGGCACTAATCTACAAAAAGCCTTTCCTGAATTTGAAGACTTATTTTATGAATGGAAAATAAAACACAATGTATAAAAACGTAGACTATTTTAAAGAACGTGAAAGCATGAAAGAGTTGTATGGTTTTGATACAATGTGTACAGCTAAATTTTTGTCAAGTACAATTTATTTACAAAGCGGTCAAACACACAGTTGTTATCACCCTGCTCCACATGACATCCCTTTAAAAGAACTAGAGGGTAATCCTGCAGCTCTGCACAACACCAAACATAAGATTGAACAACGAAAAAAAATGTTAACTGGTGAACGCCCGCAAGAATGTAGTTATTGCTGGAATGTTGAAGATATGGGCGACGAATATTTAAGTGACCGCATCATTAAAAGTAAAAATGAATTGTTGTTAACTGAAGATGCACATGAAGAAATTATTAAAAATGGATGGGATCACAATTACCGACCCACATACTTAGAAATTAGTTTTGGTAATGAATGCAATATGAAATGTGCATATTGTCATCCAAAAGCAAGCAGTGCTTGGATGAAAGAAATGCAATTGAATGGCCCTATGCCGGAGGCACCACACTTACAAGTGTTGGACGAAACGATTTATCCAGAAGATGCAAATCCTTATCTGGATGCATTTTGGGAATGGTGGCTGTTCTTGCGTAAAAAATTAAAAGTATTACGTTTAACAGGCGGCGAGCCATTGTTGCAGCAGAGTATTTGGAAATTCTTAGATATGTTAGATAAGCATCCGTGCCCCGAGTTAACTTTTCAACTCAACAGCAATCTAAATATTAAAAATAAACTCGTAGTTAGATTTTGTGAAAGAGTTTCTAAACTTTTAACAGAAGGAAAGATCAAACGTTTCCAAATGTTTACAAGTCTCGAAAGCTGGGGAGAACGTGCTTCGTACACTCGTAGTGGACTTGACTTGGAACTATGGGAGAAAAATTTAGACACAGTGTTAACTGACCTCGACATTCATGATGTTGAGAAGTTTGCGGGTATTACTATTATGAACACATTCAATATTATGAGTGTTACTAGTTACACTGATTTCTTAAAAAAGGTACTATACTGGCGTAAAAAATATACAAATGCTGGCGGGCGTAAACAAGTTAAGTTCGATATACCACACTGTACTGAACCAAGTCATTGGTCATTAATTGGATTGCCAGACGAATACGATCCGTATTTTGAACTAATCAGTGAATTTTTTGAACAGTATAAATGGAAAGCTAATTGGAAAAACTATCCCAAGGAAGAACACGATGTTGCGTATTATTGGCATTTTAGCGAAGAAGAAGTAAAAGCATGGGAACGTGTTAAAAGCTACTGGCAAAGCGTAAGGGAAGGCAGAGCTAAACTACAATGTCCTGAATACTTGGCAGTAGACAGAATAGATGACGCAAGACGCAATTGGTTCTTGTTTATTAAAGAAACCGACAAACGTCGTAACACTGATTTCTTAACAGTGTTTCCGGAGATGAAAGATTATTATAGAATGTGTAGCAGTCTTGCCGATTTAGACACTAGGTTTTATAATCAAGAAGTAAAACAGTTAATGATGCAGCCACACGAAATTGAAATACATCATGACGACGATTTCTTTTGGCATCACCCTAAATTAGGTCAAAGTATTATTAACTTCAGAAAAGTAAGAATGTTTAAAACTAAGTTATATGATAATGATAAGTTAGTGGGTGAATTTTAATTGCTTAAAAAAGAACAAGTAAAAGCTAGTAAGAATTTTTGTATGGCGCCTTGGGTTACGCTACATGCGTGGCCTAGTGGCGAAACTTTTCCTTGTTGTGTTATTCTGCCGGATAAAACATCAGACAGTTTTATGAATGGCACAGGGATGACAAATCTGTCAGAGTCTAACATTGCAGATGCTTGGAACTCTGATGTTATGAAAACATTGCGTATTAACATGATGGAAGATGCGCCATCTTCTTTATGTTATAGATGTATAGAAACCGAAAAGACAGGCGCTAGTTGGAGTCTACGCAATAATCTAAACGACAAATTTGCAAAGAAACACTGGGAAAGAATTGAAGCCACTGAGTTCGACGGAACACACAATGATCCTAAATTATTATATTGGGATATTCGCTTTAACAACTTATGTAATATGAAATGCCGCAGTTGCAGTGTTTCGTTCAGCAGTCAATGGTATGAAGATAGTGTAAAAGGCTACGGATATGATGGCAAGGCATATAAGGGGTTACCTAAGCAATTTTGGAAAGATGCTCTCCCGTTAATTAATGATGTTGAATTTGCATACTTTGCAGGCGGCGAGCCACTAATTACTGAAGAACATTACGACATGCTTGATGTATGGATTAACTCTGGAAATACTGATTTACAGATTGACTATACTACAAACTTTAGTAAAATGAGTTTAGGAAATAAACATGTGTTTGACTATTGGAATAAATTTACCAATGTTAATGTCGGTGCAAGTTTAGATGCTAGCTATGCTCGTGGAGAATATATGCGTAAAGGAACTATCTGGGAAGATATCGTAAAAAATCGCAAAGATATGATGCGTGAATGTCCTAACACAAGATTCTTCTTAACACCGACGATAAGTATGTTTAACGTATTACATTTCCCAGACTTTCACAAAGAATGGCTAGAAGAGGGACTTGTAGATATATATGAAATCAATCTTAATATTTTGACAGAACCAACATGGTTGCGTATACAACATTTACCACAAGAAATGAAATTAGCTGTAGAAAAAAGATGGGAGAATCATATTGAATGGTTTACTGAGAATCATATAAAACCAAAAGGAGATGCGCCGATGCCAGATTTTATTGATAAATGGCACGGTGTTTTAAACTTTATGATGGCAGAAAATGACAAAGATGATTCTGACATAATTACCTTTGTACATAACACGCAATGGTTAGACGGGTTAAGAAAAGAAAATTGGAAAAATGTATTTCCAGAATTATCAATGTTGAAAAAATATGAATATTAATAAAGATCATCTACTTAAAGAAAGTAAAAACTTTTGTATGGCCCCGTGGATACATATGCATGTGTGGCCGAACGGAAGAGCATTTCCGTGCTGTTTAAG
>TARA_R110000868_G_scaffold58183_5_pt1 | contig 30283 bp, 34 predicted proteins | sample TARA_R110000868 | Tara Oceans TARA_R110000868 (sample SAMEA4397489) | marine metagenome | biome: Polar Biome; feature: [SRF] surface water layer (ENVO:00010504); material: water (ENVO:00002006), including particulate matter (ENVO:01000060) such as... | depth 5 m | reverse complement strand
ATGCAGGGCGGCGCTGCCTTCACCGAGCTCTATGCCGATATCGAACTGACGATTGAAGCCTGTTCCACCTCAAGCCATCCCGATCTGCCGCTGCTGGGCGAGCGCCTCGAAGAGGGCCTCGATTCCCTGCGCGAAGCGGCAACCTGGCTGTCGGAAGCCGATCCGGCCGATGTCCTCGCCGGCGCGACGCCATTCCTGACCCTGGCCGGTGAAGTCATCGGTGGCTGGATGCTCTGCATCGGTGCTGTCTCCGCCCGCCGCCGCCAGAAAGACAAGCTCGGCGACCCCGTCTTCGCCGCCCAGCGCATCGCCCTGGCCGCATTCTATTGCGAAGCCGTCCTCACCCTGGCGCACGCCCGGGTCGATGACATCACCATGGGCGTCGAGATGATCAGCGATGTCGGGTTCGGGCTGGATTGAGGCGGCGGTTGCTTCGGCAAGTCAGGGGCGATTGGTGCTGCGAGGAGCGTGCGCCAGCTTGGCCAAATGTCCGGGCAAGTCGCTCCGCACATGTAGAACATCGACGATCACCACCATGTCTTCTGCATCGATGAAGACGAGGAAATGTTGGCCGCAGCGCGTGAAACGCAAGTCTTCCGGCAGATCAGGGTCGACGAGTTCGCGGCACGGGCGAGAGAGTGTGGTTCCCGCAGCGAGGGCCCGGCAGTGATCGATCAGGTCCAGCTCGTAACTGGCGGCCTGTAACGGGCCGAAGTGATCGATGGTCCATCGCGCGATGTCGAGCATGGCCGCCTCGGCCTGCCGGGTGAGGCGCCAGCCCCTGGCCATCAGGCCTTGTCGCGCGCCGCTTGGAAGGCCCGGTGAATGGCGTCTTCGCCGCTGCCCTCGGCCAGGTATCCGGCGCGGGCCTCTTCGACGCCCCGCCGCAGGCGCTCCCGGGTTTCATCGAACTCTGTCTCGTCGCGTTCGAGCAGGCGTAGCCCTGCCCGCAGGGCTTCGGACGCGTTCTGGAAGCGGCCGGTCGCCACGAGGCGGTCGACAAGTTCCGACTGGGCATCGGTCAGGACAATGTTTCGTGTTGGCATCGGGGTCTCCGCAGTCTCGTTGGCAATATATGCCAGCGGGAAGGCGGATCAAGTGGCGCCGGGCTCGTGGGCCTCACAGCGCGCCTGCACCCGGGGGCAACCGGGTGCAGGGCAGTGTGCCGGCCGGGCGCGGAGCCCGGCGGCGTACTGAAGGTCGATCAATCGTTGACGGCGTCGTCCAGGACTTCGCCGGCATTATGGATGTCATTGCCCGCGCCCTTGAGCGTCTCGCAAGAGGCCAGGAACACACAGCTGAAGACAATGAGTGCTAAAATTCGCATGGGATTCTCCTATGATGACGTGATCATCACCAAAATTGTTGTAGCACGAAACGAAACACAGAACGCTTTATTGTTTCAAACAACTGTGTTGGAAATTTCATCGTGTCAGATTCAATCGCGCAACTTTGTTGTATTGAAATGTCCTGTTCTTTTCGCGGTTCGGGTCTGAACCTGATGCCGGGCTAGGCGCGTCGCACAAGGCTCAGAAGGAAGAGCACGGCGACGGCACCGACTGTGGCGCCGATGATCGCGCCGACAATGCCGTGCAGGGCAGCAATGCCGAGCAGGCCGAACAGCCAGCCGCCGACGAAGGCGCCGACAATCCCGACCACGATATTCCCGAGCAGGCCGAAGCCATAGCCCTTGACGATGAGGCCGGCGAGCCAGCCGGCGACGGCACCGATGAACAGCCAGATAAGCAATCCGCTGAGGGTCATGAGATCAAACTTTCAATTGGTGCATCGAAAACCAGTCCGAACGGATTGGTAGTTTCGAACGAGATGCCAAACGTCGAGATCGCTCAACGAATGGTCATTTCAAGCAACCATTTTAGTTGATGTCCTCAAGATACGCAAAGTAATTCAGGCATCACCCTTCATCATGCATCGTCGCGCTGGCGGCGGCTGCGGGCAATGTGTCTCCGATCCCTCGCGCCAGCGGTGAGGCGCGTGTCGCCAGCCAGATTTCGGCGAGGACAAGGTTCGGGATCCAGCAAGCGTAGCAGATCACCAGATAGGCCAGGGTCGAATCGACACCTGAAATCAGCATGAGCGGAAGGAATATCCGCAAGCTCACTGCTGCAAGGGTGACAGCGAAGCTTCGCACCATCCAGCGGCGGTGGGTTTCATACTGGCCGGCGATGGCAGCCCGGATGCCGCGAAATGTGGTGTACATCCAGGCGATGGCCATGGAGCCGAAGCCGATGGTGACAAGCGGTCCCGATGTTGTGCCGATGGCGAGGCCGAGGCCGGAGATGCCACCCAGAAAACAGCCCGTCACATAAAGTCGCCCGATCAAATGGTGCACGCGCGGACGGCGACGGCGCAGGCCGGGCAGAAACTGAAACGGGCCGAGCACGATGGCGAGCGTCGCCGCTCCGGCATGCAGGGCCAGAAGCTTCGGTCCGAATCCATTGGTGAGAAGCCGCATTCCCTCTACCTCCACCCACGAGGCCGGCAGATAGTAGAGCGCCGCGTAGAGGGCCACGGCGAGACACAAAAATACCAGGGTCGAATAGCTGGCCTTTTGAAAAAGAGACATCTAGAACTCCATCAACACTCAGATGTCAGGGGCTTCGCGGTCGGGCGGCAGGCTTGCAAGCCTGTATGCGCGGAGCGGTCAGCGTATTTCGCGACAGGTCGCGCGGCACGCTTCACGCGGCGCGAAACGCGCGAATTGGACAGAGGCTTTGCCTCGCGGCACAGGCTCGGCTCATGAAACCTCAATTGTCATATTTGCCGCGCTACGGGACCTGGCCTTTCGAACTCGGTTTGATGCTCGCGGTCGGCGTTTTCTTCGCGGTGACAGGTGTTTACGGGACCAATATGGCGCCGGTCGGCCTGCGTTTCATTTATTGGGGCGGCGTGATGGTGGCGGGCGGTATCGTCGTGATCGTGGCCGAAACCCTGTTTTCACGCTACGCGCCGGGCGTTGTGCAAGGGTTCTGGGTCTCGCTGGTGCTTGTCGCGATTTTGGCGACCATCCCGCAAGGGCTGATCGTCGCCCTGTTTGAGATTGCCCTGTTCGGGTCGCGAATGGGCGTCGCCGATACCACCGACATCACGGGGTTTCCCGCAGCATGGGTCAATGTCGGCTTCATTGTCTTGCCCATGATCGCCTTGCTTCGCCTGTTGCGGCGAGCCTTGGCGCCGGATCTTGCCCCGATGCCGATGCCGATGCCGATGCACGTCGCCGGTGCTGGCCGGGTCGACACTGATCCAGGCCTGACACCCACCATCGCTGATAATGTTCCGCCGCTTGGTCTGGGCGAGAAGCTTCCCGCCAAGCTGCGTCAGGCCGAGCTGTTGGCGCTGCAGGCCGAGGACCATTATGTGCGCGTCCACACCAGTGCCGGGTCGGATCTGGTTCTGATCCGTTTTGCCGATGCCATGAAGCTGGTCGAGGATCGGGCCGGATTTCGGCTGCACCGCTCATGGTGGGCCGCGGCCGGAGGTCTGCGTGCCGCCAGTTACAGCCGTGGTTCCGGCGAAGCCGAGCTCACCGGTGGACTCAAAGCCCCGATCAGCCGCACCTATGCGCCGCAATTACGCCGTGCGGGTTTGTTCGACTGATTTGGGGATGGCCGGGGTTGGGCTGCGCGAACACCAATTCGGCTGCCGGAGCATTTCCCCGGATCTCAGGCAGAAATGGCTACTTCGAGGCGGGGCTTAAACCCAGTAACCTTCCGGATCGGCATTGCCGCGGCCGTCGATCAGGCGGATCAGGCCGATGATGGAGCGGACCAGCACCCACAGCCAGATCAGGCCGAAACCGAGGAAGCCGAACGGCGCGAGGATCAGGGTCATGATCAGTCCGGTACTGGCGATAATGCCGAAGATCGCAACCCAGAAGGTCCGGATCTGGAAGACATAGTGGGAGTAGAGCCAGCCTGGCGCGGTATCTTTGCGGGCATAGGCGATGATGACGGCGATCAGCGTGGTGACGCCGATAATGTTACCGACGAGGATCAGCACATAGCCCAGCCCGGCCATCAGGCGCTCATCGCGCTCGGCGGCCCGGTTGGATTCGGGTTCGTAAATCGTCTGGGACATGGGGCACTCCTTCTATGCTGCAGTATCTCAGCTGGCCCGCGTCGGGCCAAGGGGGAATGAGGTCGCATCTGTCCCCATGGCGATCAATGCGGGACAGAGGCAGGGTGAGACCGTGATGCCACGCGGCGGCGGAAATTCTCACGACAAGGTTGCGCACCCTTGGTAACGCCTTGTTTTCGGCGTATGCGGCAATCAAGGTCGGCAACAGGATAACGAACGGGATGGCTCAACCAGTGATAACCTGGATGCGCATACATGGCGGCCTGGCCTTGCTGGCCGGCGGGATGGCGATTTATCTCATCCTGCTGGTGCTCGACCTGTCGGTCGGCTGGCGCTTGGCCTATCCTTACAACCTTGCCTGGATCGGCGTCGTCGCCTTGCCGGGAGCCGGCGTCGCGCTGATGTATCTGCAGACTTGCGATGGTCGCGATGATGATGGCGAGCATGGCGGATATGAAAAAGGGGAAATGAGATGAGTTTGATCGTAACAATGTCGGACACGGTTCCGGGGCGCGAGATCGAAAGCGTAGTCGGCGTGGCGCGCGGCAATGTCGTGCGGGCGCGGTTTTTCGGGCGTGATTTTGTCGCCGGTTTGCGCAATCTGGTCGGCGGCGAGGTGCCGGAATACACCAAGCTTCTCTCCGAGACCCGCGAACAGGCGCTGGACCGCATGGTCCGCCATGCCGAGGAGCTTGGTGCTGACGCTATTATCACTTTCCGCCTGGCCACATCCACGGTGATGGAGGGCACGGCCGAAATCCTCGCCTACGGAACTGCGGTGAAATTGAAATGAATCCTCTCGTCAAGCGCCTGGCAGGCCGTGCTGCCGATGAAGTGGTGGAAACCGGCCGATTTCTCGTCGGCGTTGCCGCGGTCTGGCTCGGTCTGGTGACGTTCGGCTTTGCCGCTTTCCACATCCCGTCAGAGAGCATGCAGCCTTCGCTGGAGGTCGGTGACCGGGTCCTGGTGTCGAAATGGGCCTATGGCTATTCGCGCCATTCCCTGCCGCTCGGCGTTGGCTATTTGCTGCCCGACAACTGGAATGCACGCCTGGCCTGGTCCGAGCCGCGTCGGGGCGATGTGATCGTGTTCCGGGATGAGCGCCAGTCGCCGCCGCGTAATCTGATCAAGCGCGTCACCGGTATTGCCGGCGATGTGATCGAAGTGCGCCAGGGTCGGCTCTACATCAATGGCGAAGCGCCCCAGCGTGAGCTCGAGGATATTCGCCATTATCGCGAACACCCGTCGCAGCGTGTGCAGACGGTGACGCATTACACCGAGACCCTTCCGGGCGATCGGTCGCATCCGATTTATGAGCGCGACGATGTCCACGAGCTGGATAATTACGGCCCGGTGACGGTCTTGCCGGGAACTGTGTTCGTGATGGGCGATAACCGAGATGCCTCGCGCGACAGCCGCGCCACTCCAGGTCCGGGTCTGGTGCCGCTGGCCAATGTTGTCGGCCGCGCCGAAACCGTGCTGTTCACCTTCGCCCGTTGCCGGCGTGAAGAAGGGATTTACTGCCCGAGCGGACGCGTCTGGCAGGGACTTTGAGATGAGCGGACTGCAGGGCATCACCCGGCGTTTGCCGGGCTGGGCGCGTCGCGGTCTCCGTGAGGCGGGTGAAGCCCTGTCTTTCCTCGCCGGCGTCGCGGGCCTGTGGTTCGCGATGACCTGGGTCGCCTTCGCTTTCTTCTTTATTCCCTCCGAGAGCATGCAGCCAACGCTGGAGGTTGGCGACCGCATACTGGTGTCGAAATGGGCCTATGGCTATTCGCGCCATTCCCTGCCGCTGGGGCTGGGAGACCGGCTGCCTGACAGCTGGGATGGACGCCTGGGCTGGGCGGAGCCGGAGCGCGGCGATGTCGTCGTGCTGCGCGATACGCGTCAAAATCTGACCCTGATCAAGCGCGTCATCGGCCTGCCCGGCGACCAGATCGCCGTCCATGAGGGGCGGCTGCATATCAATGGCGAGCCGGTCGAGCGCGAGCTGATCGATCTGCGCACCTACCGCCAATTCCATGGCTATCCGGAAATCGTCGAGGTCGCGCATTATGTCGAGACCCTGCCGGACGGGTTCAGTCACGAGATCTATGAACGCGGCGATCGCGAGCATCTCGACGAGTTCGGTCCGGTGATCGTGCCGTCCGGGCGTGTATTCCTGATGGGCGATAACCGCGATAATTCAACCGATAGCCGCGCCGATGGCGGGCCGGGCTTTGTGCCGATCTCGCATGTGATCGGGCGCGCGGAGACGGTGCCGTTCACCTTTGCGCGCTGCCGCAGCGAGCCGGGGCTGTATTGTCCGCACGGACGGGTCTGGCACTGGCTGTAATACCGCTCTAACCTCGCGGTCAGAAACCGGATCGGGAGAGCGCCATGAGCCTCAAGGACAAGACGATATTCATCACCGGCGCCAGTCGCGGCATTGGCCTGGCGATCGCCGAGCGCTGTGCCCGCGACGGCGCCAATATTGTCATCGCCGCCAAGTCGGACACCGAGCAGGCGACGCTGGAAGGTACGATCCACACCGCTGCCGAGGCCGTCGAGGCTGCGGGCGGCAAGGCGCTGGCGGTCAAATGCGACATCCGCGACGAAGCCCAGGTCGAGGCCGCTGTGGCTGCCGCCGCGGCCCATTTCGGCGGCATTGATGCGGTGATCAATAACGCCTCGGCGATCTATCCACGCGGCACGGCCGATGTGCCGATGAAGCGCTATGACCTGATGCACCAGGTCAATGGCCGCGGCACCTTCATGGTGACGCAGAAATGTCTGCCCTGGCTGGAGAAAGCCGAGAACCCGCACATTATCGCCCTGTCACCGCCGCTCGATATGCGGCCGATGTGGTTCGGGCCGCACGTCGCCTATACCAGCGCCAAATACCAGATGAGCCTGTGCATTCTCGGCTGGGGCGAGGAGTTCAAGGGCCGTATCGCCGCCAATGCGATCTGGCCACGCACCGCCGTTGCAACGGCCGCCATCTCCAACATTCTTGCCGATGCCGAGGCGATGAAGGCCTGCCGCAAGCCGGAAATCCTTGCCGAGACCGCCTATCGCGTCCTCAACAAGCCGGCGGCCAGCTTCACCGGTAATTTCCTGATCGATGACAGCTTCCTCTGGGCTGAGGGCGAGCGCGATCTGGAGCAGTACAGCTATGAGCCCGGCATCGAGCTTCTGCCGGATTTCTTCGTCCCCGAAGACGTGCCGGCACCGCCCGGCGTGAAAATCATGAATGTGACGCTCGGACATTGAGGCCGGAGCGATGCACGCCATCCGGGCCTGCATCGCATCGGGCCTGTGCCATTCGGTTTTTTAGCAGTACGGTTGGCGGCCCGATGAATTTCAGAACAGACTGACTCCATGAGAACACTGGTCATCGACAATCCGGCCAGCCGGATGCATCGCGTACCGCCGGGGCATCCCGAACATGAGGGCCGTTATGTCGCCGTGCGCGACGCCCTGATGACGTTGACGCAGCCGGTCTGGCACGAAGCGAGCCCGGCCGGGACGCTTGCGGTCGAACGCTTTCACACTGCCGAATATGTCGAACGCGTTCGCGCCGCCTGCCTGACGGCAGGGCCGGCCGAATGGGTTTCGCTCGATCTGGATACCAAGGTCTGCCGCGAATCCCTCGATGCGGCGCTGGCCACTGCCGGCGCCTCGATCAGTGCTGTTGACCGTATCATGGCGGGGGAGGCGGATGCCGCCTTCTGTCTGGCGCGGCCACCCGGCCATCATGCCGAGCGCGACCGCGCAATGGGTTTTTGCCTGCTCAATTCAATCGCCATCGCGGCGCTGCATGCGCTTGAGGTTCATGGGCTGAGCCGCGTCGCCATCATTGATATCGACGTGCATCACGGCAATGGGTCGCAATGCCTGGCCGAGCTGGACCCGCGGGTGATGTTTGCCTCCCTGCACCAGTCGCCGCTCTACCCGGGCACAGGCAGTGCGGGTGAAACCGGCCTTAATGGCAATGTCGTCAACGTACCGGTGATGGCCGGAATGGCCGGGGCCGAATGGCGCGAAGCCTTCCTGCGCGATCTCCGTCCGGCGCTGGCGGATTTCCGTCCCGAATTCATTTTCGTCTCCGCCGGATTTGACGCGCATGCGCGCGATCCCGCCGGCGGTCTCGCCCTGCTGGAAGCGGATTTTGCCTGGGCGGCGAGCGAGCTCGCGGCGCTGGCGGCAGAATTTGCGTCCTCGCGGCTTGTTTCCGTGCTGGAGGGCGGATACGACTGCCCGGCGCTGGGCCGCTCTGCAGCTGCCTTCGTGCAGGCCTTGGTCGAGGCGTGAATTCTGGTCAGGCGGGTCGCGACGGGGCGCACCGGCCAAGTCTGTCGAACCCCGCCTGCTAGTCGATGTCCAAATCTGAAATCCTGCCTTCCCCGTCACAACCGGGCCCGATCACCATTGCCCGGCATGGCAAACCCGACGCCGATCGCTCGGCCGTGCTCGACTGGCGCGGCTATGAAGTGTGGTGGGACGGCTCCTACCAGCCGGCTGGCCTGGTCGCCGGCCAGACGCCGCCGGACATTCTCGTTACGACGGCTGCGGCCGCGAACATCGTCTTTGCCAGCACATTGCAGCGTGCGATCGAAACAGCCCGGGCCGTGGCTCCGGGCCGCGAACTGGTGATCGATGCGTGTTTCGTCGAGGCCGAGCTGCCACCGCCGGCCATGCCCGGCCGCTTCATGGCCAAGACCTGGGGCGTGTTTGCCCGTTGTTCCTGGTGGATGGGATTTTCGCGCGGCCGTGAAAGCCGCAAGGACGCGGAAAAGCGCGCCGCCCTGGCCGCGCTCACCCTGGTCGAGGCCGCCAGATCGGGACCCGTCCTGTTGTGCGCCCATGGTTGGTTCAACCGGATGATGCGGCCACACATGCGCGCCCTTGGCTGGCATTGCGTTCGCGATGGCGGCGATAATTACTGGTCCTCGCGCCGGTATGAGTACCGCCCTCGATAATTGTGCAATTGCCGCCCGCCGGGTGGCTGCCTATGTTGCGAACCCAGCAGGAGAGTCGTGATGCCCGAGACAGCCAATGCCGACATTGAAAAAATGAGCTTCGAGCAAGCGCTCGCAGAGCTGGAAGCGATTGTGCAGCAACTCGAGTCCGGCGAAGTCGAGCTCGAACGCTCGATCGCGATCTATGAACGTGGCGCTGCCTTGCGCGCCCATTGCGACGGCAAGCTGAAAGACGCGGAATTGAAGGTCGAGAAAATCGTCCGCGGTGAGGACGGCAAGCCGGCGCTGGAGCCGGCCGGGCTGGACTGATTCAGTGACCGAGCAGAGCGCCACGATTGAGGATTTCCTCAAGCTCGACATCCGGGTTGGCACAGTTGTTCGCGCCGCCGATTTTCCCGAGGCCCGCAAGCCTGCGATCCGGCTCTGGATCGATTTCGGCGGTGAGCTTGGTGAGAAAAAATCCTCGGCCCAGATCACGGCCAACTACACGACCGAGAGCCTGGTCGGCAAGCAAGTGCTCGCGGTGGTGAATTTTCCGCCGCGACAAATCGGTCCCATGCGCTCTGAAGTGCTGACTCTCGGCGTTTCTGATGGCAAGGGAGAGATCGTGCTGATCGCACCTGATCTAAATGTGCCGAACGGATCCCGTCTTTCCTAGGCCGGCAATATAATCGGCAGGACGGGAAATTGGCAGAACAGGCCAGGCCCGGCAGGCCAGAACCAACAGGATAGGCGAGCGTGATGGACAGTTTCGAACAGCGTCTCAATGAGGCCGCCGATCGGGTCACGGTCGCGCTGGACGCCTTGCTGCCGCGCGCGGAAGGTCCGGAGAGCCAGCTCAATTCAGCAATGCGTTATGCCGCGCTCGGGCCGGGCAAACGTTTGCGCCCCTTCCTGGCAATCGAATGTGGACGCCTGGTCAATGCCGATGAGCGCGGACTGCTGCGCGTCGCCTCGGCGCTCGAATGCATTCACGCCTATTCGCTGATCCATGATGATCTGCCCTGCATGGATGATGACGACCTCCGCCGCGGCCGTCCGACCGTGCACCGCGCCTATGATGAAGCGACCGCAGTGCTGGCCGGTGACGCGCTCCAGGCCGTTGCCTTCGAAATCCTCGCCCATCCCGACACCCATAATCGCGGCAGCGTTCGCGCCCGCCTGGTCGAGCGCCTGTCGCGCGCCTGTGGTCCCTATGGCATGGTCGGTGGCCAGATGATCGATATTCTCGGCGAGACGACCGAACTCGATATTTCCATTGTCACGCGCATGCACCGTATGAAGACCGGCGCCCTGATCAGCTACGCCGCCGAGACCGCCTTCATCCTACGCGAAGTCGAGCCGCATATTCGCCGGGCGCTTGAGGGATTTGCCCATGACCTCGGTCTGGCCTATCAAATTACCGACGATCTGCTCGATGCCACCGGCAATGCAGCGGATGCCGGAAAAGCGGTCGGCAAGGATGCCGGTCAAGGAAAGGCCACTTTTGTCACCATTCTTGGGGTTGAAGGCGCACAGGATCGATCACGGCACTTGGCAGCGCAAGCCAAGGACCATCTTGAACCTTTCGGCGCGCGCGCAGACACTCTCAAAGAAGCGGTTGATTACGTTCTCACTCGCCGTTCCTGAAAGGCCGGTTACCGAATGCCCTCAAGCACACCGATTCCTGGTACACCCAATCTCGACCGCATCGCCACACCGGCAGATCTGAGAAATCTCGATCTCGAGATGCTCAAGGCTGTCGCTGACGAATTGCGCGCCGAGACCATCGACGCGGTTTCGGTGACCGGTGGACATCTGGGTGCGGGACTGGGTGTGGTCGAGCTTACGACGGCGTTGCACCACGTGTTCGAGACGCCGAAGGACATTCTGATCTGGGATGTCGGGCACCAATGCTATCCGCACAAAATCCTGACCGGCCGTCGTGACCAGATCCGCACCTTGCGCCAGGGCGGTGGCCTGTCCGGCTTTACCAAACGCTCGGAGAGCGAATACGACCCGTTCGGCGCTGCCCATGCCTCGACCTCGATTTCCGCTGCCCTCGGCTTTGCCGTTTCGCGCGATCTCAAGGGCGATACCAATCACGTGATTGCGGTGATCGGCGATGGCTCGATGTCGGCCGGCATGGCCTATGAGGCGATGAATAACGCCGGCGGTCTCGACAAACGCCTGATCGTCATCCTCAACGATAACGACATGTCGATTGCACCACCGGTCGGCGCCATGAGCCATTATTTCGCCCGCCTGGTCTCGTCGAAGAGCTATCGCTCGCTGCGCAAGATCGGCAAGGGAATGGCCAAGGCAATCGGCGTTGAGGGTCCGGCCCGCAAGGCCGAGGAATACATGCGCGGCATGGCGATGGGCGGAACCCTGTTTGAGGAAATGGGCTTTCGCTATGTCGGCCCGATCGACGGCCATGACCTCGAGCAATTAGTGCCTGTCCTGCGCAATATCCGCGACGGTGATGACGGCCCGGTTCTGATCCATGTCGTGACCCAGAAGGGCAAGGGCTATGCCCCGGCCGAGGCTGCCGACGACAAGTATCACGGTGTTGCCAAGTTCAACGTCATCACCGGCGAACAGCAAAAAGCCGCCAGTGGACCGGCCTCCTACACCAAGATTTTCGCGCAGCAATTGATCCGCGAAGCCGAGGTCGATGATCGCATTGTCGGCATTACCGGCGCCATGCCGGCGGGTACGGGGATGGACCTGTTTGCCGAGCGTTTCCCTGACCGTTGTTTCGATGTCGGTATCGCCGAGCAGCACGCGGTCACCTTCGCCGCCGGTCTCGCTGCCGACGGCATGAAACCCTTCGCGGCGATCTATTCCACCTTCCTGCAGCGTGGCTATGACCAGGTGGTGCATGATGTCGCCATCCAGGGCTTGCCGGTGCGCTTCGCGATCGACCGGGCCGGTCTGGTCGGCGCCGATGGTGCCACCCATGCCGGCTCTTTTGATGTCGGTTATCTCGGCGCCCTGCCGGGTATGGTGTTGATGGCAGCGGCCGATGAGGTCGAGCTGGCGCGCATGGTCGCGACGGCGGTACAGATCGATGACCGCCCGTCTGCCTTCCGCTATCCGCGCGGCAATGGTCTTGGCCTGGAAATGCCTGCCGTGATCGAACCGCTCGCGATCGGCAAGGGCCGCATCGTGCGCGAAGGCACGAGTATCGCCCTGCTGTCGCTGGGCACGCGGCTGGAAGAGACACTCAAGGCCGCCGACGCGCTCGGCGCCCAGGGTTATTCCACCACGGTCGCCGATGCCCGCTTCGCCAAACCGCTCGATGAGGAGCTCATCTTGCGCCTGGCGCGTGAGCACGAGGTTCTGGTGACGATCGAAGAGGGCGCACGGGGCGGATTTGGCGCCTTCGTGCTGCATCTCCTCGCTGAACGCGGCGTGCTCGATGCGGGGCTGAAAGTGCGGACCATGACGCTGCCGGACGTGTTCCAGGATCATGATGCACCGTTCAAAATGTATGACATGGCGCAGCTCAATGCCCGCCACATCGCCGCCACCGCGCTGGAGGCCCTCGGTCGCAACCAGGACCTGGCCAAATCCGTGGTCGCGCCAATGCTGGCCGAATAGGCCGGACAATCGGGATGATGGCGATGAACCGGATGGCCATGCCGCCGGAGGAATTGAGCGAGGGCGGGGTCACGATCCGGCTCGGCGATCATGTTGCGCCTCAAGCCCCGACCCATGTTCCGACCCTGAGCTATATGATCCATGTCGCCGGGCATATCGTTGGCGAAGTCCGGATTCGTCTTGGCGATAGCGCGGATCTGGACCGGCATTTCGGCCATATCGGCTATGAGGTCTACCCAGCGTTTCGCGGGCGTGGTCACGCAACAATTGCCTGCCGGCTGGCGCTCGGTGTGATGCGCGATCTAGGCTATCGCGACGTCTGGATCACCTGCAATCCGGAAAACCTCGCCTCGCGGCGCGTCTGCGACAAGATCGGCGCGCGCTATGTCGAGACGATCGATATCCCGGTCGATCATGTGATGTATGAGCACGGCATCCTGCAAAAGCGCCGCTATCGGGTCACGCTGTGATGCGCGCCGATCTCTACCTGGTGCAGCACGGGCTGATCGAGACGCGCGCCAAGGCGCAGGAGGCGATTGCCGCCGGCAATGTGTCTGTTGATGGTGCTGTGGTGACAAAACCCTCGCAGAAAATCGCCGAGGGCGCTGTGGTGACGGCGCAGCCAGCCCATCCGTGGGTTTCGCGGGCGGCGCTCAAACTGCTCGCCGGTCTCGCGGCCTTCGGAATTGATCCGGCGGGGCGGGTCTGTCTCGATGTCGGATCATCGACGGGCGGCTTCACCGAGGTCCTGCTGGATCGCGGCGCAGCGAAGGTCTATGCGGTCGATGTCGGGCGCGACCAGCTTCACCCGCGCTTGCGGGCTGACTTGCGGGTGGTCTCGATGGAGGGCGTCGATGCGCGGTCGTTGACCGCTTCCGACTGTTCGCCTTCGCCGTCGCTGATCGTCTGCGATGCCAGCTTCATTTCCTTGCTGAAGGTGATCCCCAATCCGATGTCCCTGGCAGCGAACCAGGCGGACTTGATCGCGCTGATCAAACCCCAGTTCGAGGTCGGCAAGGCTTCGGTCGGCAAGGGTGGATTGGTGAAGAGTGGCACGGAGCGGGCACGTGCCGTCGCCGAAGTCCGGGCCGCTTTGGACGGGCTTGAAGGTTTTTTTGTGCGCGATGTCATGGAAAGTCCCGTGAAGGGCGGCGATGGCAATCAGGAGTATCTCATTGCGGCTCACCGGAATGTCGAATCGGACCGCTGAGGCACACGGACAAGAAAGTCAGCTCCCTCAGTGGGTTGAAACGGGAACCTTGCAAGAAAAGAGCCGCCCCACCGAGTTTCAACTCGATGAAGCGGCCCGGGTAATGGTGGCGCAGATTACTGGGTGTAGGTGTCGTAAGGCCGCCAGATATTGTCGGCACCCTGGCACATATAGACCTGCTCGGTGACCGTCTGGCCGTATTCACCCATGCGACGGCTCGAGGTCCACTGGCAGTTCCAGTCCTGGGCACCGGTATTGTAGATACGGGCATCCTGGCCGGCCTGGGCACCGCCGAGCAATTGTGTCGATGAAGTCGAGCCGGACCCGTCGACATAGCCGTAATCACTGCCATAGCCGCTATCATAGCCATTACCATAGCCGGCGTCGTAGTTGCCGCCGTAATTATCGCCATAGCCGGAATTGGTGTTCTGGCCCTGGTAATAGGTCTGGTCATAGCCGGCAGAGCCTGGCTTGCCCGGATAGGCGTTGTAGCCCGAATTATTGCTGTAGCTGCCGCAGTCATCGCCGCCGGCAATCCCGGCCCCGATCAGGGCGCCGACACCGGCACCGGCGATCGTGCCGACTTCCTCGGCATTGCCGCGATCATTGCGCACGCTGCGGCCTCGATAGCCACGGTGATGCCCGCGTCCGCCGCGGCGATAGGTTGGTTGGTTGTTGGAATCATCGGCCAGTTCATTGCCGATCACCGCGCCAAGAATGCCGCCGATGATGGCGCCGGCGACCTGGCGGCCCTGGCGTTCGGATTCGCAATTGCCATAGGCCTGCGACTGGGCGGAGGCGGCAGGCGCCACGACAGCGAAGGCTGTGGCGGCGAGCAGGGCGGTTGTCAGCAGTTTCATGTCAGTCTCCTGGCGTGGGCAGGTCATCGCTGACCCGACTTTCACCCTTACCATAAATCCGCGCCGATGAGCCTTGGATGAACGGATAATTTCCGGCTGCAAATCCGGGACCGTTCACCGGGCGCTCAAGGAAAAGGGGCCAGGCGGTTGGCCCGGCCCCTGATCTGGATCGAACGTCGTGTGCCCTATTGCTGGCGGGCCACTTCCCAATCGCCATAGGCGTCGCGGCACATGCGGACGCGGTCGTAATTATACGTCCCGTCGGGCATGTAGATTTCCGCATCGCCCCAGCGGCACTCGGTATTGCCATAGGCGTAGGTCTCGCGGATCACGATGCTGCCGCGAACGCCGGAATAGGGATTGCCCCAGTAATAGGGCTGGCCGTTTTCGAAGGCGTAATTCATCGCGTACTGGTACTGGACCTTGTCGCAATCATCGAGCTGGCTGACGGCGGAGCCGAGCAGGGCTCCGAAACCGGCGCCGAGCAGGATGCCGGTGCCGACATTGTCGCCATCGGCCGCAGCCCCGCCAATGATAGCGCCGAGAATGGCGCCGACCGCGGTGCCATTACCATTGCGGTCATAACGGCAGGCACCGTCGTAATAGCCAAACTGGCGGTTGTTATAGCCATTGTCATAATAGCGAGAATTATACCGCCACCGCGTAGATGGTCCGTAATGGCCGTAATAGGGTGAGCTGTTCCAGCCAACATTCAGGTGATGCACCCAGCGGACATCGCGGCGATGGTCTGCCCGGTAGAAGGCCTGGCGCCGCTGGGCGTATTCATAGCGGCGTGGGTTATGGCGGTTGGAACCTGGCCGTGGTGACGGCCGATGGCTGCTGGAACCGGGGCGATGGCTGGTACCGGCCCGCTGGTCGCGGGGGTTGTAGCCGTTGCCAGATCTTGGATCGGAACCGCGTCGGCCTCCGCCGGCTCGCGGGTCACGCGGATTGGAACCACCGCCAAACCTGGGATCAGAACCGGGACGGTTGCCACCGGCTCTCGGATCACGCGGATTGGAACCGCCGCCAAACCTCGGGCCAGAATCTGGACGGCCACCACCGGCTCTCGGGTCGCGCGGATTGGAACCACCGCCGAATCGCGGGCCGGAATCGGGCCGGCCTCCGCCAGCTCTCGGATCGGAACCGGGACGGTTGCCACCCGCTCGCGGGTCGCGTGGATTGGAACCGCCGCCAAACCGGGGATCGGAGGCAGGCCGGCCACCGCCTGACCGCGGTCCGCGCGTATCATTTCCGCTGGCTGGCGTCGGCCGGGAACCTGGGCGGCCAAGTCCCGAGCGTGGGCTCCGGTTGTCTGGCGCGGCGGCCGGCCCGGGCTGATAGCCCCTTGGGCTGGAGCCGCGGCGACCGCTGCCCTGTTCGCCACGGCCGGCGCTTGACGCTCCGCGGCCCTGCCCGATATCGCGGGTGGCTGCATCACGGAGGGAACGGCCGGATGGCCGGCCGCCACCACGATTATTCTGCTGGGAAGGTGGTGAGACGGTCTGCTGGCCGCGCGAATTGCTGGGCGGGCGTACGCTGGCCGGTGGCGCGCTTGGGCGACGGTCGGATTGGGTATTGCCGCGGCCGCGATCACCGCTGCTGCGCGAGCGCCCGCGATCCTGATCGTCCGATGCGCCTGATCGCCCTGATCCGTTGCCCTCGTGGCGGCGCTGTGCCTCCGCCGCTTCCGTAAAGGCCAGTCCCGGCAGCAATATGAGCGCGGCGGCTGTGGCGGTGAGCAGGGTGAGTTTGGTCATCGTTGGATGCTCCTTCATGACGGCGCGCGGAGAAACCCCGCGCCATTTTGAAGAAGCTTAATGAAATCTTGATGAGCCGAGGATGAACGCGCCCTTCATGTTCGTGAGTCAGAAGGCCGATTGCCCGGCATGGCGCAGCTTCTGGTCGGCCAGTACGATCGCCGCCATCGCTTCGCCGACGGGCACTGCGCGTATGCCGACACAAGGGTCGTGCCGACCGCGGGTTTCAATTGTTGTCTCGGCGAAATCGCGATCGAGGGTGCGGCGCTCAATCCGGATCGACGAGGTTGGCTTGACGACAAAACGTACGACCAGGTCCTGTCCGGTCGAGATGCCGCCGAGCACGCCGCCATTGTGGTTGGAGAGGAAGACCGGTCCGTCCTCACCCATCCGCATTTCGTCAGCAGCCTCTTCGCCGCGCATGGCGGCAGAGGCGAAGCCAGCACCGATCTCGACGCCCTTTACGGCATTGATCGTCATCATGGCGGTCGCCATTTCGCTGTCCAGCTTGGCATAGACCGGCGCGCCCCAGCCTGCGGGCAATCCCGAGACGACGACTTCGACAATTGCACCGGTGGATGAACCGGCTGTGCGCAACGCATCCATGTCGGCGGCCCAGAGCTCGGCAGTCGTGGCGTCGGGGCAGAAGAAGGGGTTGTTGGAAACCGCGTCCCAGTCCCAGCGCGCCCGGTCGATCTTGCGCGCGCCTACCTGAACCAGGGCTGCGCGAATGCTGATCCCGTCGCCGAGCACTTTGCGGGCAACGCCGCCGGCCGCGACGCGTGATGCGGTTTCGCGGGCCGAGGAGCGGCCGCCGCCGCGGTAATCACGCACGCCATACTTCATGTCGTAGACATAGTCCGCATGGCCAGGCCGCCATTTATCGCGAATATCGCCATAATCCTTCGAGCGAGCGTCCTCGTTCTCGATCATCAGGCTGATCGGAGTGCCTGTCGTGACGGGCCCGCCGGTGCGATCATCGCTGAAGGTGCCGGACAGGATGCGCACCTGGTCGGGTTCCTGGCGCGGTGTGACGTGTCGCGACGTGCCCGGACGGCGCAGATCGAGCCAGGGCTGCAGATCGGCCTCGCTGAGCGGAATGCCCGCCGGGCAGCCATCGATCACTGCACCGATGGCCGGTCCGTGGCTCTCGCCCCAGGTGGTGACCCTGAATAAATGTCCGAATGTGTTGTGTGACATGGTCGATCCGCGATTTTTCTAGACCATAGTCGGCGAATGCTCCGGCGTCACGCGGCCGACTGTGCCTTGCGGATCCAGCGCGCAAACCGCGCATTGGCGGAGGGCCGGGAAAACGCCTCGATGAAATCGTCGAGCGGTTCGAAATCAGCGGGTTCAGCTGGCTTCGCCATATCTTGAGCTGCGGCAAGCACCCGGACCTGGACGGTGGTATCGGGTTCGCCGACCGCCTGCAGACAGGCCCCGTCGGTCACGCCGGGCGGGATGCGCACTATGATTGCCCGATCGCCCGAACGCAGGGAGCGGGTCATGCCCTGCCGGGCCTGGAGCGAGCTGATTTCGATTTCCATGCAGGCTGGCAGATTTTTTTCGAGATAACGTATCGCCTCGACAATGGCGGCCAGTCTGGACAGCGCTTCCGGGGTGGGCTCGGTGATGTCGGGATGCAGGATCTTGACCTGCTCGCGGAAGACGGTTTTGGCTGCAATAAGGCCGGCGCCCGGCTCGAGGCCAAACGCAGCATAGGCTGCAGATACTGTCAAAACGCGCAATGTCATCCTGCATCTATAGCGCAAGAAGATTCCTGAAAGGTTGACGTGTCGCGCGGTGAGCTTAGGAAAGCCACACAGCCGCAGGAGTTCGAGCGATGAGCGACAAAAATTTGATTCCGCCGAGTCCGGATGCGGCAGCCTATGCCCGGACCAATGAAGCCAATGCCGTCGAGATCTTTGATCGCGACGAGCCGCTCGACCTGTTTGCCGAATGGCTTTCCGATGCGAAGAAAAAAGAGATCAACGACCCCAATGCCATGTCCCTGGCGACGGTCGATTCAGACGGCTTCCCGGACCTGCGCATGGTGCTCTTGAAAGATGTCGATCGTGGCGGGTTCGTTTTCTACACCAATCTGGGTAGTGCCAAGGGCCGCCAATTGGCGGCGAATCCCGGCGCCGCACTCTGTTTTCACTGGAAGTCGCTGCGGCGCCAGGTGCGCGTGCGCGGTGCTGTTGAACCGGTCGACGCCGCCGAGGCCGACGCATATTTCGCCTCGCGCGCTCGCGATAGCCGGATCGGCGCCTGGGCCTCGACCCAGTCCCGGCCGCTCGAGAGCCGCTTTGCGCTGGAGAAGGCCGTGGCCCGTGAAGCGGCCCGCTTTGGTCTGGGTGAAGTGCCGCGGCCGTCACACTGGTCGGGATTTCGTCTGCGGCCAACGGCGATCGAGTTTTGGCGCGACCGGCCATTCCGGCTACATGATCGTTTGGTCTTCACAAGGTCCGATTTGAACTCGCCTTGGACCACTAATCGGTTGTACCCTTGATATACGAGACCAGCCTGGGGGCCTGATATGGCGCGGTTCATCGAAATCCTGAGAATGATGATCGACGTCACCGGTGCGATCTGCGCCCTGCTTGTGCTGACGATTCCGCTCTGGTTTGGCCTGGCGGCGTTCGGGACAAAATGGGAGTTCTGGGGCTGGCAGACCGGTCTCGATGCCATGTCCCATGTCTGGGGCTTTCGTCTGCTGATCGCCGGCGTGGTCGCGGGCGTGCTCGCGGTGAGCTTCATGATCGTGCATCGCGTTCTGGCGAAACGCGGGCACGGGAATTGGAGCAGTCCGGTTGCTGTCATTCTGGTTGCTGCAGCGGGTATCGGCTGGACCATTCATGTCGATCAACTGCGGGCATCCACCCCGGCCGTGCTCGACATCACGACGGACTTTTCCGACCCTCCGAATTTCTCAACGGCGTTCCTGACGCGCCGGTCCGATCTCGACTCCAGCCTGGTCTATGCCGGCAAGACAGCCGATGACGGGCAGGCGCTCTCGGCGCTACAGACGCAGTATTTTCCGGGTATCGAGCCGCTCCACCTGCGTGAACCGGCCGATCTCGCCTTTGATCGCGCGCTCGAAATCGCGCGGGACCGGGGCTGGCGGGTCGGAACGGCATCCAGACAGGCCGGCATGTTTGAAGCCGGTGCCGAGAGTTTCTGGTTCGGGTTCCGCGACGACATGGTTGTCCGGATCCGGCCGGACGAGGCGGGGGGAAGTGTGGTCGATGTCCGCTCGCTGGCGCGTCAGCCCGCACATGATATGGGCCGCAACGCCCAGCGGGTTCAGGTTTTCCTGGAAGCGCTGGCGGCAGAATAGCGCCGACTCTGGAACGTCGCATTTTCGAACCGCAAGACCGGTTCCCACTTTTGCTGAAAATGCGCAGTCTTGAATGGTCGCATTTTCGAACCGCAAGACCGGTTCCCACTTTTGCTGAAAATGCTCTAGGCCCGGCCGGTCAGCCGGAAAATGCTGGTCAGGCTTGGCTCGCCCTCGCATTCAATATGGCCTGTTTCCACGAGATGGATCATGTGCGCGAGCACTGAATGCGCGGCCGCCGGATGCAGGCGCCGATCGATTTCAGCGTAGATTACCGCCACGAGTTCCGGGACGCATTGCGGACCGGACGCCAATTGATCGAGGATCTGGCGCTCGCGCTTCAGCCTGTGATCGATATAGGCTTGGACGAATTCACTCGGATTTTCCACGGCAGGGCCATGGGTCGGCCAGAGCCGGGTGAAGTCGCGATCGCGCACCCGAGCCAATTCCCGAAGATAATCGCCCATATGGCCGTCGGGCGGGCTGATCACGCTGGTCGACCACGCCATCACATGGTCACCGCTGAACAGGACATTCTCTTCCTGCAGCGCGTAACAGACGTGATTGGAAGTGTGGCCAGGCGTGTGCAGCGCCTCGATCGTCCAGTCAGGGCCGGAAAAGACCTGTCCGTCAGCAATTTCGACATCCGGCTGGAATCCGACATCATCGCCAGCTTCGAGCCGGACTTCGCCGCCCGCCGGCGACGTGTTCTGGGCGCCGAATCCATAAACCTGTGCGCCATGCTTGGCTGCGAGCGGATGCGCCAGCGGCGAATGATCGAGGTGGTGATGCGTCACGAAGACGTGCGTCACACGTTCGCCGGCGAGCGCTTCATCGAGCGCGGCGGCATGGATCGGGTCGAATGGACCGGGGTCAATGACCGCGACCTGATCATGGCCGATGATGTAGACGCCGGTGCCGGTATAGGTGAACGGGCCGGGATTGGGCGCGATGACACGCCGGATCGTCGGTGAAATTTGTTCGCAACGGCCGTATTCGACCTCGAAGTCTTTCAGAAATGGAATACTTGTCATGACGCGGGTCGTTGTTCCAGCACAGGTTTTTGACGCAAAAAGTCGAGGAGGGCGACCGCCAGACGTTTGGTGACGCGGATCTTGTCATCCATCGCCATGACGATCGGCGGGCCCATATCGGTTTTGTTGACATCGACAACGTAGAGGCGACCATCGCCCTTGTCTCGCAGGACGTCCAGCCCGCCCCAATCGAGCTGCATGGCGCGCGTGAAATCGGACAATTGCGCCTGTTCGCTTGCCGACAGAACGCTATTGGTCTCGACGACTTCTACATTTTCGTTCGAATTGGAAAAGCGGGCTTCAAGCTTGCGCCGTTTGAGGATGACGAGGGGGATGGTGCCACCGACGGTCGGGCAACGCAGATCCTCGACCATGCCGCCGGCAATCGAATTGTCGATCACCCGTTGATAGACGAAGCCCGGTTCCGCTGCACACGGGCCCTCGATGATTTGTCCATCATGGGCACCATTGGCTTCGGATTTGCGGACGAGGCGGCCATTGAATTGGGCAGGGTCGACATTCAGCGAATAGCCGAAGCATTGCTCGAACACGGCGCCGACATGGCTTTTGGCAATGCTCTGGCAGTGGCGATTGATCGCCCGCGCTTCCGGCGGCCATTCGACCGCATGACTGGTCGTGGAGTCGTCGAAGAAGAATACCGCGTCGGCCTCCGCTGCCGATTTTGCGATTCGCGCGCCGGCGGCGTGCAGGACGGACCAGATCAGATACCAGGGTCGTGGCCGGTCCGGTGCGAACCAGATGCTTGGCCCAGAACGGGACGAACGGCCCAGGCGCCAGGCCTCGACGACGAAATAGAACGGGAACCAGGACAGGACCTCGCCGATCAGGCCCGGCTCAAGCCGTAAGCGAGCGCCGGTCTTCTTGACGGTTACAACGCCATCCCGGAACTCGAAATCCTGCCACCAAAGCGCATGGTGCATGGCTAAGGCCCCTCCGGTTCTTGTTCCGCGCATACTAATGATGCCGCGAACACACGCAAATCACGCCCATTCACAGACGGCGCGGAAATTGCGTGATCGACGTGTAACTCTGATTTCGAGGTTGGGAATTTGGACGTCGCCCGGTTTCTAGGCAAGCGCCTTATGCGCATTGGATGGATGCTGCTGCTGCTTGCGGCCTGTCAGCTTGTGGGTGCATTAGTCACCGTACATCCGGCATCATCGCGAACTGCAGCTGTTCCGCCCTTATCCGCCGAGGATGTTGCATCGCAGCGACAGAGGCTTCATTGACATCGCGACTGCCAGACTGAAACTGCGTCCAATCCCAGAATGAGCCCTGTTCCGTATGTTTGGTTTTATATTCAGGCGAGTTCTTATCGCCATCCCAACGATTCTCGTGATCACGGCGGTCGCGTTTTTCATGATGCATGCCGCTCCAGGCGGGCCCTTCGATCTCGAACGGCCAATGCCTGACGAGACGCGCGAGCTGTTGATGTCGCGCTACGGCATGGATCAGCCGGTGTGGAAGCAATACCTCGACTATATGGTCAACCTGTTCCACGGGGATATGGGGCCATCGTTGAAGGTGCGGGACAAGGACGTCGCCGAAATCCTCGCTGAGGGCTTCCCGGTCAGTGCCACGATCGGTATCTGTTCGATGATCCTGGCCGTGACCTTTGGTTCCTTTCTGGGGTCGGTTGCAGCCCTGCGGCAGAATACCAGCGGCGATTTCGCGGTGATGACCTTCGCGATGGTCGGGATTTCCATCCCGCCTTTCGTGATGGGGCCGATCCTGGCGCTTTTCTTTGGTCTATATCTGGGATGGTTGCCAACCGGCGGTCTGGATCCGCGGCTCGGCATGACACCGGACCGGTTGATCCTGCCGGTGATCACACTGGCCTTGCCGCAGATCGCGATCATCGCGCGGCTGATGCGCGCGAGCATGATCGAAGTGCTGCGCTCCAATTATATCCGTACGGCGCGGGCCAAGGGACTGTCGCCTCCGGCGGTTATCGTCCGGCACGCGCTGCGCTCGGCAATCCTGCCGCTGGTCAGCTATCTTGGACCGGCTTCGGCCGCCCTGATCTCCGGTTCGCTGGTGATTGAGGTCGTTTTCCAATTGCCGGGAATCGGCAAACATTTCGTCGATGCAGCGCTGCAGCGCGACTACACGCTGGTGATGGGCGTGGTGATCATTTACGCCAGCCTGATCATCGTTCTTAACCTGGTCGCGGACCTGTTATACGGCGTCCTAAATCCGAAGGTGAAGTACGAATAATGTCAACGCTTACAACACCTGAAGACAAGGCTGCACTGATCGAGACCGCAGCCGTCAAGGGCCGGTCGCTCTGGGAGGACGCGCGTGCGCGTCTGATGCGCAACAAGGCCGCCGTCCTCAGCATTGTCATTCTTGGCACGCTCATTGTGCTGGCCGTGCTCGGTCAGCTGGGTGTCTGGGTGCATGATTACGACACGATCTATCGCAATGAAGTCTGGGTGCCGCCAACGTTTGAAAACTGGCACCTTTTCGGCACCGATGCGCAAGGTCGCGACATGGTCGCGCGGACCCTGGTCGGGCTCGGCGTCTCTTTGATGGTCGGTGTTGTGGCGACGATCGTATCGCTGGTCATCGGTGTGACTTGGGGCGCCACAGCCGGCTTCATTGGCGGCCGTGTCGACCAGGCGATGATGCGTTTCGTCGATATTTTGTACTCCTTGCCCTTCATCTTCTTCGTCATCATCCTGATGGTGGTTTTCGGTCGCAACATCATCCTCATTTTTGTCGCCATCGGTGCGGTGGAATGGCTGACGATGGCGCGGATCGTCCGCGGCCAGACGATCGCCCTGAAGCGGATGGAATTCGTCGAGGCAGCGGAAGCCGCCGGCGTGTCGCAATGGATGATCATCCGGCGTCACATCATCCCGAACGTGCTTGGACCTGTTGTCGTCTATGTGACGCTGATGATTCCGGTCGTGATTCTCGCTGAAAGTTTCTTGAGCTTCCTCGGTCTCGGTGTGCAGGAACCGCTGACCTCCTTGGGCCGCCTGATCTCGGCTGGAGCCCAGGATATGGAAGTGGCACCATGGACGCTGATCGTGCCGGCGGTGACAATGATGGTGACGCTTTTCTGTCTCAACTTCATCGGCGACGGCTTGCGCGACGCGATCGATCCGAAGGATCGCTGACCGCAGCATCCGGCGACCATAGGAACCGGTAATTACGTGTTCATGTTCGCCGGTATATCTAGTTATCAGCCGGGCCTTCGCGCGACCGGTCGGCAAGTGTCGACCGACCGATGATGTTAGGCTAGACACTTGGCAGTGAATCGCTTGGATACCTCGGAGGGGAGACCGACATCGTGACCCGCAAGAAAATCTTGTCAGCCATACTTGTATCAGTGTCAGCACTGGCGCTCGTCAGTTGCGGCGGCAATCAGCCGGCGCCGAGCGATGAAGTTGTTCTTCACCGCGGCAATAACGCGGAACCGCTCTCGCTCGACCCGCACAAGGCCAGTGGCACGTGGGAAAACAATATCATCGGCGATATGTTCATCGGTCTCTTCACCCAGGATCCCGAAGCGCACCCGATTCCCGGCATGGCCGAGAGCTGGGAAGTCAGCGAAGACGGGCTGGTCTGGACTTTCCATCTGCGCGACGCGCAATGGTCCGACGGAGTGCCCGTCACGGCCAATGATTTCGTCTTTGCCTGGCGCCGGATCGCGAATCCGGAAACCGGTGCCCAGTATGTCTCCCTGCTTTACCCCATTGTCGGCATGGCCGCCGCGAGTCGCGGCGAAGCGCCGCCGGAGTCGATCGGCGTCATCGCGGTCGACGACCAGACGCTGGAAATTCACCTGGAAAACCCGGCGCCCTATCTGCCGGGTCTGCTGACCCATTATACGTCTTTCCCTCTGCCGCAGCACATCGTCGAGGAATTCGGTGATGAGTGGGTCCGTCCGGAAAATATCGAGGTCAACGGCCCCTACAAGCTGATCGATTGGCGCACGAACAACTTCGTCCATCTGAGCCGCAATCCGCTTTTCTTCGACAATGACAATTCGTGCATTGACGAGGTCTATTTCTACCCAACCGTCGACAATAGTGCGGCGGGCCGCCGGGTTCGCAATGGCGAGCTCGATCTGAACATGGAATTCCCCGGGCAGCAGATGGAATTCCTGCGCCGCGAAATTCCCGATTATGTCCGCGTGCATCCTTATATGGGCACGATCTATTTCTCGCTTAACACCACGCTGCCGCAATTCTCTGACCCGTCGGTCCGCAACGCGCTGGGCATGGCGATCGATCGCGATTTCATCGCCAATGAGATTTTGCGCGCCGGCCAATTGCCAGCCTATTCGCTGGTTCCACCAGGCGTCGATAATTACCCGGGCGGCGTTGAAGCCAGCTGGGCGCATACTCCGGTGGAGGAACGCCGTGCCATGGCGCGCGATCTTCTGATGGCGGCCGGCTATGGCCCGGACAATCCATTCCGCTTTGAATATACCTATCGCGCCACTGCGGATAATCCGCGCGTCGCGCCGGTCGTGCAGAATGACTGGTCGGCGATTGCCGACTGGGTTCAGCCCGAGCTGATCGTCAATGACACGCAGATTCACTATGACAATCTGCGCGCGTCCGACTTCCAGGTCGCCGATGGCGGCTGGATTGCCGACTATAATGACCCCTACAACTTCCTCTTCCTCGGCGAGTACCGCTCGGTTCCGATGAATTATTCCCGCTACAACAACCCGGAATATGACGCGCTCGTTGAGAACGCCAACCGGGAGCAGGATCTGGAGGTGCGTGGCGACATGCTGGCGCAAGCCGAGCAGATGCTGATCGATGACATGCCGATCATTCCGCTCGTCTTCTACGTCAACAAGAACCTGGTCAGCCCACGGGTCACCGGCTGGGTCGACAATCTGTCCGATCTGCACCGCACGCGTTACCTGTGCTTTGCCGATCTCGATCGCGACGCTGCTGCGTCCGAATAATCGCTGACTTGTCAGACAGGGCCCCCCCGACCTAGCTTGAGGTAATTTCAAGTGGGTAAGGGGGGCTCTCATGGCGGGTAGCGACAGCATTACAGACGCGATCATCGCCGATTCAGCCGGCGGCGAACTGGGCGATGCGATCCATGCGTCGAGGCGCAAGAAGCGCCGCCGACACTCCGCCTTCGAGCCGGCCTATGCCGACGGCATGTGCAGCAATTGCGGCACCAAGCTGATCGGGCCGGTCTGCCATAGTTGCGGCCAGACCTCCGAAACCTTCCACCGGCCGATCTGGGATTTGCTGCTCGATGTCCTCGACGGACTGTTCGGGCTTGAGGGGCGCTTGTGGCGGACGCTACCGCCCCTGATGTTCCAGCCCGGCAAGATGACGCGGCGCTACCTGTCTGGTGCGCGCGCACGCTATGTGATGCCGTTCCGCCTCTATCTGACGGCCAGTGTCCTGTTCTTCCTCACCGTATTCGCGATCAACAGTTTTCAGGGCGATCCCGAGGCGCCCCTGCTCAGATTGAACACCAGTGACACGGCCGGAAACGTCATCAACCTGGTGGAATCCGGCGAACTCGATGCGCAATTGGCGGAGGAGGGCCTGTCCCCGGAACAACGCGCGGCGATCACGGAGCAGGTGACGCGCGGCGCCGAGGCCTTCCTACCGTCGACTGGTCAGGGCGATGCTTCCGGCGACGAGCCGATGGATGCTGCCGCTGGCAGCGAGGAATTCAAACGGGTCATCCGCAACGCGCTCGTGCCCGAACAGGTTCCTCCGGTTCAAGAGACCGAGGATGGGAGTGTGGAGCCCCTTGCCGAGGATATGGATGGAGAGATCGAAATCTCCGGTCTTGAGGACGTTCCCCTCGAGCTGCGTGAGCGCTGGGCCGACCAGGCCGACCGTATCATCGATGATGGTGGCGCTTCGGTTGCGGCGTCGATGCAGGTCTGGGCACCGCGCCTGATGTTCGGTCTCCTGCCGATCTACGCGCTCCTGTTGGCCATGACCCATTTCTACAAACGGGGCTATTTCTTCTACGACCACCTCGTCGTTTCGCTCCATTTCCATTCAGTGCTGTTTTTCGGCTTCATCATCGTCTTTGCCCTGTCTGCGGTGATCGGTCCCGTTATGGCGGGTGCCGGGTTTTTGCTCTGGGCCAATTATTATCTCTACCGGCTGCACCGCGTGGTCTACCGGCATGGCCGGTTCTCCTCGCTGATGCGCACGGTCTTCATGGACGTCGCCTACAGCATCGTGCTGTCGCTCGGGATGCTCGCGCTCCTGATCATCGGGATCCTGTCGGTCTGAGCGAATGCAACAGGCATGAAAAAGGGGCCCCGGCATCTGCCGCGGGCCCCTGATTCTGTTCACTCGCGTCCAGTGCTCAGTCTGGCTGCGGTGCCGTGCTGCGGAGCTGGATTTCACCCGACCCCATTTGCGAGCGGGCTTCGAACGCGGCCCGAACTTCTGGCAAATCGAGCACGGCATTCATCCGGGCAGCGGTCTCGGCGGTCTCCGCGGAAATGCCGAACAGGGCCGAGAAAGCCTCGAGCGGCGTTTGTTCGCGCGGGAATCGCACTAGGCGCACACCGGCTTCAGGCGCGAGGCCAGCCAGTTGTTTCGCGGCATCGACGGAATCGCGGAAGCCGCCAATCTCGTCGATCAGCCCGAGATCGAGAGCCTGGGCTCCGGTCCAGACCCGGCCGCGGGCAATTTCGAGCACGCGCTCGAGCGGCAGATCGCGGCCATCGGCGACGCGCTGGGTGAAGTCGGCATAGGTATCGGCCATCTGGGCGCGATAGGCCGCACGCTGTGTTTCGGTCCAGGCCTCCTGGCCCGAGAAGGCTGTCGCGTACTCGCCGCCGACATGGACAGATTCCGATTGCAGCCCGACCATTTCGAACGTGCCTTCCAGCGCGACCTTGCCGCCGAGCACGCCGATCGACCCTGTGATCGTGGTAGCGTGGGCGAGGACATAATCGGCCGGTGCTGCGAGATAATACCCGCCGGACGCCGCCACGGAGGCCATCGAGATGATGACCGGCTTGCCCGCCTCGCGGGCCCGCCCGATCGCATCCCAGACCTGGTCCGAGGCAATCGCCGACCCGCCGGGCGAATCGACCCGGATCAGGATGGCGCGGATGGATGCGTCATTAGCGGCTTCGAGAATGGCTTCCGACATGCTGTCGCTGCCAATGCCGCCGCCGCCGCCCAGTGGGCTGGCATTGGCGGTGCCGGTGACGATCGCACCCTGGCCTTCGATCAGCGCGATGGCTGGATCATTGCTCCAGGGGTTGAGTGTCGCCTGATAGGCTTCGATCCCGAGAATCTGGGAGCCTGTTCCGGCGCGGGCGAGGGCGGCCTCGCGCGCATCGATGACATGGCCAAGATGATCGACGAGGCCGCGTTCCGCGGCATCCTCGGCCGAGTGCGGCGCTGTCTCGAACACATTGCGCAGGGCGTCAGGCGCAATATTGCGGTCCTCGGCGATATCCGCGATCGACGTGTCGAAGATGGAATTCATGTAGGAGAGCGTCGCTTCGCGGTGCGCATCGGTGAAGCCGGTCTCGGTATAGACGTTCGCCGCATTCTTGAATTCGAAGAATTGCTCGAATTGCGGTTCGGCGTTGAACTGCTCGAACATGCCGCCGAGGAAGAGCACTTCCGACGCCAGGCCGGCCGGGGTGAAATTGGCGGTATCCTGCAGCCAGATCTCGTCGGAGCCGGCGACCGCGTAATAGGCGGTGACAGAAGTGCCCTCAAATCCCTGGGCATGGGTGATGACGAATTTTCCGGAAGCCCGGAAATCGGCGATCGCGTCGCGAATTTCCTCGGCCATGCCCGGCGAGAGGCCAAATTCATTGGCCCGAATAAAGAGCCCCTGGACGGCACGGTCTGATTCGGCGTGCTCGAGGGTCTGAACGATCTCGACGACAGAGAGCGGTTCGGTGAAGGCGAAGGGCGAACGCGAGGGCGAATCGAGTCGCTCGGCGCGCAGATCAAGTTCGAGCACTGTGCCATTGCCGGGCAGGGTGGTCTCGGTGCGCGAACCCGCGACCGCCGAGGCCAGCATTCCTGCAATCAGGAAGACAACGAGTATCAAGGCCAGGACCGAGCCGACGACGACGCCGAAAATCGAACCAAAAAATGTAATCCAGAACTGTTTCATCGAGGGTCCTTCCAAACCGGGTGCGCGGTTGTCGGGACAGTCCGTGCAAGAAGCAGTCCTGTCCAGACTATTGACAGAGTGCCGCGACGGCACAGCGGTCAAATTGTGATGGCGGGCTGTCCTTCAGGCCGCCGGATGGCGTGGCTGGAGGGCCGCAATGGCGATGCGGGCTGGGGGCGGGGCGTGATGGTCGGAGTAGCAAGATTTGAACTTGCGACCCCCGCCTCCCGAAGACGGTGCTCTACCAGGCTGAGCTATACTCCGAGCCGAGGCGCGCCTTATAGCCAACTCCAGAATTCTCTGCAACGCGTCAAAATAGGTCCCGCCGGGCGGCTCGATTCGGTCCCCGGCTCAACGTGGCCAGCCCAAGCGGGCCGGCGAGGCTGACCCGTGAATTTGCCGATTGAGCGGGCCGGCAGCGGACAAGCTGCAAATGCGCTCGGCACTCACCGCATTGAGCCGTTGCATCCGGGAGCCCGACTCGGTATCTAGCCGGCTCCGTCGCAAATGTCGGACCCGGTTGGGGCGTCGCCAAGTGGTAAGGCACCGGTTTTTGGTATCGGCATTCCCAGGTTCGAATCCTGGCGCCCCAGCCAACCGTTTCATCTAAAACTACCCTGAAGCGAATCTCTCCGGAGACCGTCGCCACCGGCATCGGTTCGCCCGGCGCCCAAACTCCCGCACGACTCGGCTGCAAAGCAGTTTCACGCAGACGTGAAGTTGGCGCGAGGTGCCTGGCGGTCGCCGGATGGCAATCTGTTGCGGGCTTAGCAACTTACTGCATTCAATAGGCGAGCCGTATAATTTATTTAAGCGCCTCAGGGGAAAATCGCTGCTTTAGAAGCTGGATTGGTCGCATTGCGGTCATAATGGTGTATTGATCCTATGGCTTGGCTAGTGTTAGCGTTCAGCCGGATTTCAAGATGCGCGTATGCGTCAAAGAGACGATGGGATCACCATCGCGGTATCTGGGTGGGCTGTGACGTACAGCTGCGGTAACCATCCGTGCAGGATTAAACGCTAGATCGAGTCATTCGATCGCGGCCAGAGTGCCGCTTGAGTTTAGGGTAGGGGGCCAATCCGACAGGCATTTTGTCGGTTTAGCATCTATTTAATGTGGGCGGGGAGCCGTGATGGCGACCTGCGATTACCATTGTGAGGCGAGAAATGGTGGACTTGAAGAAATTGGTTCGCGCGTCGCTCATGGCGGCGGTTGCGGCGAGCGCCGTCGGGGGGGTTGCCTCTGCGCAACTCGCGCCCGTGCTGCAGACAGCACGTCAGGGAACGACCGAGGGTGCGCAAACGCAA
>TARA_R110000868_G_scaffold174940_1_pt1 | contig 30336 bp, 25 predicted proteins | sample TARA_R110000868 | Tara Oceans TARA_R110000868 (sample SAMEA4397489) | marine metagenome | biome: Polar Biome; feature: [SRF] surface water layer (ENVO:00010504); material: water (ENVO:00002006), including particulate matter (ENVO:01000060) such as... | depth 5 m | reverse complement strand
TTAAATTCATGTTGCTCTTTTTTGTAAAAATACAATGTTTTTTGCAAACTAAAAACTAACAAAATGTGAATTAAATAATAATTCATAGAAAACGTTTTCGCGACTGTTTATTAATCAGACATTTACACAAATTACTGTTTATTTTCAAAAAAAGCCTAGTTAATCTATGGGTAAATTAAAAAAACTGTAACATCAAAATTTAAAAACTAAAATAGAGAATCTCTCAAAAGCCTTCTCTATTCATGTTCATTTTTTAATGTACTTTTACATTAGTCAATTCAAGCTGATTCAAAAAACAACTACAAAATGCACGATTCTTTAAAAAACACTTTCCCTTCTTTTTCTAATGAATTAATTCAAGAAATTGAGAAGAATGCTATTCATCAGTCGTATAAGGCCGGAGACGTCATCATGCGAACAGGACAATATATTAATAATACCATTTTACTCACTAAAGGACAAATTAAGATTTATCGTGAAGGAGAAAATGGCGGGGAATTTTTCATGTATTATTTGCAACCTGGCCAAGCCTGTGCTGTATCTATGATATGTGCTACCAAAAGTCAAACCAGTCAGATTATGGCAAAAGCGATTGAAGATGTTGAACTGATTATGATACCGCTTGCGCTAATGGAGAAATGGATGATGGAACACCGTAGCTGGTATGAGTTTGTTATTTTTACCTATCGTACAAGATTTGAAGAAGTATTAGAAGTAGTTGACAGTATTGCTTTTAGAGCTATGGATGAACGCTTAGAGTTTTATTTAAAAAGACATGCTGATGCATGCGGTTGTAAAGATTTAAAATTATCACATCAAGAAATCGGTACTGAACTGAATACTTCAAGAGAAGTTATTTCACGTTTACTCAAAAAAATGGAGCAAAGAGGATTAGTAAAATTACATCGGAATCATATTGAGCTTTTAACCTAAAAAATCACTCAATGTGATAAATGTTACTGTGCACAATAAAAATACAAGCCACCTTTGTAATAAAAATTCATAGATGGAAATAATTGGATATTTAGCTTCGATAATAATTGGCCTTTCTTTAGGATTAATAGGTGGCGGTGGATCCATACTCGCTGTGCCTATTTTAGTATATCTTTTTAAGGTACATCCTGAACAAGCAACTAGTTATTCCTTATTTATTGTAGGCATTACATCAATGTTTGGTTCTTACAGTCATTATAAATTAGGGAATTTAAAAATCAAATCGGCTTTAGTATTTGCAATACCTTCTATTCTTTCACTACTTATTGTTAGGAAAATTATTCTGCCCTTAATTCCTGATACCCTATTTTCAATTCATAATTTTGATGTTACAAAGAATTTATTAATCATGGTGGTGTTTGCTTTTCTTATGATTGCAACATCTATTTCAATGATAAAAAAAACTAAAAAACTAAAGGAAGCAGTTGAAATCAACTTTAAAATGCTAGCAATAATTGGATTTTTTGTTGGATTAATTATTGGATTTTTAGGTGCTGGAGGAGGATTTTTAATTATTCCAGCTTTATTATTCTTCGCTAACCTACCCATGAAACAGGCCGTAGGTACTTCTCTTTTTATCATATTTATCAATTCTCTAATTGGTTTTGGTGGTGATTTATTAGGAGGAGCTGAACTTGATTATAAATTACTTTTTATTATTTCTATAATGGCAATTATTGGACTTTTTATTGGAACACAATTATCTAAAAAAATTGATGGAGCTAAATTAAAACCTGCTTTTGGATGGTTTGTATTAGTAATGGGAATTTATATAATTACCAAAGAAATTTTATTTAAATAACACTTATGTAACATAAGTCACTGTGTGTCAAAATGTATCGCTGTAATATTGTTCTAACCATAATACTATTCAATCATGAAAGAACATTTTCAAATACTAATAATCGGCGGCGGTAATGCAGGACTCTCAGTTGCTGCCCAATTAATTCGTAAAAAAAGCGATTTAAATATCGGTATTATAGAACCTTCTGAAAAACATTATTATCAACCCGCTTGGACACTTGTAGGTACAGGAATATATGATGTTGAAAAAACGATGCGTCAGGAAAAAGATTATATTCCAAAAAAAAGTACATGGATCATCGATGCAGTAACTGAATTTTTACCAACTGAAAATAAAGTAATTTGTAAAAGCGGTAAAGAAATAAGTTATAATTTTCTAATTGTTAGCCCCGGAATTCAATTGGACTGGGATAAAATAAAAGGCCTAAAAGAAACTTTGGGCAAGAACAACGTAAGCAGTAATTATTCATTTGAATTTGCTCCTAAAACTTGGGAATTTATCGAAAATTTCAAAGGAGGAACTGCGGTATTCACAAATCCTTCAACTCCAATAAAATGTGGCGGAGCTCCACATAAAATCATGTATTTAGCCTGCGATTATTGGCAAAAAAAAGGCATTTTAGATCAATGTGATGTTCATTATATTTCTGGTGGTGCAAGTATTTTTGGTGTACCTGAGTATGCCAAAACATTAGTAAAAACGCTAAAAAAATATAAAATTCAAACTCATTTTGGAGCCAATGTGACTGCGGTTAATGGAGAAACTAAAACAGTAGAATTTGAAACAAAAGCAACTGATGATACCATCAAACAAAATCTCTCTACTTTGGACGCCTCTTGTTATTCTATTATACCATTTGATGCAAGTGCAGAAACTAAAAAAGTTACACTAAAATTTGATTTGTGTCATGCTGTACCTCCACAATCGGCACCCGATTTTATTAAAAAAAGTCCTCTTGCCGATGCAAAAAATCCGTTAGGATTTGTAGAAGTAGATAAATACACCCTGCAACATTCCCGATTTCCCAATGTTTTTGCTTTAGGCGATTGCACAAATGCGCCTTGCAGTAAAACGGGGGCAGCTATTCGAAAACAAGCGCCAGTAGTAGTTGCCAATGTATTATCTCTATTGAACAATACTGCATTAGTGGCCAAATATGATGGATATAGTGCTTGCCCAATTCCTACACAATATGGAAAATTGATGCTTGCCGAATTTGATTATGACAATAAGCCGAAAATGACTTTCCCATTTGACCAAGCAATACCACGCTGGACGATGTGGAAACTTAAAACAAAAATATTGCCTTGGCTGTATTGGAATAAAATTCTAAAAGGAACCGCTTAATTCTATTTATAAAGAAAATTGCCCTTGTAATTCATTTTACAAGGGCAATTTTATATCTAAAACATTGCATTTTATTAATGCTCACCATAACCTATATCATCCATTTTTCCGCTGAATACTTTATATTGAATAACGAAATAAGCAATCACTAAAATCAGGGCTACAACAAACCAATACACTCCTACCGATAATCCGTAATCATTTGCAGCTACATTATAAATCGTTAATGATGGATTTAATTTATTTGTAGAGGGCAAAACATTTGGAAAAATTGAAGCAGTGGTAGACGTAAATCCACCTACAAGAAACAGCGATGAAAAAAGAAATCCAAGTCCTTCTTTTTCAAACGATCTTACCTTAAACAAACCAAAAATTCCAATAAAAGTAAGAATAGGAAATACCCAAAGCAATGGATTTTCTATGAAGTTATGAAACGGTTTTCTCTCTATATTATGCCAAATAAGGAGCGATACGATCACTAATGCTAGTAGAACAAAATTAAGTTTGAAAACTAGTTGTTTTAACTTTGGATTCAAATCGGAATTGGTTTTGTAAATAATCCAATTGGCTCCATGAATCATCAAAGCGACTACACTTACCACTCCTAGAAACAAAGTAAACCAATCTATAATTCCCAGTTGATCTGCTTTTGGACTAAAGGTAGGATTCCATAATGGCAAAAAGAAAAAATGAGCTTCCTGTGTTGATACTCCATTTTCTACCATTCCTAAATTCACCCCACGAACTATATTACCCAATGCCACACCAAAAAACAATGCCAATAGTAAACTAGCAATACCAAAGGCTTTATCCCAAACCACTTCCCACATAGGATGATGAATTTGCCCACGCAATTCTAAACCAATTGCTCTAAAGATAAGCAACCATAAGATCATCATCAATGGCAAATAAAAACCACTAAAAGAAGAAGCATATAGCGTAGGAAAAGCAAAAAACAAAACGCCTCCAGCTGCAATTAACCATACTTCATTGGCATCCCAAAATGGACCAATTGCATTTGTAATTGCTTTTTTATCTTTTTCTGTTTTAGCAAAAAATAAATGAATAATTCCAGCACCAAAATCATAACCATCCAAAACAATATACACAGCCAATATTCCCATTAAAACCACATACCAAAAGAATTCCATACCTTATATTTTTTTTGTTTCTGGACCGTTTTTAATAATTTTCCCAACTAACAATAAGAATAGTAAACCCAAAAGTAGATACAAACCTACGAAGCCAAGCAATGTAAACAACGTATTCCCTGAAGAAACCGTAGGCGATGCTCCTGCTGTTGTGCGCAATAAATTATAGACTAACCATGGCTGTCTTCCTAGCTCTGCTGTGTACCATCCTGTTGTGTTAGCTATATAAGGAAACGGCAACATAAAAAGCAACGACCATAAAATCCAGTGGGTTACAAATAGTTTTTTTCTAACTAATTGAAAAACGGCAGCTGCCATTAAACCAATAAAAACAGTACCCAAACCTACCATTATATGATACGCATAGTAAAGTCCTGAAATATTAGTAGGATGTGTTTTTTCATCAAAATGATCCAATCCTTTTACTTCTGTATTCCAGCTACCGTACGTCAAAAAACTCAAAACATTAGGCACGGCAATCTTGTTATCTAATTTTTTATCTTTTACATCTGGCTGGCCTATTAAAACAATCTCAGCCCCTTTTTTCTCGGTGTGAAAAATCCCTTCCATTGCAGCAAAAGTGACTGGCTGATATTTTACCACGTTTTTGGCTAATAAATCTCCTGTAGGAACAGCAACTACTATACTTGAAATCAAACCAAAAATAATTCCTGTTTTCAAAAATAATTTTCCGTAAGATTCACTCCTTTTACTTAGGATATAAAAAGCGCCAATACTAGAAACTACAAAAGAACTTGTAACCATTGAAGCTGCTTGATTGTGTAAGTAAGAAGGCCAAATCCATGGGTTTGTAAATAAAGCGCCAAAATTATTAAGTACAAACTTCCCATTGGCCAATATCTCGTAACCCACTGGGTTTTGCATCCAGGAATGGGTAGCAATGATTAAAAAGCCACTAGCCCACGATCCTAAACAAATAAGCAATCCCGTGACAAAATGCCATTTGTGTCCTAGTATTTTTTCACCAAAAAGAAACATCCCTAAAAATGATGATTCTAAAAAGAAGGAAAACATCCCCTCCATAGCCAATGTTTGTCCAATAATTCCCCCTGTCAATTCAGAGAATTTAGCCCAGTTTGTACCAAACTGAAATTCCATTGGAATCCCTGTAACTACTCCCATAGCAAAATTTAGAGCGAAGATTTTCATCCAAAAATGAGTCGCTTTATTGTAATGTTCCTCATTCGTTCGTAGAAATTTCCATTTAAAATAAACAATGATTAAAGAAAGTCCCATTGTCAATTGAGGAAACAGATAGTGAAAGGTAATCGTAAATGCAAATTGCATTCGATCGTAAAAAAGCATTTCTTCCATACTGATGTTTAGGTTGTAAAATACTCGCAAATTTAACCAATTAAAACGGTAGAAGCCCTACATAAAAATACTTTATCACAGGCTATTTGTTCCATTTTATGGTAAAATTATTTATTTCTAATTTTAAATTACTTTATGTAACATTAGTCACGTTTAAATACAAATACAAGAATTATCTTTGTAATAGATTAAAAAAAAATATCATGCAAATAGAACAAATATATACAGGATGTTTAGCACAAGGTGCTTATTATATAACTTCAAATGGAGAAGCGGCTATAATTGACCCTCTTCGTGAGGTACAACCTTATTTGGACCGCCTAGAACGAGACAATGTAAAATTGAAATATATTTTTGAAACCCATTTTCACGCTGATTTTGTTTCAGGGCATGTTGATCTAAGTAAAGAAACAGGAGCACCTATTGTTTACGGACCTACTGCAAAACCAGAATTTGAAGCAATTATAGCTACTGATGGGCAAATTTTTGAAGTGGGAGCTATCAAAATAAAAGCATTACATACTCCTGGACATACCATGGAAAGTACGACTTATTTATTGCTAGATGAAAACGGAAAAGAACACGCTATTTTCTCTGGTGACACTTTGTTTATTGGTGATGTTGGACGACCTGATTTAGCTCAAAAAGCAACTCATATGACGCAAGAACAATTGGCTGCAACACTATACCATTCATTACGAGACAAAGTGATGACTTTGCCTGATGATGTTATTGTATATCCAGCACATGGAGCCGGTAGTGCTTGCGGAAAAAACATGAGTAAGGAAACGATAGGTACGATTGGTAACCAAAAAGAAACCAATTATGCTTTAAGAGCAAATATGACCGAAGCAGAATTCATCAAAGAAGTGACTGACGGTTTACTACCTCCTCCAGCCTATTTTGGGATGAATGTAGCCATGAATAAACAAGGATATGAAAGTTTTGAAACCGTTTTAAACAATGGTATGAGAGCCATCGCTGTTAAAGATTTTGAGGCTGTTGTCGAAGATACCGGAGCCCTAATTCTAGATACTAGAAAAAATGGCGTTTTTGCCAAAGGATTTATCCCACAATCTATTAATATTGGTATTGAAGGTGATTTTGCCCCTTGGGTAGGCGCGCTAATCGCCGATGTAAAACAACCTATAATTCTGGTCACCGAAATTGGACAAGAAGAAGAATCTGTGACTCGTTTAAGCCGTGTTGGTTTTGATAATTTAATTGGTCATTTAGAGGGTGGTTTTGAAGCTTGGGTAAAAGCAGGAAAAGAAATTGACACTGTCAATAGAATTACAGCAGAGGAATTTGCCAAAAAAGTAAAAATAGGCGAAAGCAAAGTAATTGATATTCGTAAAGACAGCGAATATGCTGCGGAACATGTCGACGAAGCCTATAGCAAGCCGTTAGCGAACATAAATGATTGGGTGAAAGATATTAATCCTAAAGAACCTTTTTTCCTTCATTGTGCTGGTGGATACCGTTCTATGATTGCAGCTTCCATTTTACAAGCAAGAGGGTTTAGAAATTTCTGTGAAATTGAAGGCGGATTTAATGCAATTGCGAAAACAGATACACCAAAAACAAATTTTGTTTGCCAAAGTAAAACCTTATGATTTACTTCAATTATATTGATTATCAAATATTTATATTGTAATTTTATAGGTAACGAATACATTTTTCAACTAATTAATATAGGATATCATGAAAAAAAATATGGGTCAAATCGATAAAATAATTCGAGGAGTTATAGCGGCTGTAATTGCTATTTTATATTTCACCAATGTAATTAGCGGTACACTAGCATTAGTTTTAGGCGCATTTGCCGTTATCTTTTTAATTACCAGCTTTGTTAGCTTTTGTCCCTTATATACTCCGTTTGGAATTAATACAAGAGAGAATAAGGAATCGCTAAATAAATAAAACCAAACTATTTTGAATACCATAAAAAACACACCCAAAAGTAACGATTCTTGTTGCGTAGTATCTTGTGATAGACCACTAGATTCAGACTATTGGGATGCACAATACAAAGCCAAAACTACTGGTTGGGATTTAGGACAAGTGTCTCCTCCAATTAAGGAGTATGTTGACACTTTAGAAAATAAAAATACTAGTATATTAATTCCTGGTTGCGGGAACACCTATGAAGCAGAATATTTATTGCAAGCTGGTTTTACCAATATTACTGTTATTGATATAGCGCCAACATTAGTACAGGAGTTAAAACAAAAATTTGAAAACAATTCCAATATAAAAATCATTCAAGGTGACTTTTTTGAACATCAAGGAACCTACGATTTAATTTTGGAACAAACCTTTTTTTGTGCTTTAACACCAACAATGCGCCAAAAATACGTTTGGAAAATGCACCAGCTTTTGTCCGAAAATGGAATAATAGCTGGATTATTATTCAATAGAACATTTGAGGTAAGTCCTCCTTTTGGCGGAAGTAAAGAGGAATACGAATTGCTTTTTAAAAATGCGTTCTACTTTTTAAAAATGGATGTTGCTCTAAATTCGATTGCTCCCAGAGCCAATTCAGAATTGTTTATCGAATTCAAGAAAAACAATCAAATAAAAGTAAATCTCTATGAATTTAATGGAATAACGTGTAGTGGCTGTTTGAATACTGTAACAACCCTATTCATGGCTTTAAACGGAGTCGAAAACGTAAGTATGAGCACCAATTTTGCTGAAGTTTTGATCGTAAGTAAAAATGAAATACCAGTTTCTCAACTGCAAGCCATTGTCTCTTATGATGAAAAATACAGTATCTTAAAAATATAAAAATGAAACAATTACTCATTACAAATTGGCATGCCATGCGTTGGATTCGCCTTGTAATTGGTCTTTTTTTTGTACAGCAAGCAATTCAATACCACGAATTTTTATTTGGATTTATTGCTCTCTTTTTCTTATTTCAAGCTGTATTTAATACTGGTTGCAGTTTAAATGGATGTGAAGTTTCACCCTTAAAAAAAAGTAAAAATGAATAGTAGTTTTGATAAAATCATAAATTCCGAAAAACCAATTTTAATTGATTTTTTTGCCACTTGGTGTGGACCTTGTAAAATGCTTGGTCCTATTTTAAAAGAGGTAAAAGACGACTTAGGAGATCGTATATCAATCATTAAAATTGATGTCGATAAAAACCAACAAGTAGCCTCACAATATCAAGTACGTGGTGTACCTACTATGATATTATTCCAAAACGGAAAACAATTATGGAGACAATCAGGGGTTTTACAAAAAAATGACATTATTAAAATCATTTTAGAAAAAAGCAATCAATGACAAAAAAAGCAATCATTATCACCGGGATAGGAATAGGTATTGGTGCCGTTGCAGGTTATTTATATTATCATTTTATAGGCTGTGCATCAGGAACTTGTGCCATCACCTCCAAACCACTTAATTCTACTTTATATGGCAGTTTAATGGGAGGACTGGTATTTAATATGTTTATTAAAAATGAAAAAAAGTAATTGCGATTACTTTTTTTTTCTATCTTTGTTAACCAAATGGTTAAACCAAAAAGTTAAAGCTAAATGACCACTGAAGAAAAAATATTTAATGCTGCCCGAATCGTATTCCAAAAAAAGGGATTTGCTGGTTCGCGCATGCAAGAAATTGCAGACGAAGCTGGTATTAATAAAGCCATGCTGCATTATTGTTTTAAAAACAAGCAGCTGCTTTTTGAAGCGGTTTTCATGAATGCTTTTAGTCAATTGGCTCCACAAATCAATGCTATATTTAATTCGGAGGAAACCGTTTTTGAGAAAATCACTCAGTTCACACACAGTTATATTTCATTTGTACTACTCAACCCTTTTTTGCCTCCATTTATTATTCAGGAAATGAATAACAACCCCGAATTTGTAAAAACATTTCTTAAAAATAAAAACACCCCCAACCCTACTCAGCTCATTGCACAAATCAAAAAAGAAATAGCCGATGGCATCATTAAACCCGTTGATCCCCAACAATTAGTATTAGACATATTTGCTATGACCGTTTTCCCATTTGCAGCTCAAATGATGGTAAAAGGAATATTACATCTCACCGATTTGGAGTTCAATGATATGATGGAAAAAAGAAAAACCAGTATAGCAGAACAAATAATAAATTCGATAAAAAAAATGAGAAAACTATTGCTACTCGTACTACTTGCAATACCTCTATTTTCTGTAGCGCAACAAACGTTGTCATTAGATGACTGTTACGCTTTGGCCAATAAAAATTACCCATTAGCCAAACAAAATGAGTTGTTGCAACAAAAATCCAATTTAGACACCCAAGTACTCAATACGGGAAAACTTCCAAAAATGGACCTAAATGCACAAGCTACTTATCAATCTGCTGTAACACAATTACCAATTAAATTACCTAATGTTACTGTAAATCCTCCCAACAAAGACCAATACAAAGCGACCCTAGATATTAATCAATTATTGTATAATGGTGGCTTGATTGACGCCAACACAAAAATTAAAGAAGCACAAACCAAAACCCAACAACAACAAGTTGAAGTAAATTTATACCAATTGAAAACTAGAATCAATCAATTGTATTTCTCCATCCTATTATTGCAAGAACGTGCTGCCTTACTGCTATCCAAAAACGAGCAATTAGACTCTAAAATTAAGGAAGTGAAAGTTGGAGTAAAGTTTGGTGCTATCCTTCCTGCATCCGAAAAAGTGTTGGAAGCAGAGAAACTAAAAATTAAACAGCAACTTGTTGAAATTCGCTTTGACAAAATTAAAGCTCTAGAAAGTCTATCGGCACTCACATATTCAACTATAGATGAAAAGGTGACCTTGTTAAAACCAAATTTAGTAACTGCTTTCGACACGCAAAATAATCGCCCCGAATTAAAACTATTTGATTTACAAAACGAACAAATCAACCTTTCGAAAAATATACTCTCAAAAAATAATTTACCCAAAGTAAATGCTTTTGGACAAGCTGGTTATGGAAATCCAGGACTCAACATGCTCGACAATTCGTTTCAACCTTTCTATGTTGTGGGAGTAAAAGCCAATTGGAATGTTTTTGATTGGAATAAAACCAAAACAGAGCAACAAGCATTATCTATTTCCGAAGCTATTGTTACGACCGAAAAAGAAACTTTTAAACTCAACACTAATTTGCAATTGCAGGAAATGGCAAACGAAATCAAGAAAACAGAGGAAGTTATCACTACCGATGCTGAGATAATTGAACTAAGGGAATATGTAGTCAAATCATCGGATGCTCAACTAAAAAATGGAGTCATCACCGCATCCGAATATGTAGTGGAACTAACCAATTTATTTGAAGCTAAAACCAATGAAAAACTACATCAAATTCAATTGGCTTTAGCCAAGGTAAATTATCAAGTTGTAAAAGGGCTATAAATTTTAAATATTTCAATTTTTTTAAAATTTCGTAATTCAAAATTAAAAACAAACATGAAAAAAATACTACTATTATTGATTTTCAGCACTTTGTTCTCTTGCAATAACAGCGATGACAAAGCAGATGGATATGGTAACTTTGAAGCTACTGAAACTACCATTTCGGCGGAAGCCAATGGAAAATTAACTTTTTTAAATGTAGAAGAAGGGGTTCTATTAGAACCAAACGCCCAAATTGGACTGGTTGACACCACGCAATTGTATTTGAACAAGCAACAATTAATTGCATCTCGAAATACAATTTTTTCAAAATCTAAAAATGTTTTATCCCAAGATAAGGTTTTACAGGAACAATTAAAAACGACATTGATTGAGAAAAAAAGAATTGAAAACATGTATGCCGAAAATGCAGCCACAAAACGACAACTGGATGAGATTGACGGGAAAGTAAATGTCTTGAAAGAACAAATAAAAAGTGTAGGAACACAAAATGCACCTATTACAAATGAAGCCAAATCTATCGATGTTCAAATTGAAAAAATAAACGACCAAATCCTTAAAAGTAAAATTATCAACCCAATAAAAGGAACCGTATTAGCCAAATATGCGGAGCCAAATGAAATTACAACATTTGGAAAACCATTATACAAAATAGCCGATATTTCCCAAATGACTTTGCGCGTTTATGTAAGTGAAACCCAATTACCAAAAATAAAAATAGGTCAAAAAGTAACCGTTAAAATTGATTCCGGAACAGCGATGAAAAATTACAACGGAACTATTTCTTGGATATCGGCTACAGCAGAATTCACACCAAAAATCATCCAAACCAAAGAAGAACGCGTGAACTTAGTGTATGCTGTAAAAGTAACAGTAGTCAATGATGGTAGTCTAAAAATAGGAATGCCCGCAGAAATGTGGATCACACCTTAAGTCCATTCGGCCCAATTAAATTAATAGCAACTTTCCAATTAAAACATTTGTAACGTGAGTATTTCAGTTCAAAACATTTCAAAATCCTACCAAAAAACTGTTGCAGTGGAATCCATTACTTTTCAAGTGAAGGAAGGGGAATTGTTTGGACTTATTGGACCTGATGGTGCCGGAAAAACAACCTTATTTAGAATTCTCACCACACTCCTACTTGCCAATGAAGGCACTGCTACCGTAGCTGGTTATGATGTGGTTAAAGATTACAAATCAATAAGGAAAGTGGTAGGATATATGCCTGGAAAATTCTCGTTGTACCAAGATTTGACTGTAGAAGAAAATCTTACCTTTTTTGCCACCATCTTTGGTACTACAATTGAAGAAAACTACGATATTATCAAAGAAATCTACATACAGATTGCCCCATTTAAAAAACGACGAGCAGGAAAACTTTCGGGAGGAATGAAACAAAAACTGGCCTTGTGCTGCGCCTTGATTCACAAACCCAAAGTACTTTTTCTCGATGAACCCACAACGGGAGTAGATCCCGTTTCTAGAAAAGAGTTTTGGGAAATGCTCAAACGCCTGCAGGAAAAAGGAATCACAATTCTTGTTTCTACCCCTTACATGGACGAAGCTGCTTTGTGCGACAGAATAGCATTAATCCAAAAAGGGAGCATATTAAAAATTGACAGACCGGAGAACATTATTGACAACTATGAAAAAACAATTTATGATGTTCAGGCAAAAAACACCTATCAACTCATAGAAGATTTAAAAAATTATTCGAGTCAGTACAGTGTTTTTGCCTTTGGGGAATACATTCATTATATTGATAAAAACCAAAATTTCAATCCAGTGGAATTAGAAAATTATTTGAAACAAAATAATCATCAAGACATTGTAATTAAAATCTCAAAAACAACAATCGAAGATGTATTCATGGATTTAACCAATCTAAATCAATAAGTTGTGAGTCAAGAAAAAATCATATCTGTAAAAAACCTCAGCAAAAAATTTGGTACTTTCACTGCAGTGAACGCTATTACTTTTGATGTGCATAAAGGAGAAATTTTTGGTTTTCTGGGAGCCAATGGTGCGGGTAAAACCACTGCCATGAAAATGCTTATTGGGATTTCAAAACCCAGTTCAGGAGAAGCAACTGTGGCAGGTTTTGATGTGAAAACCAATTCAGAAATGGTCAAGAAAAGTATTGGTTACATGAGTCAAAAATTTTCTATGTATGATGATTTAACAATAAAGGAAAACATCACTTTTTTTGGTGGAATCTATGGATTGAACAAAACCCAAATCAAAGAAAAAACAGTACAATTGATTCATGAATTACAGCTAGAAGCCGTTGCTGACAAACTGGTTGGCTCGTTGCCATTGGGTTGGAAGCAAAAACTGGCTTTTTCGGTGGCTTTATTGCACGAACCCAAAATTGTATTTCTAGACGAGCCTACAGGGGGTGTGGATCCCATTACTAGAAGGCAATTTTGGGAAATGATTTATGCCGAAGCACACAAAGGCACGACCCTATTTGTAACTACACATTATATGGATGAAGCCGAATATTGCGATCGGGTTTCCATTATGGTGGAAGGCAGAATCGAAGCACTCGACACCCCAAAAAACCTTAAAAAACAGTACAATGTGGACTCTATGAATGCTGTTTTTTTAAAATTGGCTCGAAACATAGAATAAAAAATTAAACCATTTAGAAATTAAGGTTCATTAAGCTGATATTGAATTAATTGCTTGACAAATTAAAAGTGCAACAATTGAACAACATAAAACTATTTTAAAATTGAGACTCCTTAAGATTAAACTTAATTTTCTTAATTTCTTAATGGTTCAAAAAGAGAAAAACAATGAAACGATTTATCGGTTTTGTGACCAAAGAGTTTTACCATATTTTTAGAGATAAGCGTTCCATGTTTATCCTTTTTGGGATGCCTATTGCTCAAATTATGCTATTTGGATTTGCTATTACTAATGAGATTAACAATGTAAATATTGCTATTCTAGACCAATCTAAAGATACCGAAACTCAAAAAATAATCAATAAAATCAGTGCTTCTCCCTACTTTCATATCCAGCAAGAAATTAGCAGTGAAACACAAATTGAATCCATCTTTAAAAAAGGAAAAGTAAAAGCCGTTTTGGTTTTTCAAAACCATTTTATTAAAGATTTGCAAACCAAAAAACTAGCAAAAGTCCAAGTCATAACGGATGCCACTGATCCCAATATTGCCAATACAATTACCAATTATATCAATGCCATTTTGCAAAATTACATGCAAGAAGTCAATAAAATAAACCAACCTGCTTATCAAATACAAACTCAAACTCAATTGTTCTACAATCCAGAACTCAAGAGCGTTTTTACCTTTGTTCCTGGGGTAATGACGGTGATATTAATGCTGGTTTCTGCCATGATGACCTCCATTTCAATCACTCGTGAGAAAGAATTAGGTACTATGGAAGTGCTCCTTGTCTCCCCATTAAATCCTTTACAAGTCATACTAGGCAAAGTATTTCCCTATATTTTCTTATCTATTGTAAACGCAATTGTAATCTTGACATTAGGTATTTTTGTATTTGGGATGCCACTTCAAGGTAGCTTATTACTATTGGCACTAGAGAGTATTTTATTCATAATAACAGCCTTATCATTAGGAATATTGATTTCGACACTTGCCAACTCACAGCAAACGGCAATGATGATGTCCCTAATGGGACTAATGTTACCCGTAATCATATTATCAGGCTTTATTTTTCCTATTTCAAGCATGCCGCTCCCCTTGCAAATCATCAGCAACATTATACCCGCAAAATGGTTTATCATTATTATAAAAGCAATTATGCTCAAAGGCGCTTCTATTGCTATCGTTTGGAAAGAAACACTAATTCTAATAGGAATGACCGTGTTTTTCATTGCATTAAGCATTAAAAAATATAAAATAAGGTTGGAATAATTTTTAGGAGCTATTTCCTGTTTTACGCTTCAATCTTTTCTCTCGTAAAAAAACGAGAGAAAAGGATTTCCACTTCAACCAGGGCTAAAAAATAAAAAATGAGAACACTATTATTCATCATACAAAAGGAGTTTCGACAAATCTTTAGAAATAAAGCCATGTTGCCTATTATATTTGTTTTACCATTTATTCAGCTGTTAATTTTATCAAATGCTGCGAGTTTTGAGGTGAAAAATATAAAGTTTTCCTATGTCGATAATGATCATTCTGCGGCTTCACGAGAACTAATAAGTAAATTTCAATCTTCAAATTATTTCATCGTTGTAGCTGATTATCCTTCAAAAAAGGAAGCTAACCTACAAATGCAAAAAGGCAAAGTAGATGTTATCTTAGAAATCCCAATTCATTTTGAACGCAATTTAATAACATATAAAAAATCGACACTTTCAGTAAGCATCAACGCCATTGATGGAGCTGCAGCTGGCGTAGAAAATGTTTATATTTCTCAAATTATAGCCAGTTACAATCAAAAAATACAAAGTCAATTGTATCAATATAACGACGGTTCATTTGTTGCACCTCAAAACATCATTACCATTCCTTCTTTCTGGTTTAATAATACTTTAAATTACAAGACCCTTATGGTCCCAGGTATTTTGGTTTTATTAGTAACCATGCTTACCCTTTTCCTATCCGCAATGAATATCGTTCGTGAAAAAGAGATTGGAACCTTGGAACAAATCAATGTAACACCTATAAAAAAACACCAATTCATAATAGGCAAACTGTTCCCTTTTTGGGTGCTAGGATTGCTTATTTTAACAGTAGGCTTGACCATTGCTAGAGTAGTATTCCATATTCCTATCATAGGGAATATAGGCTTAATCTATTTGTTCACCTCTGTTTATTTATTAGTCATTCTGGGAATTGGCTTGTTTATATCGAATTATACCGAAACCCAGCAACAAGCCATGTTTATTGCTTGGTTTTTCACAGTTATTTTTATTTTAATGAGCGGATTATTCACTCCAATAGAAAGTATGCCTAATTGGGCCCAGCAAATTACTCTATTCAACCCGATACGTTATTTCGTGGAAATTATCAGAATGGTAATGCTGAAAGGGGCTACGTTTAGCGATATTTCAAGACCGTTTTTTATAATTGCTTTTTATGCGTTTGTTATTAACGGATTTGCAGTATGGAGCTATAAAAAAACGAATTAATCTATATCATAAATTAATTCGTTTTCTTTTACTAAAATTTACTTATTTAACCATTTTAAAAGCATGTTTTCTAAATCAGCTATAATGATAGGTTTAGGAAGATAATCATCCATACCTGCTTCAAAACATTTTTCTTTTTCTCCAGTTAAAATTCCGGCAGTTACTGCAATTATAGGAGTTTTCAATGTATCTTCTTCCAACTTTCTAATTTCATAAGTAGCCTCATACCCATTTTTATTAGGCATTTGAATATCCATTAAAATAACATCGGGTTTCTCCTTCTTATACATTTCAACTCCTTCATTTCCATCCTTAGCTTCAAAAACAATACAATTAGTAATCAATCTTTTAACCAATGTTTTTGCTAATAGCATATTTATTTTATTATCCTCTACTATTAGCACTTTCTTATTATTCAATACTTTCGAAGGAATCCTATCCAAAGTTATTGAGGTATGCTCTAATGCTGTTGTATTTTCAACTGTAGGAGCTATTTTTTTTAATTTAATTTCGAAGTTAAAATCACTTCCTTCGCCGAATTTACTTTTCAAATGCAATTTACTATCCATTAGAGCTAATAATTTATTGGAAATAGCCAGCCCTAAACCAGTTCCACCAAATTTTCTACTGGTTGAATTATCTTCCTGAACAAATGAATTAAATATTTTTTCATTATTATCTAATTTAATTCCGATACCAGTATCTTTTACTGAAAATTTTATACCTGAATAGTTGTCTTTAAATGTACCAGTATCTGTGATTTCAAGAGTGATTTCACCAAAATTAGTAAATTTCAAAGCGTTACTTAATAAGTTTACTAGGATTTGTTTTAATCTAATAGAATCGGCTAATACATATTTAGGGACTTTATTGTCCATTGTAAAAGTTAATTTTATCTCTTTTTGAATCGCTTGATATTTAAACAAATCAACAACTTGATTTATTAATTCAAAAAGGTTTACTTCTTCAATATTTAATTCTAACTTTCCAGATTCAACTTTAGAAAAATCCAATACATCATTGACAATATGCATCAATGTTGTTGCGGATTCGCTAATCGTATTCATGTATTCTAGCTGATTTTTTTCTAGATTAGATTTCATTAATAAATGAGTAAACCCGATAATCCCATTTAATGGTGTTCTAATCTCATGACTCATATTAGCAAGGAAATCAGTTTTAGCTTTATTGGCTGATTCAGCTTGTTTCCTGCCTTCCACAATTTCAATTTCCATCAATTTCCGTTCAGTAATATCTATAAAACTGATAAGTATTTCAGATATATTTTCTTTTTCATCTAAAATTGGAAATCCGTTTACTAAAACCCAAACCGCTTCATTTCTCTTCTTATGTTTAATACCAAGAGTGAAGTTTTTTACAGGTTTTCGCGTATTTGCAATGATATTAACTGGATGTGTAGTACTATTGATTATGGAGCTATCCTCATTTAAAAATTTCCAATAAGGATCAACTGCATTTCGACCTAATATTTTACTAATTGGTAAGCCTAATAAATTAGACGCTTTAGTATTACACATGACAATTGAAATATCAGATCCATAAACAATAATTCCTGCTTCAAGATTGTTTAATAATCCACGGTAGCGTTCTTCACTTTTCAGGAGTGCAAAGTCTCCTTTTTTCGCTTCTGTTATATCACGAGAAAGACAAATAAAATGTATTTCATGTTCATCACTTTCTTGCATTGGCGCAACAGATAATTCAAACCAATGTAAACTTCCATTTATATCTAATGAATATTGTCTACCTGTTGAAAATCCTTTTTCAGATGCTTCTTTCAAAGCGGACAAGCATAAATTTGCTACATCGATTGGTAATATATCCGAGAATTTTTTTCCTAAAGGCATTACCAACTTATCGTTTATTCGAGAATGATAATTAAAAATCATTCCTTCTATATCGACTTCAAATAATAAATCCGGAATAGCTTCTAAAATCGCTTCCAGTTTCTTATGTATTTTTTTAAACTCTTCTTCAGCTTTTTTACGCTTACTTACATCTCTTACTATAGCAACAATTCGACCATCTGCAATCATTTTCGCTTTGATTTCAACAGGAATCAATGTTTTATTTTTATGAAGCATATCGCGTTCAATCAGTGTTTGATCTCCTCCCAACAGCTCTTTGAACATAATTGGTCTTGCTTTAAGCTCGTCAATTGTATATAAATCAGCTAGATTTTTTGTGCAAAGCTCTTCTTTTGTATAACCAAGCATATCGCAGGCACTTTTATTGGCTTCTAGTAAATTACCTGAAATATCATTAATCAAAATAGCATCAGATGCTTGTTCTACTAGGCTACTGTATTTTTCTTCACTATTAAAAAGCTGTTCTTTTATATTTTGCAATTCTGTAATTTCAGTCATACAGCCAATATATCGAACTGCCTTTCCAGATTCATCTCTGAGTATAACGGCACGATCAAAAAAGTAACCATAACTACCATCTCCTTTTAGAAAACGAAACTCATCTGACCATGTAGTATTAGCACTTAAATATGTTTTTTCAAGTTTATTAATAACCCTTTCTCTGTCATCAGGATGAAGTTTTGATCTCCAAATTTCTGTATCGTTAACAAGGTTTAAATTATCATTATTGCCAAAATTAAAAAGTTCAACAAATGCTTTATTATTCCAGCTTATACCCGTCAATAAATCAACTTCGGATATCGCATCATTTGTTGCAACCGAAATTCTCTCAAATCGTTCATTAGCTATCTTTATTTCATTTTGAGCTTTTTTAATTTCACTTAGATTCAATCCCATTCCTAAATTACACCTTTTACCTTCATACTCAATAGGAAGGGAATTAATGTAGTAAGGAATTTTTTTATGACTTTTAGTAAAAAAATCAACTTCAATACCTGTCAATTTATTTTTATTTCCAAACCTATCTTCTGAAAAAACATCTTCTATCCTTTTTTTAACTTTTCCTTTTGCATCATTATCAAAAAAATCTAGAGGCCCCATTTGGTCTATTTCAATTGTATTGTACTCAGTAACCTTTTCGAAATTTTCATTCCACTTCAAGAATTTCCCTGATTCATCATAGAGATAAAATATCCCTGGTAGATTATTTATTATTGTTTCTGAAAGTTGTTTTTCTTTTAAAATTAAACCCTCGATTTTTTTACGTTCAGTGATATCTGTAATGGTACCTATATACCCTATTATTTCATTTTTTTCATTTTTCTCTGGGATGGCTTGTCCCATAACCCAAGCTACTGAACCATCAGGTCTAACAAAACGGTACTCTGTTAATGATTTTTCACCAATATAAGTTGCGTTTTCCCATCCATTTAAAATCCCTATTTTATCCTCTTCATGCAATGCATTAAGCCATCCATTTCCTAATGCTTCCTGAAATGACAAACCAGAAATTTGACACCAACTTGGATTTACAAAAGTAGTATACCCTGTCGCATCAGTACGAAATATACCTACAGGTGAGACTTCTGTAAGAGTATGATAACGCTGTTCACTTTCAAAAACTTCTCGTTCTGCTTTCTCTTTTAATTTCTCTTTTTCAAAAATTTCTAAGGCAAAGGCAACGTCTCCTGTTGCTTCTTCAAGCAAAGCAATCTCTTCAGCATCAAAAAAGTTCTTTTCTCCAGCATAAAAAGTAAAAACTCCAATTACCTCCCCGAATTTTTTTATCGGAAGTGACATTAAAGATTGAAAACCACATTTTAATGTATCTTCTTTCCAAGGGGCCATTTTTAAATCATTTTCAACATCGTTGCTTATACAATAATTACCTGTTCTTATTGCAGTCCCAGCAGGGCCATTTCCTTCAAGTTCGTTTTCATCAGTGGTAATTGTTTTTATAATAGCAAGGTATTCTTGATGAATCCCTGCAATCATTGCGGGCACAACACTCTTGTTTTTGGAATCAATCAAGCCAATCCAAGCCATTTTAAACTTGCCTAAATCAACAGCTATATTACAGGCTTCTCTAAAAAGAGTTTCCTGATCAACAGTTCTAACAATCATTTGATTGATTTGACTAATAAACAAATACAGTCTATTGGCTTTAAGCAATTTCTCATCAACTTTAATTCTCTCAGTTATGTCAGTGATTATACCGTGACAAATAACAGTCCCTTCAGGTTCAATTACCGGCAAAGAATTTACTTCGTGCCAAACGAGTCCTTTTGTAGGATGAAAATAACGATACTCCCCTTTAAGTGGAACAAAAGTTGTTTTTGTTTTTAAAATCTTAGCAATTACATCGTCAATATCATCTGGGTGTATTAAGTCAAAAATTCGATTTGCATTTTCTTCTATTTCTTCAAAACTAAATCCATAGATTTCTTTCACCGCATCACTCGCATAGGGATAACATATGGAACCATCCAGATTTTGACGCATGGAATAAATTAAACCTGGCGAAGTAGCTGCAATTTTAGCAAATACATCACGCTCTTTTATAAGTATTTCATTCGCTTCTATTCTAGCAGTAACATCTCTAAAATTGGCAATAATACCATTCACGCTACTGTCATGAAATTGATTATTAACCACCCCTTCTAGCCAGATATAATGTCCGTTTTTATGTTTTACTTGAAACAAGACAGGGAATAATTTACCTGGATTTTTGATAGCATTTTGAATAATTTGACGAATATATTCTAAATAATCTGGATGGAAATATTCATTATCTGAAATCTCATCAAACTCTTTATCGGTATAACCCGTTACTCTTTCGGATGAAGGACTTCTAAATATAACCTTTAAATTCTCATCAACTACGGTAATTATCCCTTCATTGTTTTCTACTAAGGCTCTAAATCGTTTTTCACTTTCTTCAATTTTATCATTAACCATTTTCTCTTCAGTTATATCTCTAAAAAAAATAGAAATACCATCTTTAGATGGATAAATATGGTTTTCAACCCATCGCTGATTCGGCTTATAATAATCATCAAATTGATAATACTCTTGTGTTGTTAACGTTTTATAACATGCTTTATAAAAAGTATTATCAACAACCTCAGGAAATTCAGCCCAAATATGTTTTCCAATTATTTCCTTGGGATCTCTATTTAGAAATTCACCCGCTTTTTTATTCATGTAGGTGTAACACCAGTTTGTATCAATTGCAATAAAAGCATCCGTTATACGCTCAAAAGTATTGGTAAGTAATTCATTGGCACGTTTAATTTCAGTAATGTCTTTAACAAAACCCATAAACCGCTTTTCAGAAAGTTTCACTGAATCAATACGAAACCACTTAATTTCTCCTGACTTATGAACTATTTTAAACTCTCCCCTTGACCCTCCTACTTTTTTTACTTTATTAAAACACACTCCCAAATCATCCATAGATTCTTGGTATGTTAAATCCATCATTGATAATTTTAAGAGCTCTAGTTTTGAATAACCCGATATTAAACTTACTGCATCATTTACTTCAATAAAATTTCCGTTTTCATCAGCAATAAAAATTCCATCAGGTGCATTTTCAATATAATTTTTAAACTTTTGGTTACTTTCTTCTTCTACTAATTTTAGTTTTAATTCGATTTCAGTTTGTTTTCTCGTATCAAGTTCTTCTCTAATTTTTCTTTTTTCGTCGATATCTTGCGTATTTCCCCTTAAACCAATCACGTTCCCTTTCTCATCGAGAATTGGGTAAACAATAGCGTAAACCCATTTAGTTTTATTGGTATTAATAATGGCACATTGCTCTGCTTCAAATGGTTTTTTATCAATTTTAGATTGCTTGATTTTATTTAAAAATATATCTACATCTGATTTTGAAAATCGTTTTACATATTCCTGAAATAAATCTTGATTGTCTTTTTTCTCTAATTCGTAAATCGAATACAATTCGTTAGACCAAATCATTTTATGATCTAAATAATTGTACTCCCAACTTCCTATTTTTGATATTTTTTGAGCGTTTTCAAGTAGTTCCTCACTTTCTAATAAATCAGCCTCTGCTTTTTTAATTTTAGTAACATCTCGTCCTATTGCATAAATAATCTCTTTTGAGGAATCCACGCTTGTTGTCCATTGTATATAAACAATTTCCCCATTTTTCTTGAGAAATCTATTTTCAAAATGTAATGAAGAAATTCCTTGCCCTAATTGTTTGAGTTCAGCATTTGACTTTTCTATATCAGCTGGATGAACCAATGAAAGGAAAGGAAAGCTCATCAATTCCTCTTTAGTATAACCCAATATTTTTATAAAAGCAGGATTTATTTCTTTAAAGAAACCATCAGTCCCAGCTAAACACACTAGATCCAAAGATTGTTTGAAGTAGAAATCAAAATTTGTAATTAATTGTTCTTTTTTAAGTAAACGATTAATTTCAAACTCTTGATCTTTTGTTATTTTGAGTAACTCCTCATATGTAGGTCTCCCATCTTTCATATTCATACTTAAAAAACATATTATATATATGCTAAATATAATAAAAAATCACTTAGATAAATTCTTGATAGATTTAAAAAAAATAAAATAAAACTGCAATCCTAATCTGTATGTGACATTTGTTACTGTGTACCCCTCGTTGTGAATTTATCTTTGTCCAATAATTAGCAATAAAAAATTATGAAGAAAATAAATTTAATAACATTATTAGCAACAATTTTCATCTCAGCTATTAGTTATAGTCAAGAAACGTTGCCTATTTCGAAAAGTGAGCTTGGGCAAAAAGTTTCGGATAAAAACTTACAGATTAAAATCGCCAATCAAGATTTTAAATCGGCACAAGCAGATTACAGACAATCCAATTCTCTTTTCTTACCGAATATTTCTGCTTCACATACAGCGATTTCGACTACAAATCCTTTAATGGCTTTTGGGTCTAAGCTGAATCAAGAAATTCTAACGGCTTCCGATTTTGATCCAAATTTATTGAATAATCCAAATCGCACACAAAATTTCGCTACTAAAATTGAGGTTTTACAGCCCTTAATTAATGTAGATGGTATGTATGGGAGACAAGCTGCAAAAGCTAAAATGAATGCTTACGGGTTACAAACCGAACGCACCAAAGAATTCCTTGAACTTGAGGTACATAAATCCTATATGGAATTGCAATTAGCTTACAAAGCAGTTGAAGTATTAGAAAAAGCAAATACAACTGCAGAGGCAAATTTGAAATTAATAGATAACTATTTCAAGCAAGGAATGTTGCAAAAAACAGATTTGCTTTCGGTACAAGTACGTGTAAATGAAGTTAAAAATCAATTACAATACGCAAAGAGTACTATACAAAACGCTTCTGATTATTTGGCTTTTTTATTAAATGAAGACATTGGAGACAAAGTCTACAAACCAACCGAAGAATTAGAAAACACAATTACTATTGAAAACAGAGATACTAAACTTTCTCAAAACAGAAAGGACATTCAAGCCATGGATCAATCGACTGAGGCGTATCAAAAAATGTTTCTTTCTAGTAAAATGAATTTCTTACCACGATTGAATGCTTTTGGAAGTTATGAATTGTATGATGATAAATTGTTTGGTACAAGTGCCAAAGGATATGTTGTAGGCGCTCAATTATCATGGAATGTATTTGATGGTTTTAAATCCATTGGAAAAATGGAAAAAGCAAAAGCTGACTTTCAAAAAGCAGAAATGGAAACCCAACAATACAAAGCCAAAAGCCAATTGGAACTAAACAAAACCAATCGTCAGATAAAAGATGCGGAGAATAAGGTTACTCTTTCTAAGTTGGATTTAGAACAATCACAAGAAGCGTATAGAATAAGAAGCAATCGTTTTACTCAAGGATTAGAAAAAACAACCGACTTGTTACAAACGGAAACTCAAATGTTTAAAAAAGAATTAGAATACTTACAAGCTGTTTTTGAATACAATTACACACAACAGTATTTACAATTTTTAACGAACTAAGCTAAAATAAAAGTACACGATAGAGTAAAGAATAAAGACAAAAAAAAATCAAACGATAAATCATGAAAAAAATAATAACATTAATTTCAATCTCCCTTTTTATTTTAACATCTTGCAACGGAGAGAAAAAAGAAGCTGTTGCGGAATCTCCTGCAATTGCAGTTAAAGTAAGTGGCGTTTCTGAAAATGACAACAGTCCATTTGTAAGTGCAAGCGGAAAAATTGAAGCAGAAAACAGCGCCGATTTAAGTACCCGAATGATGGGTTATGTAACCAAAGTTTATGTAACTATAGGACAAAAAGTAAGTGCTGGCCAATCATTAGTAAGCATCAACAATTCAGATTTGCAAGCTAAGAAAGCACAGGTTGATGCTAGTATTCTTCAAGCTACCGCCGGATATAACAATGCTAAAAAAGACTACGATCGTTTTGTCGCTTTGTTCAAACAACAAAGTGCTTCGCAAAAAGAACTAGACGATATGACGGCTCGTTATGAAATGGCTAAAGCTGGACTTGAAGGTGCGAAACAAATGCGTAATGAAGTTTTGGCACAATTCAATTACTCTAATATCACAGCGCCATTTTCTGGAGTAGTGACTAACACTTTTGTAAAAGAAGGTGATATGGCAAATCCTGGAATGCCTTTAGTAAGTATAGAAGGTGCTTCAAAACTGCAAGTAACAGCCATGGTTTCTGAAGGTGATATCACTTCTATCAAAAAAGGAATGCCAGTAAAAGTTTTAGTAAAATCATCTAACGAAAAACTGACTGGAAAAGTGAGTGAAGTAAGTGTATCTGCTAAGAATACGGGAGGACAATATTTAGTAAAAATCAATTTAGATAAACCTGATAGTTCTGTCTTGTCAGGAATGTTTGTTAATGTACAATTCCCAGTGGAAAACAAAAGTACTGCTACTCCAAATACGATGGTTTTAGTTCCTGAAAGTGCCTTGGTAAGACAAGGACAACTTACTGGAATATACACTATTAGCACTGAAAATATAGCAATCTTAAGATGGTTGCGTATTGGAAAAACTTTTGGTAACCAAGTAGAAGTTTTGTCAGGATTATCAGCAAACGAACAATATATTGTTTCTGCTGAAGGTAAATTGTACAATGGAGCGAAAGTAAGTGTTCAGTAAAAAAATAATTAGTATTCAGTTCTGGGTTAAACCTGAAACTTTAAACTTTAAACAAAATTATTATGCAAGAAGGAATTTCAGGTAAAATTGCCAACTTTTTCATCAACTCAAAATTAACTATTTTGATGATGATTGGTTTAATGATCATTGGGGTTTACAGTTCTTTTCTTATTCCAAGAGAAGAAGAGCCACAAATTAATGTCCCGATGGCTGACGTCATGGTGGGATATCCAGGAGCGAGCCCTACCGAGGTAGAAAGCCGTGTGGCAAAACCGCTAGAAAAAATCATCTCTAATATTAAAGGGGTGGAACACGTGCATACGATGGCCATGAATGGTCAAGCGATGCTTATTGTTCAGTTTTATGTAGGTCAAGATGTGGAACGTTCGTATGTAAAACTATACGACGAATTAGCCAAACACGAAGATATGTTCCCAAAAGGAGTATACAAACCAATGGTAAAAACACGTTCTATTGATGATGTTCCCATGCTTGGGATCACGCTTTGGAGCGACAAAATGGACGATTTTCAATTGCGCCAAATTGCTGAAGAAGTAACCTCGGAAGTAGAAAAAGTAAAAGATGTTGCCATCACCAAAGAAATTGGCGGAAGAAGCCGAGTGCTAAAAGTGATTTTGGACAAAGATAAAATGGCAGAGAACGGCATTGATGCCTTAGGGATCATGGGAATGATTCAAGCCAATAATAGCAGCTCTCAATCCGGGAGTTTTGTCAATACCGATGAAGAATATTTGATCACGACAGGGAAGTTCTTAACCTCAGCTGAGGATGTAGAAAATCTGGTTGTAGGTGTTAATAAAAATAGGCCTGTTTACTTAAAACAAGTCGCCACGGTTCAAGATGGGCCGTCTACCGCAAAAAGTTATGTATCGTTTGGGTACAGTAAATCAAACGAAAAATACAAAGACTCAAAATCAGAATATCCTGCCGTAACCATATCTGTAGGTAAGGTAAAAGGCGCCGATGCAATGAAAATTTCGGAGAAAATTATTGACAAAGTAGAGCATCTAAAAACGACTATCATAACTAATGACGTTCATGTTGAAGTAACTCGTAATTATGGTGAAACGGCATCAGATAAAGTGGGTGAATTGTTGCTGCACTTAGGAATCGCTATTTTGGCGGTTACTATTTTAGTGATGTTTGCCATGGGCTGGCGAGGTGGATTAGTGGTATTCTTCTCGGTTCCATTAACATTTGCCTTGACTTTATTCAGTTATTATATGCTCGATTATACGTTGAACCGAATCACACTTTTCGCCTTGGTTTTTGTGGTGGGAATTGTCGTCGATGACAGTATCATTATCGCTGAGAATATGCACAGGCATTTCAAAATGAAGCGATTACCGTTTAAACAAGCCGCTATTTATGCGATAAATGAAGTAGGAAATCCAACGATTTTAGCAACATTTACGGTTATTGCCGCTATTTTACCCATGGCGTTTGTATCCGGAATGATGGGACCTTACATGAGTCCGATGCCTATAGGCGCTTCGATTGCCATGATATTATCACTATTTGTTGCCTTGACTGTTACTCCTTATTTAGGCTATCATTTACTGCAAGAAAAAGATACACAAGAACATAAAGAGCATGAAGGACTAGAAACTAGTTTCATTTATAAAATGTACAACAAGCTAGAGCGTCCATTATTGGAAAGCAGCATGAAACGAAGAGTACTTGTAGGAGTGACTGTTTTATTACTTTTTGGTTCTGTTGGTATGTTTTTTACCAAATCCGTTTTAGTAAAAATGTTGCCTTTTGATAATAAAAATGAATTTCAAGTAGTAATTGATATGCCCGAAGGAGCGACTCTGGAAAGAACAGCAGCCGTTACTAAAGAAATTGCACAATATTTAACCACAATCCCAGAGGTTGTTGATTATCAAAACTACATTGGAACCTCGGCACCAATCACTTTTAACGGATTAGTACGTCATTATGATTTACGTGGTGGAAGTAATATGGCTGATATTCAAGTGAATTTATTGCACAAAGAAGATCGAAAATTACAAAGTCACGATATTGCAAAAAATGTACGTCCGCAAATTCAAAAAATTGCCAAGAAATATGGTGCGAATGTAAAAATTATCGAAGTTCCGCCAGGACCTCCTGTATTATCAACATTGGTAGCTGAGATTTACGGTCCCAATTACAAAGACCAAATTAAAGTCGCTTCACAAGTAAAAGACATTCTGCATAAAACAGAAGGTATCGTAGATATCGACTGGACTGTTGAAGACAATCAAACGGAATACAAACTGGAAGTAGACAAGGAAAAAGCAATGCTGAATGGGATTGCACCGCAACAAATAGTGGGGAATTTGACTTATCTATTGAAAGAATATCCAGTTTCTAATTTGTATGCTGAAAATTCTAATGACAATGTGGGGATAGTTCTTTCGCTTGACGACAAAGACAAAACGAGCTTGCAAGACATTCAGAACCTGAAAATAAAAGGAAGCCAGGGGAATATGATTCCGGTGAGTGATTTAGTAAAAGTAAAAACAGACACATTACAAAAAACCATTTATAGAAAAGATCAAAAACGTGTGGTTTATGTAACCGCTGATATGGCTGGAGCATTAGAAAGCCCGGTGTATGCAATTCTGGGAATGACGGAGAAATTAGATAAAATGAAAATTCCAAAAGGCTACAAAGTCAATGAATTATACATGGACCAACCAACAGATGAAAGTGATTTCACGGTAAAATGGGATGGGGAATGGCAGATAACATTAGAAGTATTCCGTGATTTAGGAGTAGCCTTTCTAGTAGCTATCGTGATTATTTATATGTTGATTGTGGGCTGGTTCCAAAACTTCAAAACACCAATGGTGATGATGCTCGCGATTCCGCTTTCCTTAATCGGGATTGTGTTTGGGCACTGGTTATTAGGCGCTTATTTTACAGCAACTTCTTTTATTGGTATGATTGCCTTGGCAGGTGTTATGGTGCGAAATTCAGTTTTACTGATTGACTTTATCGAAATAAGATTAAATGACGGTGTGCAATTAAAACAAGCGATTATTGAGGCTGGAGCAGTAAGAACCTCTCCTATTCTATTGACAACAGGAGCGGTTGTCATTGGGGCTTCCATTATATTATTTGATCCGTTGTTTCAAGGATTGGCAATTTCGTTAGTATTTGGAGCCATCGTTTCTACTATTCTGACATTAATTGTAGTGCCCATAATTTATTATGTGACAGAGAGAAAGAAATGGGAAAAATAAAAATTGTTCAACGTTTAAGGTTTAAAGTTACAGCACTAAAACCTTAAACTTCAAACCTTAAACAAAAAAAACAAATGAAACTACTAATTATAACCGCCATAGCGGAATTTGACGCAGCCATCAAGAAAATGCTAAAGCAAGCAGAAGTCAAAACCTTTACATACAAAGCCGTAACAGGATTTAAAGATTTATCTGAAGAAGCAATAGAAAGCAATTGGTTTGGCAGTGAAATGAATGAAAACGAATCAATTCTGTATTATGCTTTTGTAAAGAAAGAAAATGTGGATTTATTTTTTGATCTCGTAAATGAATTCAACAAAGAACAGAAAACGGTATCCAATATTCATGTGGCCGTATTAAACATCGAAAAATCAAATTAAATTATAGAAAATGAAAAATAAAGTATTTAGAATACTAGTGGGTTCTTTTATCCTAATCAGTTTGTTATTGACTCTCTATGTAAATCAAAACTGGTTGTGGTTTACAGTATTTATAGGGGTTAATTTAATACAATCTGCCTTTACCAAATGGTGTTTATTAGAGACTATTTTAGCAAAAATTGGTTTGAAAGACTAATACCCCTTTTTATATAAATCTAAACCCCGATTTGCTTATGCTGATCGGGGTTTTTTATGCGCTTATTTTTTTGGGCGTGTCCCCACCTCCACTCCGTTGCGGTGCGGTCGGGCTATACGCTGTATCTTTATGGCTTGAAGAAAAGCCATAAAGGATGCCGCTTCTATCCCTCACGCAAAACACGATAGCGTTTGTCATTGCGAACGTAATTGTCATTGCGAGCGAAGCGAAGCAATCTCACTAACAAAGGTACACAAGTTGAGTAGCAGACAACGTTTGTCATTGCCAACGAAATTGTCATTGCGAGCGAAGCGAAGCAATCTCACTAACACAAGCACGCAAGCTGAGTAGCAAGATGGGATTGCGTCGTTCCTCGCAATGACAGCAAAAGGAGACTTCTCCTTTGTCGAAATAACAAGTTTTTGTGTAAATAAATCGGCATTACAAAACATTTCACTACCTTTATGTCGTCTACGATATAAACGTGTACGATTAAAATTAAAAAAATGAGTAAAACCATAGAAACAACATTGATACAAAATATCTTCAGAATACTATTAGCCTTTTTTATGGTCTATGCGGGATTCAGTCACCTTACTTTTAATAGAGTGGATTTTCAAGCACAAGTTCCAGATTGGCTTCCGCTAAGTAAAGACTTGGTCGTAATACTATCAGGCATAGTAGAAATGGCATTGGGTCTCGGTTTGGCTTTTTGGAAAAAGGAACGAGCAACTTTCGGTTGGGCATTGGCACTATTTTTCGTTTTAGTGTTTCCAGGAAATATTGCGCAATACTTAGATCACAAAGATGCTTTTGGAGCATTAAATTCAGATAAAGCACGTTTAATACGTCTATTTTTCCAACCGGTACTTATTGCTTGGGCCTTGTGGTCAGCAGGTTCCTATCAAGCCTGGAGAAATAGTAGAATAGAAGACTAATATGGACGACACACAATTAAAATTAAGCAGCCAAGTTTGCTTCCCGCTCTACTCCGCTTCCCGTCTCCTCACTAAGGCCTACAAACCTTATTTAGACGAAATGGGTATTACCTATCCACAATACTTAGTCTTAATTGTACTTTGGGAAAACGATGAACTTTCTGTAAATCAGATTACCGAGAAGCTGCTTCTGAACACCAACACTCTTTCGCCATTGCTAAAACGTATGGAAAAAATGGAACTTCTGCAACGCAATCGTTCCACTACAGATGAAAGAAGTGTTATTGTACAACTTACACAAAAAGGAAAAAACTTAAAAGACCAAGCAAAGCCCATTCCTGAAAAACTCATCAAAATATTGCTTACC
>TARA_R110000868_G_scaffold13711_3_pt1 | contig 30344 bp, 30 predicted proteins | sample TARA_R110000868 | Tara Oceans TARA_R110000868 (sample SAMEA4397489) | marine metagenome | biome: Polar Biome; feature: [SRF] surface water layer (ENVO:00010504); material: water (ENVO:00002006), including particulate matter (ENVO:01000060) such as... | depth 5 m | reverse complement strand
CTAATAGGACAAAGCATACTCCCAATAGCTTATATTGTTGTTAGAAAAACTTCAACTATTAATGAGTCTAGTGTTCATGTTCTTACAGATAGTGATCTACTTGATATTAGACCATTCTTTCGAACTGCTGAGTTAACTTATGGTGAAAGAGCGGGGCTGGCTGCTGCTGTCCCAGCACTATCAATAGCGAATCCAGTAGTAACTCAATCTGAATTAGACTTCGAAGTTAAGAGAACTTATTTTGATTTGAAGGCTAGAATAGATGGGATATCACAAACAAATTCAGTAGATCGTCCTAGAATAGTAGCTGGTGGCTATATCAAGGGTGGTTATAACTTCGGAGTAGAGGGGGCGATTGGAAGATTTATTGAGAATAGAATATCCACAGGGTTATCAAAAGAAAGATTGAAGGCAGAGATAGTTGCGCGTTATGGCCTACCGGAAAATATGCCTATCCCAGATTATCCTGACTGGGATCTTGGATATTGGGTTAATAGAAATAACCTAGTTGAGCCTGGGTCTTACCCAAATGACTACGTTAATATTCATATGTTTCAGAGAGGTCTTGCAACAAATGCTAACTCAGCAGAAGATGCTGAATTCGGACCATTCCAAGATAAGAATTTAACAGTAAGATTAAATAGATTAGGTACAGATAACGTATACGGGGCTGATGGTCCTTTAACTATTTACTATGTTAAGAAGACTATAAACATAGATCGTGGATCAGTTCCTTGGATGGGAGATTACCATGTGGACGTACAATTATGGAATTGTGCTCCCTTAAGTTGTAGAGCCGGAAGTAAAAATAATTATTTTGCTGCGGGAGTTAATTCTTGTTGGGTGGAAAAGCAACAGGATAGTTTTACGGTTTATGTTGCCTGGGTAGCTAATGACTTCTTCAGTGCGGACGAGACATTAGTAACATCTAATATTGGTGCAGCCAATATGATGAATTTAACTAGAACTAGGGAAGGGCATTGGGTAGCTGGATTCGTAGTTATAAACCAGGATATTGCTAACGCAAGCTATGCAAATTCCTTATTTGCTGGTGAATCTAATGCTGGAATAGCCATATATCCATCAGTAACTTTCCAACTTATTGGGTATCCAACTTCTTACGATGGATTGCAATTAGATCTTAACACTAATAATCCAACTATCACACTGAAGTAAAATGCCAGAACCAATTAGGTTTAATTGTGGTGAGTTCCTCCCAGGTAGGGAGGCTATCACTGGGGGTGGAGTCATAACAACCGTCCCACCAATCCATGTCCCAGCCCCACCTAGAGTTCAGCCAGCCCCAATATTTACTCCTGGTAAGCCAAGACCACCTGGAAGTCCTCCGGGGCCTGGAAGACCAATCCCACCAATACCACAAACAAAAACTCCACCACCACCTGGGGGACCATCAACCCCAACTAGACTTCCACCAATACCTCAACCAAAGATTCCGCCTCCAGGTGGACCATCAACCCCAACTAGACTTCCACCAATACCTCAACCAAAGATTCCGCCTCCAGGTGGACCAATAACTCCGGGTAGACTTCCACCAATACCTCAACCAAAGATTCCGCCTCCACCACCAGGAGGCCCTATAACCCCAAGGCCACTCTTAACTCCACCTGATCCCATACGTGGAACTGATCCAAGATTGCCACCAACTACAATAAGAACAGCCTTTAAATGCTCAGTAGTAATAAGATATTGTATTAATAGACCTGGAGTTATACAATCATATAAAAGAGATTGTATTCAATGTGCTACCCCTCCACTTGGACAACCATTTGAGCAGGGGTGTATTTATTCTTCAAGAGAAAATTGTATAGCAGGTATTGGATTTGACGGGGTAAGAAGAGATCCCTGTGCAAATTCCACTGTGCCTGGGGAACCTTGTGTAATACAACCCCAAGGGAATGGGAGGGATCCAACAGAGAATCCCTTACGAAATACTATTACAACTACCCAAACTCCATCTGTAGTAGCAGGGACGTTCCCAGGGGTTCTTAACCCTATACTAGTTAATCCAGCAGGAATATTCACTGAACCACCAAGAAATACAGTAACATCAAATCCAGCTAATACGGTAGGAATATTTACTAACCCAACTGAACCACCAAGAAATACAGTAACATCAAATCCAGCTAATACAGTTTCAGTATTTCCAAATACTGCTGGGACTGTAGTTCAATCAACACAAGCCGTATTACAATCTACTATAGTTAATTTACAAAATGAAGGTACTCAACAACCCTCATTTGTAATTGATGCTAATAATGAGGAATTAAGAAGAAGAGTTTCCTCGGCTTCTTCAAATTCTAGTGATGCCAACAATAGAAATTTATTTCATCCTACTTTTAACTTTTTTAAAACACAGGCGGAAGCTTCAACTATATTAGTAGTAAATAGTATTTTACCAACTATATTTAATACTGTTGTATGTAAAGAAGTTAAGTATTTTCTAGATAGAATTAATACCCCTTTACCATGGTCGGAATATGCTATACACAATTTAACTTCTGATAAAATTGCTATATCAATATCCCCACAACTACTAAGTGCATTTAGAAGAATACATCATTTAGGTAACCTTCCTGTTGACTTAAATTATTTCTTAGGGATGATTCAAAAGAGTTTAATGACTGGTAGAATTGCTGAATTAGATCCAAATTATTATATCTCATTAGCTGAGAGGCAATTAAATGATACTAGATTAGTAATTATAAAACCAAATAGTGAGGAGGTTGCTAAACAAGCCGCACTAGGATTAATATCTATAGGAGCATCCTCCTCCGACTTTAGAGACTATAATAATAAATTCTTTTCTAACCAAATAAAAAGACAAAGAAGATTAAATACAGATATTGAAGCAACTATTCAGTTCACCCAATTTGAAGGAATAACTGAGCCTCTACCTGTAAATGACTATGGAATAGACACTTTATTACTTGACTCAGGCGGGGTATTTATTTCAAGCGGAGTATCGGCAATCATGAATATTGGAGATGGTGAAGGTTATTACATCTCAGCCATTCGATATACCGGGGAGGAAATTGCGTTATTGGCAACTACGCAAATCTCAAGTTCCTATTATGTTCCACCCGATCTAAGATTCAATGTAATGAATTTGATGGGATTAAATCCAGGGATTACTTTAACTACGGAATCCCAGACCAATAACCATGAATTCTCAAGTTCCTTTGATTATGCGCGAGATTTAACCCCAATGTATTTTAAGCTTGACTTGGAAACAGTTGGAGATTTAGAACGCCCTAATTCCTTAGTGGATTCAGTTACTGGTACTTATGTGAGAGTAACTGATGAGGAAGCTATTGAACATTCAAGAAATTATGCACTAAATATAACAAAGGTTAATCTAGACTTTAGGGATCCCTTTATTCATTATGCTATGGATTCTAGCTCTATAAACTTACAGCAATATGATATGACATTTAGATCATTTGATTTAAATAGGACTACAGTAGGGCAAAATATTATTACAAGGAATATTCCATTTGGAATTATATTAACTCCTGGATGTGGGCCTTACCACAATCCATTTAATGGGGAATCAATATTAACACAATTTGATACCCCAACATTACGAAGAAGTATCTCATTAATACCAGACATAAGAATTACTAATAAAGAACTTTCAAAAACTCAACTTGATGAAAAAATACTAAATGAAGAAATTGGGGGATATTCCTTTGGGTTATATGAAAATCTTAATTATCAGGATGCACAGAATATAATATACAGATATAACCCTAGCAGTGATTACTTTTCTAAATCTTATTATACAAGTGCGGGTTATACACCTCAACAACCTGGAATTGAAAATAGAGTTAAATCATTTGAGTCACAATTAGTTTTAGATATTGTAGATTTTTTAATAACCACATATACCGTAAGAGATTTAACTTGGTGGGATATCTTTAGAAGATTAAAAATTCATCAAATTGGTGGATTAATGTTCTCTACACAAAAAGGCTTATTTGATAAGTTAGCTTCTGGGTGGAGAGGAGTTCCAGTTAGGGATGTCCTATCAAGACTAGACAAACGAGAAACCGGAATTGACACAGATGCCTTGGATGCTTCCGATACTATTATAATTAATGAAAGCGATAGGTTAAATGCCCAGATTTATTAGTAGTATAGATCCTACAATTGGACATAGCCCAACCTGCTGGCCTACAGCACTAGGGGTGCCATCGCCCCTTTCCCCAGGTATAGGTGTAACTATTGAGGGACGTTACCCAGTAATAGTTGGGGATGTCTACAATTTACATTCCAATGGATGTGGTCCTGTTCTACCACATCCTCCTATTGTAGTAGTTGGTAGTCCTGATGTTTTTATTGGTAATAGCCCTGTATTAAGAGATGGTGATCCATTATCCTGTGGGGATGTTGCTAATACTTTAATTCCTAGTAAAGTGTTTATTAATGGTGATGGCTTAGGTGGGACTACTACTGACCCTGGGCAAACAAGAGGATTTATACTTGGTAAGCCAGTTATAACTTACCCAACAAAGACAATTGATTATCGAGCCGTATTTGATGAAGGTGGAAACTATCAGAGATTCCTGGGGGGATGCCATGTAAGTATAAAGCCAACAATATACACTCCACTAACAGAAGAGGGTGGCGGGGCTACGTTTAGAAATTATCCTGGTAGTCCAATAACAGAGCAGGAGGGTGCCCCAGATCTACCATCCTATGCTCCCCCATTTTATCGTAGACCTATTAGATTAACAGATTTTAAAGTATTTGCTAACCCTAGGGGATTTATGGAAGAGATAACTAATGGGTCAATATTACCTGGAATTAGTATTAATTACAATACAGGTGAAATTTCTGGCAGTTATATCCAAATTAATCCACAAGAACAACCCCCAGAGCAAGTAAATATAAGAGTATCTATAAGTAATGTTTTTGGTACAACTGAGCATAGTTTTAATTTAAGATTGATATCCGTTGTAAGATGCCAATCTTAAATTTAATTTTAATTTATGTTGTACCTCTTATAGATAGTAATGTTAGACATTCTTTTAAGGATCATATATGAAGCAAATAGTACTAAACGAACAGGTTGATGCGATAATCAACCAATCATTCTGGAGACACGCTAATCTAGATGTTACTGCTAGTGAAAAACCAACTACGCAGATTAAAGAAGATGCCAAGCCAGAGGTTGCGGAAGTTGAGAAGGTTGGGGAAGCCGCTCACACTTGCCCACTATGCGAATCAAAGTTAGAAGCCCCTATCTCAGATGAGAAGATCCAGGAGCACATGGACCTTGTGGCTCAAATTCTCATGGAGATGGAGGAGGTAACCGACGAAGAGCTAGATGGTATTGCCGAGGTTGCTGATGGCTCACAGTCTGCCTAATATTAGTGTAGGTGACTTTGCGCTAGACATCCTAAAAGAAATGGCTAAAGACCCTAAAAAGTCTTTAGCCCCTAGTCTTAAGGAGTCTACCATGGAAGCAATAGGAGCCCCTGACATAAAAAACGTCGAGGTTTCAGTTGACTTCGTTAATTCAATTATAGAGGGAAAGAACTCAATAGTTAAACCTAGAGTTCAAGAGACTAAAAAAGTAGTTCCTATAAAAGAATCAAAGGAAGTTAGGCTTCAAAGTTTAGTTGAAAGACTTTCTGGTCTTGTAAAAGAGGCTAAACTTTTAATGGAAGAAATGACTTCCACTGGTAATATTGGAGTTAATATGGCTGGTCCTGGAAATAAAGCAGGTAAGTCTCCAAAGAAATCTAAACTTTCTTATGGTGCTATGCTAAAGAGGAAGTATGGACTTGATTAGTTTAATTAATGAAAGCAGATTTGAATCCGGCATGGGTTCCTCTGCTGGAAGATCTTCTATCCATAATGGTGGGAAGAAACAGCATACTAAGGCTGGCAAGTCTAAAGTTAAAGTTTATGACTCAATTACCGATGCCCTAAAAAAGGGCTACATGGGTCAAATATTCTCAACCAAGGAAGCAGATAGATTTTACGTTATCACTAAAGCCAAGTGGGGTAAGGATGATGAGCAAATCATCAACGGAAGATCAGCTAAAGGATTTACCCCTGGTAATATACCATCAACATTTAAGGATGTTAAAGGGTATGCTGTAAGAACTATGGTGAGACATAGTGGCAATAGATCAAAGAAATATAACAGCGGAGCCTACTGGAAGAGCCGCGATAATAAGTAAGGAATAATATGCAACTACAAGACGTATTCATCATAGAAAAGCTTCAAGTTCTTAATGAGAACAAATCCGGTCCTTTAAAGATTAGAGGAATCTTTCAGAGAGCCGATGAAGCCAATAACAACAAAAGAGTTTATCCTAAATCTGTATTAGAGTCACAGATAACTTATTTAAATGAATCAATAAAAGATCGTAGATTAGTTGGTGAATTAGATCACCCAGAATACGATGCCGTTAAGTTATCAAATGCTTCCCACCTTATTACTGGCCTTAGAATGGAAGGTAAAGAGGTTATAGGAGAAGCTGAGATTCTTCCTACCCCTGCTGGTAAAATTGTTGAAGGTTTAATTCAAGGTGGAGTTAAAATAGGAATTTCAAGCAGAGGGATGGGAACTCTAACCGAAGCTAAAAACGGAACCAAGACTGTTAATGAGGATTTCCGTTTAGTTACCTTTGATATAGTTGCTGATCCTTCAACCCGTGGAGCCTTTCCTTCATTGACTGAATCAAAGGATTATAAGAAGGGTAAGAAAGTAATCGAAGAAACATTTAAGAAAGTTCTTGGTGAAAGAACTGCACTAAAAATTCTTGAATCAAAGATTAATGATAAGTTAGCAGAAGCTTTTAAAAAATATGGCTCAAAATACTCATCAGCTATACGGACAATAGGTAATAGGGAGACAAAGAATGCGGCTGGTATGGCTGCATTTAGGAAAGGTCAAGAGCAACTTAAAAAAGTAAAAGCAGCTAGCACCTATGACCCAGAGGACAGTAGAGGTAATTTTGATCAAGATGGTATTAAAAGAGAAGATGAGGCAAAGAAATTTACAGCAAGATTGGATACTTTAAAGAAAAATAGGCACCAAGGACTGGCTGGGGAGAAGTCTGGTGATACTAAGGCCAAAGCTAATTACTCAAAGAAGCTTCCGGAAGGATCTGACACTAGAGGAGTAGCTTTTCATAGGCTTAATTTAGCTGGGGAAAAGAGAAGAGCAGCTTTGAAAGCCCCTAAAGGTAGTGGGGAAAGAAATAGTTTAAAGGGTCAAGCTGGAAGTAACCTAGCCGCTGCCAAAGCCATTAAAACAAATAAAGTGTCCGAAAAGAAGGATATTACCCTAGCCAAATATAATGCTATTAGGGCTAAGAATATTAAATCCAACCCTAAGGGAACCAATATAAAAGAAACTACTAAACTTAATGATTTTTATATTAGGGCTGTAGAGTTATTAGAAAGTAATAGTGCAAGAAGAGCTTTTACTAAAAAAGTGGCTCTTAATGCTGTAAAACAAGATCGTAAAGCTTTAATAGCTAAACATGGAATAAATAGCCCACCCGAATCAAAAATTATGGGGAGGGGCAATAGAAATATGAGAGTAGCACACGACCCAGAAACAAGTGACCCAACACAAACTATTGATCGTCAGCCAGAAAGACCGGGTGGAGCAGATGCAGCCCATGTTGTATCAAAAGCTAGTAACCCAATTCGTCAGGGTTGGATGCAGAGTAATAAGCGTAAATAACAAAAATAATAAATAATCTTATTATTTTTAACAAAGAAAGTAGATAACTGTATATGAAAAAGAATTCAATCGAAGAAATTGCTAAACTTCTTCCTGACGGATTAAGTGAGGATTTACTAGAAAAAATTGCTAGTTTAGTCCATACGAAGATCGTCGAAGAGGTTAATACTAAAACCGCGGATTTAACTGTTAAAGTTAAAGCCTATTTAAGAGGCCAGATAGAGAGAATTAAAGAACAAGCGGTAAAAGAGCTTGAACTTGAAAATCCAGTATTCCGCAGTGCTCAACTGTTTGAATCAGTTAAGTCATTGTTTGTAACCGAACTCACTGAAGAAGATGAAGTAAATGCCATTAATTTAATGGCATTTGAGCAAGACAACCTCGGCAAGAAAATTAATGTTCTTGCTGGTGAACTTAATAAGTCTTTGAAGGAGAGTGTTGATCTTAAGAAGCACCTAAAGGTCTTACTAGATAAGAATAAACTTCTTGAGTCAAAGTTAGTATCAAATGAGCAGAGCCTAAGAGAATCAAAGTCACTTAAAGTGATGGAGAACCAGGGAATTGCTCAAGTTGTGTCAAAGGAAAATTTCCAACGTCAAGGGAAACTGTTAGAGTCAAAGAAGCCTGAGACGGTAGGCAATGTGTTTCTGAGTGAAGATTCATTAAGATTAATGAGATAATAGGAGAAAATTATGGATATATCAAAGATTGGTGGCTCTAATGAGCTACTTCAGAAGTGGGGAAAGGCCCTTGACGGTATTAAAGATCAATATACCGCGAGAGTGACTGCCCAGTTGCTTGAGAACCAAGCTAAGGCTGTTCTAAATGAGCAGTCAAGAATCCAGGAAGAGGTTATCTCTACTGGTGGTACTACGGTTGGTAACATTGGCGTGTTCCAAAAGTTTGCATTCCCTCTAGTTCGTAGAGTGTATCCAAACCTAGTGTTTAATTACATTGGAGCTACCCAGCCAATGGATAGCCCAGTCAGCCAGATCTTCTATCTTGGTAACTCAAGATGGTCTTCACCTGCTGGAACTGGTCCTACGCAGCAAGTTGTCTATAGTAAGTTTAATCTTACTTATAGAGGCTTAGTTACAAGCGGGATCGGATCATTCAGCGGAGCTAACCCAGCAGCGGAAGGTCCAGGTTGGCAGGTTCCAAATGGCGGTGCCGGATCAGGTTTAATTGGCTCAAGAGCCGCAACTGGATTCGATCTTTCAAACGTGTTACTAAGCACTAGAGGTGGTGTATCAACCACTTTGGGTGGTAAAATCGCTGCATTCCCAACCTCAACTACAATTATGGGTTGGGTTGTCTCAGCCGGTGAACGTCTAGATTCAACTGGTATTCCTGAAATTCAATTCCATATTGAACAACAGCCAGTTGTTGCTAGAACCCGTAAGATGAGAGCACTTTGGACAATCGAAGCTGCCCAGGATCTTAAGGCTTACCACAATCTCGATCTAGAGAAGGAGTTAACCGAGCTACTTAGTAAGGAACTAACTCTTGAAATTGATAGAGAGCTAATTGAAGATATCCGTATGATTGCTTACGGAATGGGGTCAACTGGATCACTTGGTGGATGGGATGCTAGATCATTGGATCCCCACCAGGATTCAAACAGCCTCAGAGAGTATGGTCAGTCACCTGATCTTAATAACGCCGCTGGTGTTAACGGATGGACTCCTTCCGCGTTCCAGTGGGGTAACGGATCACTCCCTTCAACAGGAGCTACCGCTACTAACGTGTGGGCTGTAGATCTTGCCGATTTCGTCGGTGGAGCTTATGCTCCACAGCACTTAGGACAGAGATTCAGTAACTTGCTAGCTGTCATTAACCTAGCGAGCCAGGATATCTATAAGAGCACGATGAGAGGCCCAGGAACGGTTCTAATCACTTCACCACTAATCGCTGCACTCCTAGAGTCAGCGGCTAAGTTGGAAGGTGGTCTAGCCGAGAAGGATGGTCCTACCAACATGGGAACCTCAATCGAGTATAAGGGTAAGTTCGCTGGTAAGTACGATCTAATCGTGGATCCTATGTTCCCAGAGGATGAGATTATAGTTGGATATAAGGGTTCAGGCCCAATGGATGCAGGATTCGTTTACTGCCCATATATCCCACTCATGCCACTTCCAATGGTAACTGACCCAGGTTCATTCCAACCACGTAAGGGTATCATGACCCGTTACGCTAAGGCTGCGGTTCAGCCTTCCTCAAGATTCTACAGAGTTATTAGACTAATCGGTGCTGGTGCGGGCTATATGACACCAAACATCGCTAGAAATACTGCTGTGAATACTTGGGTCTAATTACTAGTAAGTAATTAAAACTAAAGGGAGCCTTAAATGGCTCCCTTTTTTCATTTATATCTTACCTAAATACTTAAGGAGAATCTACATGGTATTCATAAAGCCTCTTATATCTGGATATGGCTCTTCCTATGGTAAATATGGGGGAGCACTACTAACTCAGTATGCCCCAAGTGGGGATATTGATACTACTAAATTAAATAAGAATTTAGAAGTTGATGGTGTTCAATTTAATCTATTTGAACAAACTGTAAATGACTATGTTATGGCTAATCTCGGGCATCCTATAGTTACAGTTGAGTTAACCCCATTCCAGTTAAAAACCTGCATTGATGAGGCTGTATCTAAGTTGGATCACCATGCTCCACAGTGGGGATCACAATTTGCGGTATTTGATGCTTCAGCAGGAATTAATATTTATGAAATTCCACAGTTCATACTTAATAACTTAAGTTATGCAGGATATAAGAGAGACGTATTCGGATTTAACTTTACCCAAGGTTCAATCGCTTATGATATGTCCTTAGCATTCTTTAATACAGGTAAATTTTTCCAAGGTGGCGGAATAGGGGATTTCTTCCTTACCCAACAGTATTTAAAGATAATGCGTAAAGTATTATCACAAGAAGGTAGTTGGAGTGTTATTGATAATAAGTATCTACAATTATACCCAGCCCCCACAGATACTCCAACTGCTGTTATCTTAGAGTTCCGAGCAATTGACTCTGGGACGATCCATCATGCCTATAGGAACTGGGTTCAGAGGTATGCTTTGGCTGCCGCTAAGGGCATCCTAGGGCGCGTCAGGGGCAAGTATAAGACCATTCCTGGTCCAGGTGGTGGGTCACAAATGGATGGGTTAGAATTGGTCCAGGAATCTAAGCAAGAGAAGACAGAGCTATTAGAAGAACTTAGGATGGAGATTGAGGAACCCCCAATGTTTATAATAGGATAACATGACATTCTCAAAATACAACGTACCTAATATTAATCTTCCTAGTACGGATGATTATGAAAGTCCATTTAGACTATTTAATAAGTCTAAAGATCAAAATCTATTTAATTTAGTTGATTCAGAGCAGATTAAATTAGGTGGATCCCCCCTAATGGTTTATAAGTATTTCATGGATGAAAATGTGGATGATGTATATTTGGAGGATAGAAGAAAGACAATAGCTGTAGAGCCAATAAGAATCTACGGGCATTATGATCCTAAGCCAATAGAAGAAAATTTAACTCAATTTGGAACTGAATTAACTAATGATCAAATGTTCACATTTAACAAAAGTTATGTTGAACGCAGACTTGGAAGACCATTAGTTGCTGGTGATATTATCAAACCAGAATTCCAAGATTTGAAATATGAAGTATACGAAGTTCAAGAGGATAGCTTTGAAAACTATGGGGTATACCATTTAATTTGTAGTGCTAAACTATTAAGAGATACAAAAGAGATTCATCAACAAAAAGTATCAGAGCCAGACGATGTTTCCCAGTTTCTTAACCTAGAGGTTCCACATGGTAACTAGACCTGTTGATAATTCTGTCCTAGAAGAGATAATTGAAAAGTCAAAACTATCAACAGGTATGTTTATTCATAAGACCCATAAGGAAATATTAAGAAAATTAATATCAACCTTTGGCAGCCTTTATTACATGGATGGTAATAATACTCCAATAAAGATAAAATGTTTTCATGCTAATCCTGAAAGAGCTATATCCAAATTCTTTTCTGGTAAGAATATAACTTTACCAGTATTAACAATTAGTGAAACTTTAACTGCTCCAGATGAGGCTAGAAGAAGATATAGCCCAATTTTAGTACATGAAAAATATTGGGATAGCAACAAAACTAGAGCTATTAGAGTTTTAAGTTTATCACCTAGACCAGTTAATATTACTTATAATATTAACATATGGACCAAGTATAAGCAGGACATGGATCAAATAAGAGAAACTATATTCTTTTTATTTAATCCAGATCTTGAGGTTGATACTAAGCAAAGCAGTATTACAAAGGCATTTATAAATGCAGAATCAGAAGCCTCTAGGGTGGAAGTACCCGATGCTGAAGATAGATTAATTAAAAAGAGTATAGCTATTACAGTAGAAACATATATTCCTAGTCCCAAATTCCTTTATACAAGTACTGGAATGATAGAGACTTATAACTACGAAGTGGAGATAGAGAATGGCTCTGACGTAGTTACTGACAAGGAAACTCTCTTAAATTAAAGAATTTAAGTTAAAAATTACTCCCAAACGGGTAAATACTAATAGAGTTTCTATTTAGTATGAATACATCAATAAAATCTGTTAAGTCTGTTAAGAATTATTCTTTACAAGGATTAAGTTTAACCCTTGAAACGCCAGCAGGTCCAAAAACTATCTGGCTAGAGCCAAAAGCTATTGTTAAAATTCCAGAGGAATTTATTGGTGTTCAGATTCGTAACTTACATAATAGAAGAATTCTTCAAATAAGCAACTAAAGGATATTCTTAAATGGCTGCAATACCACAAAGCCCCGCTGTCGTATTTCTTGAAAAAGATAACTCATCATACCCACCAAATATTGAATCATCAATAGTTGGTATAGTAGGATATGCCTCTAAAGGACCAACGAATAAAGCTACTCTGATTACTAGCCAGGAGAATCTAGTTAGAACCTTCGGCAAGCCAAATGAGGGTCTAACTGGGCAAGGTCTTGAAGGTGCTATTGAAATTCTTGAAACTACTAATCAAGTAGAATTCGTGAGAGCTATTCCATCGGATGCTCTTTATGCTTCATCAGTAGTCCAGTATGGTATTGCACCTTCTGTACAACTAGCTGCTAGCGGATACGGAATTACTAATAACCTTTACCTCCAAATAAGCGTTTCAGATTCTAATGGAACTGCTATATTAACAAATAAGCAATATTCAATTCCATCAGGAACTCTCGGAACCAGTTATTCACAAGCTTCTGCTATTGCTAAGATAATTGGAGATGGAACAAACCAAAATGATTCTGTAAGTTTGATTTACAGTGATTCAACTTCCTCAACTGGATATCTTGTTGCTGCTTGGGCTGGTCCATTAGCCAGACTTGCAGTATCAGCTTATTCTGGCACAGCATTTACTCAAGCTGTCTTTGCTCCTAGTTCTTTATTTGCTGTAGACTACAATGGTAACTCTGTCACTGCTGCTGCGTCAAGCTTTGTATCAGGTGGAGCAGCTATTGTTACAAGCTCACTATCTTACTTAGTAAGATCACAGTATCCTGGTGCTGGGTATAACCTAGGTCAGGATATCAATACGGGTCAAACAAGTGGTATTAGCGTAGAGGCTGCATCAATAGGTGGAGCTAATACTAATCTATCCATCAATATGGACGGGGTAGCGGAAGAAACATTTACAATGTCTCTTCTAAATGATAAGACATTTGCTGAGACTGTAATTAACACTGGTATTACTAATAAGAAATCAAATATCATCATGGGAGAGTTGTATCTCTCAGGTGGATTGAATGTTGTAACCCCAGCACCACTATCAAATTTCTCAAATCAAGTTACTTCACTTGGGGTTAATAATGTTACATTAGTTAGCCCTGCTGTAACTGCTACCCCAAGATTCGTTAAGCCAATAGCTGCTACCTATAATGCTGCTGGTGGTACTAACGGAACGATGGATACCTCAACAAGCTTAATTGGAACATCAACAGCTAAGACTGGTATTTACGCTCTAGATGACGATGCGTTGAATATCTCAATGGCTATCGTTCCTGGAGTAAGTAACCAAGCCGTTGATAATGCTTTAATAACATTAGCTGAGACAAGTCAGAACTTTATTGCCGTGGTATCCCCCCCAGTAGGATTAGCTACGGTTGAGCAAGCCACAGACTGGATGAATGGTAGAGGTAATGGAAGAACTGCTGCGGTCAATAGCTCTTGGGCTGCTGTAGTGTGGCCTTGGGTTCAAGTGTTCGATGTCTTTGATTCCAAGGATAGATGGTATGATCCTTCAATCTTTGCTATTAGACAAATGGCATTTACTGATAACGTAGCTGAGACTTGGTTCGCCCCTGCTGGATTCAGAAGAGGCAGACTAACTAAGCCAACCGCTACTGAGTTACCACTTAATCAGGGCGATCGGGATGCTCTCTATACCAATAGCATAAACCCAATAGTAAACTTTAACCCTGAGGGTATAACAATTTTCGGACAGAAGACTGCTCAAAGATCAGCCTCCGCTCTTGATAGAATCAACGTGCGTAGACTCATGATTTACCTCCGTAAGGTATTGCTCTTAACTGGTCGCCAAGACTTATTTGAGCCAAATGATAAGTTCACTTGGGAACTCATTAAGGATAAGGCCGAGTCACTCCTGTCAGATATCCAGGCTAGAAGAGGCGTAGTAGATTACAGAGTAATCTGTGATGAGACTACTAATACCCCTGTAAGAGTTGATCGTAATGAACTCTGGTGCAAGATTCTAATCAAGCCTACCAAGACTGCTGAATGGATTGTGTTTGAGGTTAACCTGACTAGCCAGTCTGCTAAATTTAATGGATAATAACAATGGTTGAAAGCATCTACAAGAATGATTATCGCCCCTTCCAAGCTGGTAAGAGTTTACCAAGGGTATCAACAGTCCTAGACTCAGTAAGAGCTTATCAATTTGAGATACAGTTCTTTGGACTTCCACCTGAGTTAGCTGGGCAACAGCAGGATCTAACACTCGCTGCGAAGCAAGTTAGCCCTGTTGATTACTCAGTTGACGTAATCGAAGTTAAGAGAATTAACGATAAACTGTATTATCCTGGTCAGTCAAACCATGGTGATTTAACTGTAACCTTTGATAACTTATATCTAAGAGATACGGCTAAGACTCTATGGAACTGGTTTAAGACTATCTATGATCCTTTAACTGGTGATATGACAAAGCTATCAGCCCCAGGTGGGTCTGGGAATAGAGCTTTTAAAGCTAATAAGCTTAGAATAATTGAACTGGATAACACAAGAACCCCACATTCCGCTATTGAATTATACGGAGTATGGCCTAGTGCCGTTAAGTTTGCTGAGAAGAATTACTCAACAAACGAATTCCATACCATTGAAGTTACATTTAAGTATGACTTCATGGATTACTTTAATTATGCTCATAGCTAAACTTGGATCTAACTTATCAGATTAGCCTATCCAAGTGATAGGCTAATTGTCTATAATTGGATATGGATTATTTAAATCAACTCCTGGAAAGCTACAGCCGTCTCAAGAAGCGTAAGTTAATCCTAACAGAGCGGCAACATAGCCCTGAGGCTGAATCAGAAGCCCGAGCAGCAATGACTCAGGCAAAATCAGCCCAAACTGCTGCAACAAAGCCATTCTTTGCTAATACTGCTAGAGGAAAAGTAGCAATATATACTACATCAGCAGGAAAAACAAGATTCAATACTGCACACGACGGTATAAAAGTAACAAATACGGCAGTTGGAAAAGATATAGAAAGTCAATGGAGTTACTTTGTTGGGCTATTTGAAAAAGAGTCCGAAGGTGAAAATAGTGGTGGTCAAGAACAACCGCAGCCACAACAAGGCCAAGCCCAAGGACAGCAGTTAGGGCAGCCCCAACAAGGTATTAAACCAGCAATAACTCCTGGGGGAGCTACTCTTACTGAAGGTATGCTAGTGGCTGGTATTCCAGTTGAAAATATTAAAGAATCTATTGAGGCATTTCAAAGAATACAAGTAAAAGCAGACGGATTTCTTAAGAAATTATCTAAGTCTATACTAATAGGAATTAAAAACCCACGGTCTGCTGCTGAACTTGGAATAGCAAAACTAAGATCTTATATATACGGGGGTAGAGAGTCATCTTTAGAAAGACAACTGGCAACTGCCCTAGTAGTTAAAGTAGATAAAGATGGTAAGTTAAGTAAAGTGGTATCTGAGCCAGACCCATTCTTAACTAATGAAATATCTGAAACCCTTGAAACAATTATAGAATTAGGATCTAAAGATAATTTAACTGAGAGCGAAAAATTAAAACTTTTAGGGAGTATGGCTGTAGCTAATGATGGAAGCGTTATATTATTTGCTGATCAAGTAATTCAAAGCAGAGGTATGGCTTTTACTGATTATACAAATTTCCTTAAAGGTGTAATGACATCATTTAAAGAAAAATTTGGATTAGATTTTAAAAAAGTTGATATTAAAGATATTGCGGGTAACTTAAATGTTGAATCTATTAGAGGACAATTAATGGAAGTTATTCCATCTCTAATTGTATCTATGAAAAATGTCCCACCAGAACAAAGAAAAAAATATACTGAGGATACTCTAGTAAAGATTGCTAAGAACTTTTCTCAGAAATTGGAAGCTATGGGGGAACTCTTAGCAAGACGAGCTTCCAAAATAGATTATGCAGCAAATCTTCAAGATTATGCAGCTTTAAAAGAATTAAGTGAAAGTTTTGAAGAGATACTAGGAGATCCTGCGGCTAAGGAAAAATTAATATCATTTTTATCAGATAAATTTTCAAAAGATATTGGTATCAGAAACCCAAATCGTATATTATTAAAAACTAAAATTACTGGATATGGGAGAAAGTCTGATAATCTAGAGATATACGATTCTGTTGAGCACGCTAGAAAAGCATTGATTGACTCTGGTTTAAGTAATGAAGAAGCCAGTGTAATGATAAAAGAGGTTTCAATTGAAGAGGCGTATGAGGGAAATCCAACACAATATAAATTAGATAAAGAATCTGGATTTTTAGATGGGAAAAATACATTAGTTACAGTTACTGATAGTATGAAGTTTAGCAAAAATAAAAATAACCCAACTAAAACCGGCGACCTATCAGAAAATTCACTCGATGTTATTTTTGATTCTAAAGCAACTCCTAGTAATGTAGTTGAAGCTATAGCAAAAAAGAGACAAATTGATATGATTAAAAAAGTTACTGGCATGGATTCACAATCTGTCGCAGATTGTGAAGAATATCACAGTACCTTGAGGAAGAAGGAACAAAAGCGTCAAAAATTAGTTACTACAAGAAAAGCTACAGCACAATCTAAAGACGGCAAGAATACTAATATAAGTCCTAACAAAGAAGTTGTTACTGCTTATGCTGATATCACAAGGAAGCATACATCCTATGAAGATCAAACTTCTCCTGGGCATACTAATACTTTAGTAGCTGAATGTGATAATGAAAAAGAAAGATCTGAAAAGAGCGAAGAATCACCTGGGGATAAAGATCATGCTGCTAGAACTGCTAAACGGCTTAATATAGAGGTTAGAAATAAAGAAATAATGAAGGATATATCATCAAAAGATAAAAATAAATCTAAAACAGCCCTTAATTATATGATGTCAAAGGTATTTGCATGTGCTGGGTCATCAGATGATGGCTTGATGGTACATACAGTCTATGGTGATTCTGATGAGTCAAGTATGTATCAACATAACGCCCCTTTAAAAGAAGCTTTTGATGATTTAAGAAATGGTGGAGAAAATTGGGGAGTAGAACTTAATGGTAATACTTGGACTATTTATAATAAACAAAATAAAAAAATAAAAATGACTGCATCAGAGGCAATTAGAACATGTAAATCTTGCCCAGATGGGTACATAGCAGAATTAAGTACTGACAATAGTTCAGAATTGGTTAACCATTATTCTAGAAGAGGAAATAAAGTTAAAGAACATACATCTCTAATAACTCAATATCTACAAAATCAACAATTAATTATTAATGAGCTAGTTAAGCTTTCTTCCACAACCAACGTAATCCACAGTCCTTCATAACTTTAAGTATATCATCCAACCTAGTTATCATATACTCTCGATTTTTAAACTTGAATTCGGCGTAAATAATTTCTTTCCCATCTAAGTTAGGAAAAAGAGCTGACTTCCTATAAATAGCCAATATAGCATTTCTATCCTGTTGAAATAGAAGTAAAAATTCTTTTTTAATTTTCTGAGAATCTCTCTCGGACTGCTCTATAAAAGAGATGAGTTCTGATTTGGGATTAAATATTGATCCAAGGTTTTCTTTATTGTAACCTTTCTTACATTCAATAGTTAAAGCAAAATCTTTAGGTGTTATTAAATCTCCACTAAACTTTAAGTATTCTGGTAGATTGTGTGTAGTAGAAAAAGCTCCTGATCCAGGAGATCTAATAAACTCATCCGTTTCAAAGAACTCATTAAGTATTGCACAAACCTTTCTCTCAAAACTATTACCCTTAGTTCTACTGTTTTTTCTTTTCTTCTTTGTTGATAGAAGATTTTTTAAATCAAAATTATCTTGCATATTTTTAACCTCGTAGCTATTATAGTGTTCGATGAACAATATTAAACTAGATGGATCAAGTTGGTCCATAAAAACCGAAGAGAGATCAAGAGGACGTATGAAATTAACTATTAAGCTAAGTAAGGATGAAGCTCAGGGATTCAAGAACTGGTCGGCTCAAGTGCGCCCAGACAATATTGCAGAGGATGAGTTCCTAAAGCAAATCTTCTTTAATGGTATTGAGTTTCTTAACCACAAGCTGCAAAATGTTGCTAGAGAAATTCTTGCTAATGAGGAAACACGTAAGAATCTAGAGGCTTCGGGCATTAACGTGCAAGCCTTAGAGGAAAGAGTTGGAAAGCCCCAAGCACCACTTCCACCTGATGGTGAGGGTATGGTGTATGACCTTAAGACTAAGCAAAGAGTTAAGTGATGTATTTTCCAAAGAATATAAATTCGTGGGATAAGCTTCAAGGGTTGCTTGAACATATTGATAGCAATAAGCTATCCTGTTCTATTATATTCTACACTCCTTGGGATAATGTGTCTCATAGTATCCGTAAGGCAGACTTCAAAGTAAACCTTTTTGAGGTGCCAGAGGCTTACCACGTATTTAATGATGCTTTATACGAGGGTGTGCTTCCTCCACTAAATTACTCACCAACACTTATTCAGGTTGAGTATCACAACGAGGACGGATTATCATTTAACTCATGCCGGGTAGTTGATAACTGTGCTGGAATTCAGCACGAACTAGTATCCGGCTGAGTTATCTTAATTCCGAACTTGTGTTCAAAGTAGGACTCCAACTTAATTTTATGCCGCTTAATCTTAGTGGCAATTAATTTAAGATTGTTTATTATCACTGTTGTGAAGTAATTAAAAGCTGAACCATTCTCTGGTTTAAAGTTTTTGAGAGTCCGTAAAATCAAGACAAAACAGTCTTGTTTCGCGTCTTCTTTTTCCATTTTAAAGTGGAAGGCATCTATGATGTTGTTGACCAGGATGTCGAAGCAACCGAATAGCTCCTCCTGGTGCTCTACGTTTCCTGAGCAGTGAAACTTAATTAATTGTTCAAATCTTTTGTTATTAAGATATTCTGTCACTAAGGTATAATAGTATGCGGATTCTACCAGATCCATTTAAATCCGAAAATCCTAAGTGTATTGGATGTTCTATTCTTCAAAAGACCAAGATATGCCATTCAACTATGGATTATCTTGAGGAGGGATTTAATAAGGATTGCGAGATCCTATTTATATCTGACTCCTACAAGCTAGAGTATGGAGAGCTTACCCCATTCTCCCAGCGTGAGGAAGACTTAATATATGGTATTATTAAATACCTAAATTATGACATTCTAGGAAAGATTGAGTTTACTGCTGCTGTTAAGTGTCCACAGGTTAAAGATAGTGACATTGGAACAGTGGATAAGAATATATGCCGAAATCATATTTGGGATACAATTCTATCCTGCCCTAACCTTAAACTAATCTTCGTTTGTGGTAATCTTCCAATGGTTATGTTAACCAAGAAGAGTGGTATTACGACTAAGAGGGGTAAGAAGCTTGAGTATAATGGCATTCCAGTTATACCAATCTTTAATCCAACTCAAGTTTTGATGGAGCCACAGAACGAATACCTATTTAAGTTGGATATTCAAAATGGGTTTGACCAACACTATTTCAAGAAAGAGTCTAAGTCCGACTTTATATGGGAACTTCTGTATACTGATGAGACTCTATCCAAATTAGATAGCATTAACTCCGATGTGGCTATAGATATTGAGACTACTGGCCTGGATTTCATGAAGGATGAAATTCAAACTATAGCTTTAACCTCTGAAGGTAATCCAACCTATGTTGTCCCAGTATTTCACAAGGAGTTTGATTTACCGACTGGATGGTGTACCAACTTATTAATTAAGCTTAATAGAATTTGTAAGAGCGAGCACAGAAAGATATTTCATAAGGCTCAGTTCGATACTAAATTCCTCGCAAGGTTTGGTATTACAGAAATAACTAACATCTGGGATACTAAATTAATGCAGCACATGATCGACGAAAACCTACCAAAAGGTCTTAAAGATCTAGTAGGATATTACTTCCCTGATGAGCAGGATATAATCTAATGTTAGGACAAGACGGCAAGAAGACTGACTGGAAAAACATGGCACTAGCTGTAATGGCTAGAGGTAATGCATTAGATGCATATTTCACTTTTAAGATCTTCAAGAAGCTTGAACTAGAGCTTGAACGTCTTGGCATGACAAATACCTATAAGCACCTATTAGTACCAGCGGTAACCCTATTTAAGGATATGGAACTAGATGGAATGCTTATTGATAGGTCTAGAGTTAACAAACTATCCAAGGATTTATTAGCTAACATTGTAGAGAAGGAGGATGTTCTATATAAACTTAAGGAAGTTGATAACTCCTACGAGATGACCTCCACAGATGACATTACCAAGGTATTATTCTCAGCAGACAAAAGTGGAAATATTATTGATGGGGGATTTGGACTGTATCCTCCTATAACATCAGACAAGACAGACAACCCCAGCACTTCTGTGGAAGCTTTAGACATTTTACTAGAGCAACTAGAGGAAGAGATTAATAGCCGAGGCTTGGATGAATAAGTTTGAGAAGCTTGAACAAGATAAGAATATCTCTAGATCAGTAATAACCTCAATGCAGGATGATAAGCTCTTAAATGCTAGAGAGTTTATCAAAAAGCTAATGGAGTTCCGAAAGGCTAAAAAGTTATTCGATACTTATATTACTGGGGTTAACAAAGCGATGGATTATAATGGATCCGATCGCATTTACGTTGAATATCGTATTGATGGCACTGTAACCGGAAGACTATCAAATGCCGGATACTCTGCTGGTGCTAACAGTAAAGGTATTTCCTTTCATACTCTCCCAAGGGAGACTGAGTTTAACATACGTGATTATGTTGTAGCTCCAAAAGGATACAAGTTCATAACTGCGGATAAGAAGGGTATGGAGCTAAGAATCATTGCTCACCTAGCTAAGGAGAAGCACATGATCAAGGCTTTCAAGGATAAAGTAGACCTTCATACCTACTCAGCGTCAATGACATTCGGTAAGCCCCCTGAGAAGATTACAAAGGAAGAGAGACAGATCGCCAAGGAAGTCTCGTTCTTAACAATTTACGGTGGAACCTACAAGACCCTAGCCCGTAGAAGAGGTATTAGCTTTAAGAAGGCAGATAATATTATTAAGGGATGGATGGCAACCTTCCCAGGGATCCCCAAGTATATGGATAAAGTCCATAACTTCGTAATGGAGAATAAGTATGCTTATACCATATTCGGTAGACGTAGAAATCTTCCTAATGTAACTTCTTCGGCTAAGTGGATTGTCGGGGAAGCACTTCGTCAAGGTCTTAACTTTACAGTGCAGTCATCAGCTAGTGATACCCTGGTATGCTGTCTCCTTGGACTAGACCAGGATATTAAGCGTCTTGGATTAGGTGCTAAAATAGTGGCAACAGTGCATGACTCTATAGAGTTAATTTGCCCTGATAATGAGGTTGATCAGGTAGTTAAGTTGGTTAACTACCATATGACTGAGTACCCCTATGTAAGGGAGCACTTCGGTATTGAGTTCCTGGCTCCCTTTGAGGCTGAAATTATGGTAGGTGATTCCTTCGGGTCAGGGAAGGAATATCACTTCACTTCTTAGCAACTTTGCTAGCGTGAACAGCCTTATATCGTTCAGCAGCCTTAGGATCTTCTTTAGCTAGGCTTTTATGCTGGGCTCTAGCTTCTGATCCTGGGCGAACAATAGCCTTGCCCTTAATGGTCTTACCGACTACTCGGCTGCCACTTGGCTTACTTTCAGGCTTTCCTTCCTGGCCTCCTTTAGGGCCTGAGTCAGGTTTAATTGGATTCTTTCTAGCCGCTCTACCGAAGTCCGGAAGCCCCGCAGTTCTCTGAGTCCCTTTGGCAGCCGTTCTTTTAGCGGCTAGATTTGATTTAGCTGATTTAACTTGATCCATTGACACGGCTTCAGTTATTGCTAATTTAGCCATATTTTCATGGATAGCAAATCTAAATCTATTAATTACTTCGTCAAAGCTCTCTGGCTTTGGAGTTTCCTTAACTTCAATCTTACTCTCTAGTAACTTTTTAACTCTGTCTTTAAAATCCATGGTAGATGTCCTATTATAATCTACCTATATCTAGGTTACATAACATGTCCACAGATTATTTAAATGATAAAATTAGTTCAGTTAGCCTAGTTGATAGGTTTATTACTGATGCTCCCCTAAAAACTGTTAATTCGGCTAGAATTAGTTATAATAAAGTAAATAAACAGTTTGAGGAAAAGGATGGAAAACTGACTACCTTTCTATGGAATAATGAACATACTAGCCCCTTTAGGCACACGTATTTAACTTTCCATGTCAAAGGCCCATTATTTTTATTTCGCCAATTAATGAAGTATCAGGTTGGTTCAGGATTTAGATCTTATGAGGTTAACGGGCAAGAGGTTAAACTAGAGATTTTTGATCATTTCTATGACACCGATAAGGGATGTTCCTGGAATGAACTAAGTGGACGTTATGTGGAAATGAGGGATGAATTCTATATTCCTATGAAGGCTAGAAAGAATCCCCCACATGGAAATAAGCAAGCGTCAGTAGACTTTAGTGATGATGACACAACACATCAATGGATGTTCGGTACCATGGCTAATGCTTGCTGGAAAGCTTTAGATACTTATGAAAAGCTATTAGCTAATGGGGTTGCTAAAGAGATAGCCCGCATGGTCCTCCCCCAGAATATTTATTCAGAATCCTACTGGACCTTAAGTTTGCAAGCTATAATACACTTCCTACATCAGAGGCTCAAACCAGACGCCCAGTTTGAGATTAGATGTTTAGCGGAAGCCGTTTACGAATTAGTAAAAGATGATTTAAACAAGATGGGCTTAACAAAGGAAAATTTATGATACCATTCATTAGAGTTACGTCTGTTAATAAAGAAGGAACTGACCACCCAAAGTCTATTCTACTAAGAGCCGATCTTATTGTTTTTGTGGAGCCCATAGGTGAGATGTACACTAATTTGAATCCTGTACATCCTGGGAAGACTGTAATTGTATTTAACAATTGCGATAAGCCATATGAAACTATTGCAATAGAAGATTTCTACACGGTACAGGCTAAAATTGAAGATTCAATATATCACGCATACCAGTTCAGAGCAAATATTCAAAATAACGTAAGTCAAGTTGTAAGCTGAAAGGAAAAATATGAGTTCAAGAATCATAGTGTCGTTTTTAGGACAAGATAGTCAAGTTCTATCTACTGAGTCCTTCTCAATTAGACATTTGAGAAACTATGAGCAAACTCCAAATGGAGCTACCGTAGTATCATCCAAGGGGGGATATACTGTTTTAGCAGATAAGTTTGGAGATCTCTTTGTTTCTAAGTGTCACCCAAAAGTTGATAGATTCTGCCGTATGGCTGGTCTTACCTGCGCATTGGAAAGATTTATTGCTAAGTATTTCAAGGGATATTACATTGCACCTAATCAAAGAGACGGTTCCATGTTTGTAATCAGCCTAGGTGCCAATAGATTTGAGGTTATCCTAGCTCCTTTGGAAGAATATGCTCCAATCTAATACCCTTGTAATAGGGGACTGCCACTTTCATAATCCTTACCCTGCGATTGATTACATCAAACAACAATTCGATGTAATCAATCGCATCGTAAAGTTAGAGTGCCCCAAGCATATTATATTTCTAGGGGATGTCTTCCACTATAGGAAGCCAGACCCTGAGATCATTTTGGAAGTAGTTAGCTTTTTCAATAAGCTGTGCCTACTTACCCCAGGGCTTAAAGCGATATATGTAATACGTGGAAATCACGATACCGCATCTAAATCCGATACCGAAACAAAAACTATTTTAGATGTATTGGACTTTAAGTTTACTAAGAATAAAGTCCATGTGATTAATGATACAGATGGAGTTCAATTAGATAATTTAGACTTTCAAATGATTCCTCATTATGATAAGGAATCCTATATTCTAAAGGAATTAGCTTTATATGATACTAGTTTAGTTCCACCTGATGTAAAGAAATTTGTATTCGGGCATTTCGGATTTAAGGGTTGTATCAATACAGCGGGTGACGAGGATAGTAAATTAACTATAGATGCATTCAAGTATCCAACATTTCTTGGACATATCCATAAGCCACAGGATGAAGGTCATGTCCACGTTGTAGGAACCCCTTACTCGACTTCATTCTCTGAGTCGGATAATAACCATAGATATGCCATTATCCATGATGATGGAACCTACGAATTCAAGCCAATTAAATTTGGTCTTAGATATCTGTCATTTAGCATTGATGCACTTGAAGCTAATAAAGATCTAATAAATGATCCAAAGTATTTTACATTGCTTAGGGTGTTTATCAATCAGATTACTGACCAAAACTCGGTGGACCTTAGAAAGCAAATCCTCAAGGACTACAATGTTAAGTGGGTTGATATCAAATTCTTACCTATGATTGATGAAGAGGGTGAACAAAGTGCTTATCGCCCTAAATCAATGGTGTTTGAAGTTGATGATCAATTAATAGATTCATATGTCTCTGAGGCTAGATCAGAGATACCTAAAGCCCAATTATTAGATGGGCTAAAAATGTTAAAGGTCAAATGATATTAAAACACATAACAGCGAAGAACTTCTATAGTTTTAAAGAGTTAGATTTAGACTTAACGAAGTTTAAAAACATTGTTTATGTTAAAGGAATAAACAAAGACTCCGGTGGATCTAATGGATCAGGTAAGTCATCAATCCTGGAGATGATAACCTGGGGCCTCTTTGGAAAGACTATTAGAAAGTCTACCGAGGATGCCTTAATTAACTGTGACTCTAGGAAAGCATTAGAAGTAGTTATAACCATAGAAAAGCCTGGAGTTGGGGTTGCCACAATAACCCGTGGTAAAAGACCTAATATACTTAACTTCTCGGTAGATGGGCAGGAGCTTACCCAGGAGAACGCTCTCAAGACCCAGGACCACCTAGAGAAGGTGCTTGGGCTGTCCTATAAGACGTTTGTAGCCTCAATTGTCTTTGGTCAGCACGTTGACCTTGAGTTCCTTGACGCATCAGCAGAGGACAAAAGAACCATCATTAGGAACTTCCTTAACCTAGACGAGATATTCTCGATGCGGGATAAGATTAAGGATTTAAAGTCTGAATTTAATAACTGTGCCAAAATAGCAGCTACATTAATTGGGGAATATAGTAGCCAGGAAACTAAGTTAAAAGCACAGATAGATACTAAAATAGATAAAGTTGAGTTACCTGAAACCTTAGAGCAAGTCGAGGCTAGGGAACAAGAAATAAAAGATCATGGATATGATTTATCAGATTTAAATGATAATCTAAGACGACATATTGATGATGTGGAAACGCTTGATGAGATTATTAATAATGGCGTATTTTCCAAAAAGGAAATATGTAAAACTTGCAAAAAGTCTTATATTAAGAAGCAAACTAAAGCAGCAGTAAAAAGAGCAGAGAAGAATAAAAAGGTTCTAGGGGATAGTATTATAGAAATTAAAAAGACTATCCAAATAAAACAAAATTTAGTTAAAGACTTATCCAAAAAACTAACAATTAAACAATGGTATGATCTTAACAATAAGAGAAATCTATTTTTATCGCAAAAGAAAATAAGGGATGAGTATAATGAAGCCCTGGCTAAAAAGCAGGCCAAAGAGCTTGAAAAACATAATTGTGAAGTTAATTATGAGATAATGAAGTTCTGGGAAAAAGCCTTCTCTGAGCAGGGCATTATAAAATACTTCATCCGTAACATTTTAGATTATCTAAATTTTAAGACAAATGAGTATCTTTCGATCCTAACTAACAATCAGTTCACTATCTTCTTCAACGAGGAGCTAGATGAGACTATAGTTAATAATGGTAGAAAACTTTCCTACATGTCATTAAGTGGGGGAGAGAAAAGAAAGATAAACTTGTCTGTTATGCTAGCACTCCAATCTCTTTTAACTCATACGTCGAAGGAACAATCTAATATAATTTTCTTCGACGAAATAGCAGAAAATATGGATGAAGATGGTTGTGCTGGAGTACATAACTTACTAAAGAGTCTCAAAGAAGAAGATAAGACGATATTCTTAATTACCCACAATGCATACTTAAAGTCCCTGCTAGATGGGTGTCAGATATTAACAGTAGTTAAAAAGAACGGTGAGAGTAAGATTATAGAGAATTAATATGGTACATAAGCAACTTAATGAGTTAGGTCAAAAGATTTTTGAGCAAAGATATGCCTATCCTGGAGAAACTAAGTATTCACAGAGATGTAGAGCAATAGCTAAACATATAGCCTCCGCTGAGAAAGATGATGAGAAGGAATTCTATGAAAGTAGATTCTTTGATTCATTAGCCCTAGGCGATTTTGTTCCTGGGGGTAGAATTATATTCGGTGGTGGTAGAAGTAAGCAGAACATGCTTAATTGCTACGTATTAGAGCCTGAGGATAATGTTGATAGCATTGGTAAGGTTATTGCTGACATGTATAAGATTTCCTGTGCCGGTGGTGGCATTGGATTTAACTTCAGCAAGATAAGACCCAAGGGGGATGATATCCAAAACATTAAGAATTCTGCCCCTGGTGCAGTATCAGTAATGCGTATGATTAATGAGATTGGAAATCACGTAAGAGCGGGGAAGAATCGTAGAACTGCCTTAATGGCCGAGCTTAATGTTACTCACCCAGATATACTTGAATTCCTCCATGTTAAGTTAGACTTAGGACAGTTAACTAACTTTAATATTTCTGTAGCCATTACGGATAGATTCATTGAGGCTTGTGAGAATAATGAGGAGTGGTATTTCTTCTTTAACAATCGTAAGTATTTTATCTACGATATGTATAGAGTGTCCCCAGACCAAGAACCAGTGGAGATTAAGGTCGTTGGCACAGATGAAGAGGATGCCATTGGTAGAGCTAAGAATCATTACTTAGTACACCCCTCAGATAAGTTTACCAATGTAAAGAGGTCAGTATTCACTGCTTTAGAGCTATGGGAACGTATCTGGAAGAACTCAGTAGAATCAGGTGATCCTGGTATCTTCAATATTGATCTAGCTAATAACTATACCAACGTCTCATATTTTGAGCGTATGAATGCTACTAACCCATGTGGGGAGATTACCCTACCACCATATGGTAACTGCTGCCTAGGTAATATTAACCTAGCCAATATGGTAGTTAGTGGTGAGATGGATTGGAAGAAGCTAGCCCATACTGTAAGAGTTGGAGTTAGATTCCTAGACAACGTATTAACTGTAAATCACTATCCAATTCCTGAGTGCAATGAGGTTGGGCAGAGATCAAGAAGAATTGGTCTTGGAGTAATGGGACTTCATTACATGTTAATTAAGTTGGGAATTAAGTATGGTTCAGATAAGTGCTTAGAGTTCATTGATCGTCTATTCACTACTATTCGTAATGAAGCTTATATCACCTCGGTTTACCTAGCTCGGGATAAGTCACCATTTCCTGCATTTAACTCAAGGCTGTATCTACAAGAGTCTTTCGCTAAGACTCTCCCAGCCAGAATTAGAATGTTGATTAAGGAACATGGAATTAGAAACGCTGTGATGCTTACGGTTCCCCCAACTGGAACTATCAGCATGGTACATGGTGTTTCCAGTGGTATCGAGCCTATCTTTGCGGCTATGTATGTTAGACGATACCGTGTAGCCAATACCTGGGCGGAAGAAGTTGTATTAGATCCATTGTTTAAGGAATATCTGGAACAAAATAAGGACACAACTTTATTCGGGGGTGCCTATGATGTAACTCCAGAAGAGCATATCAAAGTCCAGGCTACAATCCAAAAGTATATTGACAATGCAATAAGCAAGACTATTAATCTTCCTGAAACCTCAAATTGGAGAGACGTTTCAAAGATTGCTCTACAGTATGCTCCTTACTTAAAGGGATTAACTGTGTATCGTGCTGGATCAAAGGGTATGGAGCCATTACAGGCTATACCACTAACACCTGAGAACGTTGATAAATATGCGAAGCCAGTATTGAATACCGTCATTACTGAGATAACTTCAGGTGAAGTTTGTAGAATCGGTGACAATAGTTGCGGGAGCTAATATGCCTAGAATTTATTCAGATAGTTTTAAACACAGAAGATTCATAATGCTTTGGTGTGAGACTTGCCAAGAAGAAGAGGGCTATTTCTACCGCTCGGAAAATACTCCTACTAAGCGCAGGCATAAAAAGTGTGGTGGTTATGCAACACAAAGATTCGATGAACGTGCGGCTTATAAGATGCTAGATGAGTCACAAAAAAGAAGAAAATGGGTTAAGTATGAGCATGAGGGAATGACTAAATCAGATGGTGACGCATTTCTGAAAACTTCTATCGCGGCATCTAAGAATCGTATGGAGAGTGGTAATACGTCTACACACTATACTCCTATGGTTCCAAATATGGATTATATGGTTAAGAATGGGTTAGCTAAACCTATAACTGATGAGAAAAATGCAGAGAAGCTAAAGGTAACTAAAGAAGTACTAACTAAAGTAACTAAAGACGGTAAGAAAATTAACCTAAATAGAACAAACAAAAGACAAACAATATGAGCTATAGTTTCTCGGATAACATTCAGCGTGGTATTCTTTATCTTTTAAAGCATGATAGGGATTTCTACTCACAAATCGTAGGGCTTATTAAGCCAGAGTATTTTGAGTATCCTAGTTATTCCTTCATCTTTGAGAGAATCAGAGGGTACTATGATAAGTACAAAATAATCCCATCTGATGAGATTCTTCTGGAGGACATAAAAAAGAGTCTCCCTAAGGGGCAGGAAATCTCAGACTATGAGGATGATTTTGTACAAATCAATAATATCAATCCTGATTTTCAAGAGAATCGGGAGTTCGTGTTAGACCTAGTAGAAGACTTTGCTAGGAAGCAAGCACTATCCCAGGCTATTAAGGATAGCGTGGTTCTTCTCAAGGAAAATCGTATTGGTGAGATTGAAGAGATAGTTAGAAATGCTATGTTAGTCTGTCGCGAGGTTAACGTAGGGCAACTATACTTTAGTGACGTAGACAAGAGGTTTCACCGTCTATTTGATGATAAGGTTAAGAAGAAGTATGCTACCGTGTATGGGACTTTCAATGAGTTCCTAGATGGTGGGTTAAATGCTAAGGAGCTAGCAATGGTTATAGCTCCTCCTGGTGTAGGTAAATCACTATACCTAGTTAATCAAGGTGTAGTAGCCCTAAAGGAGAATAAGAAGGTTCTTTATATCTCACTTGAAATGAGTGAGGATAAGATTGCCCAACGGTTCGACTCGATTCTTACTTTAATTCCCAACGTGAGACTTAAGGATAAGAACACTTATCCAGTCCTTAAGGACAGATTAAATACAGTGAAGAAAAAGTTCACTGATGCTCAACTTATTATTAAGGAGTTCCCAGTTGGACAGCTTAATGTTAATCAAATCAGAGCACTTTTGGTTCAGCTAAGATTACATCATGAATTTATTCCAGACGTTCTTATCGTTGATTATCTTGAGCTTCTTAGACCGAATAGACAAATTGATGCGGAATATCAAGCGCAAGAAAGAATCGCGCAAGAACTAAGAGGATTAGCTATGGAGCATAATATCCTAGTCTGGACTGCAACCCAGACTAATAGAACTGGTAAGAAGGTTCCAATTATCACTGATGCAGAGCTTGGAGATTCTTATGGTAAGATTAGACCAGCAGACTGGGCAATCTCACTCAATCAAAATCAAGAAGAGTATGATAAGGGTAGAATGAGGGTATACGTTGTAAAGGCTAGAGATAGTAAGCAACACTATACTATCCCATGTGGTGTAGACTACAATACCTTAGTAATGTCCGAACTTTCACAAGCAGAGGCTATGGTGGAGGATGAAGATGACGACGATTGATCAGCCTGATAAC
>TARA_R110000868_G_scaffold39869_4_pt1 | contig 30358 bp, 39 predicted proteins | sample TARA_R110000868 | Tara Oceans TARA_R110000868 (sample SAMEA4397489) | marine metagenome | biome: Polar Biome; feature: [SRF] surface water layer (ENVO:00010504); material: water (ENVO:00002006), including particulate matter (ENVO:01000060) such as... | depth 5 m | reverse complement strand
CGCCAAACAACGAACCCATCACATTAGTCGCAGTGTTAGGAGCAACCGAAATGCTAACGCTAGCCGCACTAGAAAGGCTAACCGCAGCAATGAGACTGAACAATGAAGCAATAATCTTTTTCATATATATTAGTTATTAGTTAAAGATTAGGCAGCGATACGATTCGGACGTTTACGGAAGAACAGAATCGGAAAGCCATAACGACGCTCAGCAGGGAGATAACCATGCGTAGCTTCAGAGATGAACTTTAACTGTTTACCGTAGTGGTTCAAGTCGTAAGAACTATCAGCATACTGAATCAGCACCTGATCCGTCAAACGCACTTCACCATTCCAGCGCAGAGAATAGAACTTCTCAGCCGCCATGTTAGTGGAAGTGAATTCCTTCGGCGGAGGTCCGACTTTGATAGACTTACCATAATCAGCACCAAGCATCCACGCAATTTCAATAGGCGCAGAGAGGAGCGAAGTGTAATAAGGATTCGGTTTCCACTTGTTATCCGTAGCGTCAAAGATTTCAGGCGCAATCGGAGTACCAGCAGCGTACAACACAGTAGTACCATCCGGACCTTTCACATCAACAGTGTTGAAGCGAATCGGATACCGATGGAACTTAACAGTAGTAGTACCAAACAGCAAACCACGGAAGTCTTGGAACAACAAGTTCAAGTCAAGCGGTTTGAGAGTCTGGACATCGGGGTCAAAAGTAAAGTTCATCCACGCTTCCGTAGAAGTGATGAGAACGTACTTACCTTTCAGCCCTTCATTGTCAATAGGCATATTGCGAGCAGACTCAAACGCAGGAGCAGCAAAGTCTTCTTGCAGAGCAAGAGCGGCATTGTACACGTCACGCAGAGTCAAACCCTGAGTAACACCAGCATTAGAGTTACTACCAAGAACAGTAGCAGCGAGCCAACTAGCAGTCTTGGAACCCGCAGCATTATACGCAGAGTTCATCGCGCCCGTAGGTGAACCGGTAACAATACCAGTACCAGCGAGATAGATGTTCTGTGCAGCTTGCCACATCTGAGTTTCAATGAACTGGTTGTTAGAAATCGCAATCTTCTCAACAATGTCCTTGTTCGCAAACTGGAGATAGTTCTTCCAGAAAGAGTTAAACGAAGGCAGGAAGTTGAACTGATACGACTCATAGTCGTGCATATACACGACAGCTTGTTCAATGGATTCCGTAACCTGATGAATGTCCTTGTTAGGAGCAGTCGTAATCGGGTTCGGGAAGAAGAACGCACGACCAACAGGCGAACGCTGAGGAGTCACACCACGCATGGTGTTACCTTCATTCGGCTGCCAATCCACGTCACCGAGGAGTTGTTCAAACACGTTCCAAATAGGGAACTGTTTGACCTCATTTTTCACGAGGTAGAACGGGAGCTTCTGAAACCTATCAGCATCTTCTACTGTAGCGTTTGCAAAAGCAGCCGGTTTATCATAATATGCAGGCATATTGCTTTTAGTTGTTAATTGGTTAATCTGACAGTTGAACCGTATGGATATAGTAAAGTCATATCGCAACTGTTGATGCCCTTCAACAAATAGTAGCAGTGGAATGTCATGCCCTTGACGTAGAAGCGGTAGCCAGCCCATGCTAGCTACCGCTCTATAAGCAAGTTCCATGCCAAAAACAGACACTACTAATATCTATCGGTGGCTGTAGGTTTAAATATCTAAGTCATCAAATACGCTAGGTCCGCCGAATTTAGACTTAGCTACGCCACCACTAGCGGGCTTATCTACACTGCTAGGTTCTGCACGCATAGCTTCACCGCGTTTGGTTTCAGTAAGTTGATTCTGTGCTTTAAGACTACGAATCTCAGCACCATAGATTTGAAGTGCAACAAACATATTAGATGCAACATCAGCAAGAACATTGTTGCGGTGATAAGTAGGAAGAATACTAAGAAAGTCATTCTTTACATCACGAACAGTTTTTTCGCCAACGCCTTCGACATTAAGCCTGTGGTCAAGAACTTCAGGATTAGACACCCAGGCAAACTTCTGTGCTTGCACTTGTTGAATACCTGCACTATCCTGTTGGATGCGTTGCATATAATTCTGTTGCAACCCTTGAAGATTACCACGAACTTGATTAGCCATCTGAGAAGCGTGTTGCATACGTTGACGCACATCTTCTTCTGCCATATCAGTAGGCGGCTGAGGAGTATCGTAAACAGGTTCGCCTTTAGCATTCCAACCTTTAAGCGGAGTCCAGTCTTTACCTTGCTTAATGTTAATTAACTGCTGCTGCCAATACTGAGCTTCAGTTGTAGCGTAGTAAGAATCTTCCTGAACTTTCTTGTATTCAGGATCTAACTTATACGCTTCAGGGTTTTGCAAGTAGACTTCGTTTCTGTACTGCTCAAGTTGCTTCTTTTCACGCAACTGTTTAGAAGCAAAATCAAACGCAGTGTTTGACATCTGTTTGAGATGCTTAACTTCATCTTCATTGAACCCGCTATAGTCTCGGCTAGATGCAGATGGTTTAATCTGTTCGCCAATAGTCTTCTGCACTTTTTCCGAAAGCTCCGCCTTCGGCGTAGCCTCAACAGATTCCCCAGCCTTCGGCTTATCTTGCCTCACGCCCTTCGGGTCGCTCCGCATTTCACCCTGCTTTGCAGTCTTGACAGCCTCAGGTGTACTCTGGCTAACATCACTTTTAGGAACATCAATCCCGAGTTCAACAGCTTCGTCGCTAATGTCAAATGAAGTTCTTGATACATCTGACGGCACGGGTTTTACTTCATAAGGTTTGGTCGACTTAGTTCCAGGTGACGACGTGTTAGTACTAGTAATAGTGCTTGACAGTGTAGCTGTCGGACTAGAACTAGCGGTTGTGGTTACTGGTGCAGGAGCGGATTCGCCGCCAACATCACTTGATGGATTTCTCAACAAACGATTTAGTTTCATGTAATTGTTTCTTTATTTGTTTAACTACCTTCAACTGACCAACGTATAAACGAATTTCAAAATCAGTTGTACTTTTGAAATTTGTAGCCTGTGCTTCAATGTGATTCTCTAAACTAGCAATCAAATCATCCAGTAGTGTAAACGCGCCGATTGTAGTCGGTAGTCTACACCACTGGACGTGTTGATTCGCGAGTATTGCTCTCGCTTCTTGTTTTCTCTGCTCGTCCATTACTGTTGCTGTGGTTGCTGTTGCGCTTGTTTCTGCATCTGCTCTGCCTGTTGTGCCACTGCTTGCAACTGAGGCAATGCGTTCACTTTACCTGCATCCGAGAAGAACTCAGGATGTTTAGTAAGCTGCACAATACCCTGCATCACTTGCATCATCTGTTGCTGTTGCTGCGCTTGTGCAGATTGCGCCTGTTGTGCTTGTTGTTGCTGTGACTGCTGGAATATCTGAATATACTTCTGTGCATATTCCGGAAACATCTTAGTAAGCAAGTCGCTCAAGAACGAGATGTTCGCCGGTGTATTCTGTACCACAGGCCAAGCACTCATCATCTGTTGAACCACTTGTTGACGTTCGATGACATCCGTATCTCCAGAAGGTTTGATATTCCACTGCTCAGCATACATTTGCCTTATGTCTGGCAGAACATCTTGAATCAATCCAGATAGAATCCTAGACTGCACAATCTCAAACATACACTGGTACATTGAACGCAGCGCACTAGAGAACAGCACCACTTGTACTGTTGTTAACGCACTCGCGCTCTGTGTAGCCGCTGAGATTTCCGTCGCGGTTTTCCTACTGTCTTTGCGATTCTGTGCAGCGAAGTTAACCTGTGAGGTCTCCTGCATATTCATCGTCACCAACGACTGAATAGCTGCAAGCATATCCGCACTCGGCGCATTCAACTGAAACTGTTGAATCTTCTTGTTAATCAATGCACCTGTGCGAAAGAACACATTCTTCTGCAACGCTTGGTCATCATTAGGGTCATCAGTATCTTTTGAGAAATACAACCCGCTAGCTCTACGATGCGCGGTACAGAATGAAGATATCAAACTACTTGCTGCTTCTTGCACATCCTCATCTAGAAACACACGACCCTTTAACTGCGATATCGTATTATTCTCACTAATCAGATACGGAAACAAGAAGTACGGATACGTCGTCTCATACGCATCTTCACTCGCCGGTTGTTTAGTAGTAGGATCAATCTGTCCTGTCAGCTTGCGCCGTCCAATAAACAGCGGTCTCGGCACTCTAAGCCAATCATCCGCTACGTCATCCTGCGCCCAAGCTACATGAACCACGCCTCTAACCCTAAACATTACCTTATACACGCAATACAAGGACTTATCACGCTTATCCATCACCGCATCCGCAGAACTAGAAGTCGCCGTACGTTCACTACCAATGACTTTCTCCACTTGATCTTGACTAAAGTCCGCAGTATCTACTAGCGTTAGCAACTTAGTTTTTGAGAAATAATACTTCCTCAACAACATCTCGCACTCTTGCAGGTCTTTAGTATCATTAATAAACCCAAAGTCACCCATTGATATAACCTCATGCGACACTTCACCTTTTTTAGTCTGGTCAAACACTACTTCCATTATCGAATATCCATTCGCTTGAAACGAATCAATATTCGCATACATCGGTATCTGCCAACCTTCATACCGCAACCTAGAAGTAACATCCTGTTCCAACCTATCCGGTGTTATCGACACATTAGTCCTATGCTGCAACACCACAGCCCGATTTGACTGAGTGACATACTGAATATACGAAGACTGTTCTCTACGTATATTCGAGTCAATCAAGTGCATGGGAGTATAAATCTCATCAGGCGCAAGCCTTCCAGCTTTCCGCTCGCCTTCGATATCTATCTCCGTATAACGCAACCGACGAGAAGCAGTCGCTTTCGACTGCAACTCGCCCGCCACGTCACGTAACTCTTTTAACTTATTACGCCAGTCAGTATAATTAATACTATCTACGTAATCTACAGATGAGTCAAGTGGCATAACAATTATTACGTCGGAAGCCCTTCCATATCAAACGTACCGCTCCGTTCTGATTTAGTCTTAGAGCTAGCAAGTTCCCGCTGCCGATCATTAATACAGTTCTGCAAGTAGTCTAGCTGATGCTTAGTCGCACGATAGACAATAGAATCCGCGCTTTTCTGGAACTGCTCAGGTACTTTAACATCGCTCTCTCCATTTTCCTCACTGTGCATTTCAGTTCCCGCTTCTTCTTCCGCAGATTGCATCTCATCGCTTTCAGCACTTTCTTCTTCGGGCGTTTCAGCAGCTTCTTCTTCAGGAGTCTGCATTTCCATATCCATATCTTCTGACTCGTCTTTAACAGACGCGTTCGGTTTCACCAACTCATCATACATCATCTTCTTCTTATCTTTAGCCATATAGTTCCTTATTTAGATTTCGGTAGTTGACTAGCTGTGTTAGAATTAAAAACAACTGGCGGCTGCGGTTTAGGAGCTTGCGGCGGAGGCGGAGTAGCAATCGGCGGCACTACATTTTTTGGCGCAGGTTTCTTTATCTCATGCACGCCTAACTTTAGCATAACCTTATCCATACCACACGTACAGCTAGCTTCTTTCAACTCCGGCAAATTCGAAGCAATAACACAAACCGTACCACATTTGACACACGTATATTTATTCATATATTAACTATCTGTCTACTATTGTTTACGTCTTTAACTAGACGTTTTAAGCGTGAAATATCTCTTGATATAAACGCCGCTGTGTGACCCGTAAAATAACCACTCTGAAACTCATCCTTTGCCCACTCTCTTATGCTCAGCGGTGACTTAAACTCGTTTTCCGCTTTCTCTTTATCTTCCGGCGTTTCTTTATACTCTTGTCGTATCGCGCTATCATCCGCAGTTAACTTGCTCTTGTACTGTGAATAGCACAATACCACACTATCCGCACGGTCTGGGCTAGGTCTACCCGCTGCTCTCGCTTGCAACTTTGACTCTAGCTTATGTTTATTCCCTTCCGTTATCTTGTAATACCTAGTAGAGAGCTGTCTTACTAACCGATCATCCTGACACAGCCACGCTTCACCAGTCTCTAATAGTTTACCAAAATTAAACCACATCTCTGCGCCGCGATTAATATACACTCGGTCGTTATACGCTTTGTTCTGGTTAAGCACATACCTTATATTCGTCCAGCCTTTTGACCTCAACTGGTCAATAATCGGTTTACCTAATCCGCCGGCGTCTGCATATATAAACGCATTCGGTTTATCCAACCCATGTTCCTTAAACTTCTCTACCAGAAAATTAACTGTATCTTGTGTGTTATTGAATCTAAATGGGATAACTTTAAGCAACTTATTCCCATTGCGCACACTTAACACTGTCTCGTCACCACCCGCAGATAAGTCTAACCCGCCGGTATTAACCGGTTCAGACAACCAACCTAGTGTATCTCCTACTCTATTAACCGAACGCCAGATGTGCTGATACGCAATCACAGTCATCTCATCCGTAGTACCGAATTCTGCCAGTACACAAGACTTAAACGCTGCTCCATTCTCACCGCCGGGCATTAGCGTTTTAAGTTCCTCAATATACGCTAGTGACAGATGCGAACAATCATACGCGGTAATATGATACTCTACCCACCCGCCATTGGCATCAGAGATGTTATCCAAGTCTTTACGATTTCGCGCGCCTGTACAGACATTGAAGAAGTGCCCCATAGGAAGTCCAGGGCTAGATACGTCCACACGATGAGTAAACCCTGTACAACGAGCGAGTGCAGTGAAGATTTCATCTGGGATTGATTTAGCTTCGGAGGTAAAGATTGCAAGTTTTCCATCGTTAATAATCGGATGCCATCCTTCTGCGCGACCTGCTTCATCTGTAACAAATAACTCTATCGTTGAACGTGATATCTGACACTCATAATGCCGGTAGTTAATCTTCCAGCAATTCGGATCAATCTTTGCATTACACTGTTCTGCCAGTTGTTGTATGTATTTATTCGTCTGCCTATCTAGCTGAGTGCCAGATGCGCTAGTTACGATAGATACCGCTTGTGTGTATTTGAGCGAGAACCACACTACGCACGCCGCGATAATGTACTTATCTTTCCCGCTACCATTAGCAGCACGAACCGCAGCTTTAAACGGGCATTGAGAAGTCCAGTCTTTAGCGGCAAAGTCTAACATGAACTGCATCTGCCACTTGTGGAGTTTTTCTTTGCCCTCAAGTAAGTTATCATCTAACACTAACAATAACTCATACGGGTCGGTAAACTCTAGCGACCTTGCAACTGCGATTTCGGGAATCTGTTCCATGTTATTGCTGCACTACTTTTGCATTAATATCTATCACAGTAGCATCTCGCAGCTGTTTAGCCTTATCCACTCGCTCAGATAAGAACTGATAGTTATTCTGCACAGTAACGCGCTCACGTGGTTTCATTAACCCAGCACGTTGTTTGATAATAAACTCATACGTCTTGCGTCGAGTTTCCTCATTTTCAGCGTATGATGCTAAATGTTCTAGACCTTTCATTGCTAAGTCTTCTAGCTTAGCAAACTTCGCATCTAATCTATCGCCGGTGTTATCATATATCTCCTTCACCGCTGCGACATCTTTAGTCATCACCGCCATGACATTTTCCAACGACAATCCTAGAGCAGATGCTATCTGCTCCGCTTCAAACCCGCGTTTAACGAGTTCTACTATCTGTGTCGTTGTTGCACTCATGCCCATGTTTTTCTATCTGTTCGCCGCTGTTATTGTTCTCTTTAATCGCCGCTTTAACCATTGGACTAGCCATTACCAGTTTCGCGCTCATCTCCGAGAACCCTACCAACGCTAGTTCTATTTCTTTTTGTTTCATACTTAACTTAATACCCGCAAACTACCCGCCGCAACTACTAGCCTATTAGCATATCCCATGCCACATTTTCCCTCCACTCTGCACGCTCGGTGGCTCTAGTATATAGCTCAACTTTAGAAAAAGTGTATTTCGAGCGACTATGTTAGTTCCGGATACGCACGTTGCTTCTGGGGAGGGCTGGCTAGGTAAGTTGCTATCGGTAGCATATCGGAGCTAGACTAGCGGTCATAAGTAGTACTTATGCAGAGAATAAGTAGATTTCATGCGGGTTTTGTCGCGTTGAACGGATCCGGGAAAGTTTGCCAGGGGAAAACGCCAGGATCATAGAGAAATGAGATGGAATGAGAGATGCCGAAAAACTCTCCAAGCACACAAGCACACACTAGGGTGGAGTTGCGTTAAGTTAGCGCAACGCAACTCGTCACCCGTCCCCGTACAACTCCACTCAACGGCAGAGAGTTGAGTTGAGTTGAGTTAATAGTGTTAAGTTGAGTTAGAATTATAGAGAGAGAAAATGCCGTTGAGTTAACTCTACACAATCTAACGGCAGATAGTAACGGCAGGAAAGAAAAACGCGCTAGCGGGTTAGGCTAGCGCGTTGCGTGTGCGGGTTAAGAGGATTACTTGAAGGCGTGATTCAATATATCACGGGTTAGCTTGTTAGCTTGGCGTACCTTGTCAAGATAGTCGTGATAGGCTTGGAGCCGTCCACTTTCTGCGTCTTCGATAGCTTGGATTTCCTCATTGGTCAAACCGTTGCCGATGAATTGAGCTTGTTTGCGAATTGCATTTACTACCAAAGCTCCCGCCTTGTTATCAATTTTCATAGTGATAAATAGTTAAGAGTTATTCGGCATCAATTTCCGCTTGTAGCTTTGCAATGGCGGTCGCCAACTCGACGAGCTTTGCGGTCTTCGACGCATCGAAGTTCTTCATCAGTTCGCTCTGCTCTTTGACTAGGCGTTTGACCTCACTAGCCTTGCCGCTACGCTGACGAGTTATAGTGTCAATGGTGGAAACGTATTGCCGCAGAGCAGCTAGCTTTTCCGCATCAGATAGCGTTTTAGGAGTCTTTCCGTTCGCGGGCGTGGTCACTTGCAGACTCACCATCGCCTTATCGAAATCCGCTTTGATAAATGCCATGATACTATCAAATCCGCGAAAGAACTTAAGCAAGTTTTCCCCGGTGGCAGCGTAGTTTTCAACCTTGCCTAGGTTGCTCTCCTTCGTTTCAAGCAATTCAGAAAAATCCACGGAGTAAAAGGTCTTACCCTCATTACCTTTGCGACCTTGGGTAGTTTCCGTAGTAATAGGCAGAGAGAAGCCTTCGTGTTCTAACACGTTGGCGGGTTGCGTTGCGTTGCTGGCGTTGCTGGTGTTTTTCGTTTTCATCGTTTTAAGTAGCGTGTTCGATTGGTTTACTCGAATAATTAATTTCACGCTACTGGCAAAATATAGTAGCGGCAAAAATTGTCAAGAGCCTTTTCTTAACTATTTTTCATTTAATAGTTTTTCTTATAATCCTCATTAAATCTTCTCACTATAACCCGCGCTACTTATTAGCATTAAAAAAACTTATGACTCGCATAGCGTAGCAACTTCGTCCAGGCATAGGATCAGAAGTTACCCAAACTAGTGCGCGCACTTACCTATTTCTCCTTCTATCGGCTACAAGCATAGCCTATCCGCTTACATACGTAGCACACACAATACCTTACATAACTAGTGATAAACTAGTTGCTTTCCTATGGCTTGTGTGGTATATTATCGCCCTACGGTGGATTGTAGCTAACGGAGCGGCTATCGTAGGCAACATTAACTAGTAAAACATTAACTACCATATGACTCGAGTCGAACTAAAAGAACTGCTGCCTCTTATGCTAGGCAGCGCGGACTATATCGAAGTAACTATCACCCAAGCTAACATCATCCGTAGCGTAGACCACCACTACGAACTATGCCACCTAGAATCTGCTAGCGAAACTGTTAACTGGCAAGGTCAGCCGCTACCTAACTGCTACTCTACTAACTTACGTCTCTGGTCTAGGCAAGACTGGGATCTTACTAGCAACGTACGGCAGAAGCTCGTAGCAAAGTCGGAAGTCGAACGCGCGGAGCGTATCGCTATGATAGAACATCGCGATACGTTAGTCAATGCTATCATCACCCACTTCGCTACGCTATCCGTACCTCGGGAAGTAGTGGTCAAACTTATCATCGGCGACTCCGATACTGCCAAGCTAGAAGAAGTTATCAAAGGTCTCCGTGCTAACGGAGCTAAAATTTAATATTATACTATATGGAAACTTTTAAACTAACAAAAACTTTTATCTTAACTACCGAACAAATCCGCTATGCTCTTAAAGTCAGTCACTTTGCTAGCAATAGCAATAAAAACACTAGTCAATTCTGCAATGGATACCTCGTATCCGTGCTACACTATTGCGATGCTTGCCAATTTGATGCGGCTCAACAAGCCGAGTTTGAAAAACTAGCTGATATGCACACGCTACGCTACTATGCCGACAATCGCAACTAACTAACTATACACTATATGTTATTATCTAAACTATCCCCGAATATCATACCATTCGATTGGCAAGCAGAAGCATCCGCTGCTATCGTTGACACACTAACTACCAAGAACGGTGCTTTACTACGCGCTGGCACTGGTACTGGTAAGATGTACATGGCAGCGCAGTCTATCCGTACGCTACTAGAACTCGATCTCCTAGTCAAGCCGCCCGGTAGCATTAACCCGTTTACTGTGCTATGGCTCACGCCCAAGTCTGTTAAGTCCCAGACTCAACGCGTAGTGTTCGAGTACGGCTTAACTAGTCACGTCATGGTCATGTCGTATAGCGAAATCAAATCCGCTATGGGAGCGATGTACATCACTTGGATAGATGACGGCATCTGTCAGAAACCGATATGGAACTTAAATATGCTCCCCGCGCTAGTTAAGTGCGACGAGTGCCAAGTACTTAAGAATCCCAAGTCGCTGCAATCTATCGTAGTCCGCGCACTACCAGAGACTGTCAAGTCTATCTTTGCTAGTGCTACTCCGTTCCAACGTACAGTAGATGCCACTACACTATGCGAACGCTTCCGTGTAGTTACTCCCTACAACACGCTACCATGCGTCGAAGCTACTAGCGAGCGTCTAGTATCCAACATCGCGGCTCCCAAAAATAAAGACGAGTACTCACCTAGCGCAGTCGAACGCTTGCGTAGCGCAATCGCTGATTATATCGTAGAACTCAAAAACGTACGCTTCAAGTATCCATCGCATACTAAATGCGTATCTATCGCATTCAAAGATAACGCGGAAGCATCGGCATATCAAAAGCTAGTCGATAGACTTATCGAGAACCTTAACAAGCGCAAGGGTCGTGATGATGATAGCTACGTGTTCTTCCTAGTTGAGATGCAGAAGATGCAACAAGGCGCGGAGTTACTACGCAAGAATCACATATGCGACCGAGTTGTCGCTAACCAATCCGAGAAAGCCGTCATCGTAGCTAGTAACTTCGTTGACACTATTAACGCTGTCCACTACGAGCTAACGCATAATCGCGGCATATCACAGGATCGCATAGCTATCATCGTCGGCGGACAGAAACCCGAGGAGCGGCAGACTATGGTAGATGAGTTCCAGAAAGGTAAGCGTGATATCATGCTATTCACCATGCGCTCGGGTGGCGTTGGTGTATCTATGCACCATGACCGCGCTAGCACAAAGCCGCGCCATATCATACTTCCGCCCACTTGGTCTGCTATTGACCTTGTGCAAGCTCTCGGACGTGCGCATCGCTTAACTAGTATGTCCGCTACTACACAAGAGATTCTATGGTACGGCGGCACTATCGAAGATGCTGTGAAGATTAAAGTAGAGCTGAAGATTAAATGCCTATCTAAAGCGGTCACAGCAAAGGAACAGTTCGTGGATACCTTCATGGCACAAGTTGACAAGACTATCGAAGCCGATAAGCTAGTCGATGAGAGCGAGAAGCTAGCACACGTTGGTGATAATGTAGATAATGACGACACAGACTCGAAGGATGAAGAAGATGCTATCACAGGCGAAGGCTTGGATAGCGTAGAATAACAATAACAACTAACATATACTAACTATGAACGAACAAATAATGATAGCAGCTGGATATCGTAAGCAAGTAGAGAACGCTCGCAGAGGTCTATGCGCACTATGCGCAGTACCCATACGCGTAGCAGACTTCCGTGATTGGATATCGCGTAAAGAGTACAGCATCTCCAAGCTATGCCAGACGTGCCAAGATAGCGTGTTCGGTACTAACGACAACTAACCTACAACTACTATACTATTATGGCTAGATGCGAAGACTATCCTTGTTGCGGTCACGAGTCTGGATGTTGCCCAGACTATGATAAAGATGGAAAGCAACTCAATATGAAATGTACGTGCGGTGCTACGCTACCACTCAAGAGCAGGTATTCTGTCTGCTATAGTTGCTTGGATCGTTCACTCGCTAGCGAAGGCGACCGCGAAGATTGCTGGTATGAAGACGACAGCTTTTAACCTATAACTACTATATACTATATGCAAACATTCCTACCCTATCAATCCTTTCTGCAATCGGCACAAGTCCTAGACCGACAACGCCTAGGTAAGCAGCGTGTCGAGTGCTTACAGATATTCAACGCACTAGCTAACCCAGACTACGGCTGGCAGAATCATCCCGCCGTTACTATGTGGCGCGGTCATGCCGATGCGTTGTATATGTATTCCGTAGCTATGATTACCGAGTGGACTAATCGCGGCTACAAAGATACGTGCTTCGATAAGATAACTAACGTATGGCGTACGCTACCTATGGGTACGACTCCCGCATGGCTAGGTCGTGAAGACCTACACGCTAGTCATCGCAGCAATTTACTACGCAAGCTCCCAGCGTGGTACGGGCAGTATGGTTGGACAGAACCAGCTACACTTCCTTATGTATGGGTGGCATAACTAATAAACAAACAAACATATAATATGAAAATGAAATACAATACATTGTTCGCTACACTACCATCTACTCCCCGTCACGTAGCACCTACTGGCTACGTCTATATGCTACGCGACGTAGATATCATAACTGACAAATGCTATTGGAGAGGTACTGGCTCCGAGTTTACATGGATAACAGTTGACAAGGATGCGTCAACAGATATAGGTATGACTCCAAACACTATCGTATCAGTTGATCCAAAACTTTGGGAGTGGATCAAACCTATGCTGCCAGTACAAACAGCAAAGGTTATCATACGCACGTTATACAAAGATGGTTCTACAAAAGCGACATCATACAAGACTATCTCTGGTGCGCAGAAAGCATTGAACTACGTAATGTACAGCAAGAGTGTAAAAAATGTAGCCATCGAACTCCTATGAAACAACAATACTACGCTATCATCCGAGACTACGAAGATATCACTACGCCTATAACGCTTGGGTGTATAACAGAAGAAGAAGCTATGCTACAATACGACTTGCTTCTACAAACTAACCTAGATGCTATCGTACTCACGCTCGACCAGCTAATCAAACTACGGGCAGACCTAGCAAACGTATGAAAGAACCAGACGATAAAGACTCGGCGAAGGATATATACTTGCTAACGCTTGAAGCTATGAAATCCCTAGCGCGTACAGATGGACTAACCGACGATGAACTACACTCGCTCGGGCGTGCTATCACAGGACTCGGCGCACTTACATTACAGTATCCACAGACAGCAAAGCAAATGATATACATCATTAACAACATCATGGGTCAGATAGTAATGCACGAAGAAAAAGACTTCACAGACGAGACAGCTACGAAGTATGTAATGCTAGTTATCAATGCACTAGCTATGTCAAACGTAGCATCGTCAGGTGTAATACAAAACTAATATGACAGATATACTATCACCAGATATAATGCAGCATCTAACCAATGCTCGCGTTATAGCATTGCTAGCCAGCGGCAGCAAACCAAACATCAATGAACTAGCAAAGTTCATCATCGCACAGGACGCGTTCAAGACTAACGACCCTGATACTATCAAGATGAAAGACCGCGCTATCAAACTAGCAGACCGAGAGGAGTCTGTTATCATACGTGGCGAGTCTGGTACAGGTAAGGAACTTGTAGCACAGATGCTACATGGCTCACGCACAGGTAACTTCGTAGCGGTCAACTCTACTGCTGTCACCGAGACACTATTCGAGTCAGAGCTATTCGGTCACGTGCGCGGTTCCTTTACTGGCGCAGCTACGGATAGAGCAGGGCTGATAACGTATGCTAACAATGGCACGCTATTCTTTGACGAGATAGGTGATATGCCATTGACATTGCAACCAAAGATACTGCGCGTGTTACAGTCTAGGAAGTATCGTATAGTAGGTAGCAACAGCGATCAGCAAGTCAAGTGTCGTATCATAGCAGCTACGCATATGAACCTAGAAGCGTTAGTCAAGCAAGGCAAGTTCAGGTTAGACTTGTATCAACGACTGGCTTGCTTCGAGTTGCATATCAAACCTCTGCGCGAACGCAAGGAAGACATCCTGCTACACGTACGCGACGAGCGATTACTACACGTGCTATCAGAACTATGGGGCAAGACAGGCAATGAGTTCTTGCTAGGTAATGTCCGCGAGTTAGAAAACATAATCAAACGATGGGAAGTACTAGGAGAAATATAACATGGCAACGCATAAGATAATAAACTTCAAGCTAGTGCAGTATGCTAGTATGCACTATGAGAATCAGTACGGGGATATGATACGCAACAAGCCGAAGGGACGTACGATATACGGCGGATTGAAAGTAGTTGACGACAACGAAGCGATACCATATTACATGGACTATCCAAACGAGACGCAGCTAGAACGCGCACGGCGGCTAGGTATCGTAGACCAATGGCGACCGATAGTAGTCTTTACCTACTCATCTAACAAGACAGTATGCTTCACAGGTGAAAAGGCAAAGTCTATGTGGGAAGGATGGAGCAAATACATATTCAACAAGTAACAACTATGAAACTATCAGATGACCCAGAGTATGTTAAGTGGCTAGCGTCAATGAAGAAACCACACAAGCTATCGAAGACGCTTACGTATAAAGGTATGACCAAGACATATAAGGAATGGTCAGAGGTACTAGGTATCAGCCGACAGACTATCAAAGATCGCGTCCGTAACAAGTGGACTGTCGAGCAAATACTAGAGACACCGCAAATGGTTAATAGGTACAAGTAACAGTACAGCCACCGAGATGAAATAGATTTGCCAGTTTTTGGCATCAATCCTGCTAATAGACTGGCAGCTAGCGCGGCGTGTGCCGTAAACTAGACAAGCAGTAAACAACAAGTAGTAAACAAACAACAATAGAAACATATGTCAGATTCCACAACTCCCTCTATCGCATTTGAAGTCATCCCGTATCGTAAAGGCGGCGATGCTGAACAGTTCTCCTACACTACGAAAGTCTATCCGACTATCGAGATTGCTATAGAAGACCTCGGGCAGGACGTAGCGTTGGACGTTCTCAATGCGGAAGTGGCTGCTCGCATCGGTATGCGTGCGCGTAATGCGGCTGGCTTTACCAAGCTGGCTGAAGCTCCCGCAGCTAATCGTGCTAGCGTTAAGAACGAACTGCTGGCTCATCTGCTCTCGAAGTATCCTAGCAAAGTTATCTTCTCCGAAGATGATGCGCGTAATTGGAAACCCGGAGTGCGTGAGCTTACTTTGACTGGTATCCAGAAGAAGATTAACGAGGCTTACAAGTCTGGTAACATGACTGACTTTACCTTCTGGGTTGGTCAGTTGCAAGCTGCTGCTCAACGTCAGCAAGAGCGCGTTGCTGCTGGACTGTAATCGGTAGTTAGTACACGCGCTGACAGACCGCTTATAGTCTGTCGATTAAATAGAGTAGATAGTGATAGTAGTTATTTGCTGGTGCTACTAAGCCAATCAGATACTACGTTGTGTTGTTGACTGTTCGAACTATAGACAACCTTCACTATCTATTCTATTTAGTCTAGTCATTTTAAGCAGAAGGTAACGCTAGGAATAACCAACGAATACTAGCGCGGTTGGGTATGGGTGAGCGATAGTATCGGTCATGGGCTATCGCTTGTTTGTTTGCCGAAGTGAATCCTACTTGATGACTAGACTACAACTTTTGATACAGTCCTATATAAGAGATAAGCGTAGTAGGTAATTGACTATTACCACACGACAAAGACAGCCTAGTCAGCTCGCTGTATCATTTACTTTTGCCGTCAGAGAAAAGCACTCATTCAGGTTCAAGCAACTGTTGGCGTAGCCGAACAGATGACACTAGCTATAAATACAAACGCATCTAAAATAGTTGCAAACGCTCTGACGGCATCTCAATCCTCCACTATGTAGGAGTAATAATACATAGCATCATAGATAGAAACAGAACGGCTTGCTTCGCGCATCCTTCTCTAGTATATCGCCCGCGTGGATGATGTAAACTTACTGCGCTGGAATAGAAACAGAAGTTCTCTGGGTGGTAGGTAGTAATGGTATGGAACAAGGAGGTGATAACCATCTAGTTCTTATCTATCTAGGCTTTGGTTGTGCGACACGTACATACTAATCCCGAACTGCCTACCACTCTTTGAACATAACTTAAACAAACAACAATGTCAACCCGTATAACACTTAGCAATCTTGTCCCCGTAGATATCGACGAGTCCGCTTCAAGTACGCATCGTCCGTACTATACCGAGTTCAATGCGCTAGCTGTCAAGCCTATCTTTGATTCGCTTATTGCTAACAACAAGTCAGTCTTCTACTCTGCCTCGCAAGCTGGATGTTCTAACTCCACGCTACACTCTAAGCTATTGTATGGTATCAAATGGCTATGCGATAACGACGCAAACAAGGAAGCATACAAAGACCTTAAGAAGAAAATCTTCTTCAAGAAAGTTCCCGCTGGCATACAGATCAGGTTTGATACTACCAAGATGATGCTAGCTAACCTAGCCGAGGTGGGCAAGGTAGTCCGTGAAGACTCGGCAAACACAAGGTGGATGGACACGTTCACTTCTTGGATAGGCACGGCGAAAGAACTAGATGTGTTCGACTCGGAGAAGATACTAGGTGGTCGAGTAGATATCAACGACGAGGCGGAGATGGCGTTGATTAAAGTATGCGCGCAGCTAGGCTGTGAACTAGACTGCAAGAAGTCTGACGGAACTTTTATCGTAATGAAATAAACACTATGCAACTAACACAAGAAGAACAGAAGAATGATATCGTAGATACGTTTGAGCTACAGTTTATATCTAAGTTCAACAAGGGACAGAAGGAACACGGCGGTTACTTCTATGACAAGCCGATGCTATGGAACCTGCGCGAGGAGTGCTTGGATATGATAGCCTACTCGCACGTGCTTGAGGTACATCAGGAAGAAATCCTCCATGCTATCTCTATGCTCATGCTAGACCTGAAGACGCTCACGCACGAGGAGATTGAGATACGCCTAGAGGAGTTACTCAAACAAGTAGGCAACCTATGACAATCAAACAACTGCTTGCTACTTCAGTAGATGACCTAGAGAAGATGACGGATGAGGAACTAGTAGCACACCTCAAGCCGTATATGATAGCAGTTGAATCTATGCGTGTACCTAAGACTAGTTCAGTCATTGACGTTAGTGGTGCAGCAGAGAAGTCAGCAAAGAAAGCAGAGAACATAGATGAGTTCATCAAGCGTATGACAGCTATGATGGCTCAGAAGATGGAGGCGGTGTGATAGGAGTAGCATTGGCGGTGGCAGCATTCTTTATCTGGAGAGCAGTAACAAACATAACAAACACTAGACACTAAACTTAAAAACCTATATGATGTTAGAACGCGACGCGGTAACTGGTAAACATATCCTACGTATTGATGCTTCTTTGTACAAGGAAACAGACTGTCTTCGGTATGTATTGTATAAACTAATCTACGGCTACTCTACCAACTCAGGTATGGTAACGAAGGAAGCTAAGATGGAATACGGAACAGCTGGGCATAAGTTCTTGCAAGCTCGGTACGATGGTAAGTCTTTAGAAGAACAGCTAGCAGCGGCGCACGAACACTTCAGCGACCCGTCTATCGTAGTTGCTGATAGCGAGTGGCGGAACATCGGTCACTTGACTAACACGCTAGTGACGTATGATATGTACTACAAACAGAACGGCGACCATATCACGCCGACAGCTACAGAGCAGCGGTTCATGTATCCTTTCTACAAGACCGACAAGGTAGAGGTACTAGTGTGTGGTACTGCTGACTTGCGAGGTGAGTACTTCCAACAGGGCGCAGCTATCATAGACCACAAGTTCACCGCAGCATGGAACAAGTACGAGTACCTAGGCGAGTACGACCTGAGTGTGCAGTTGATGTTGTACAAATGGATATGCGATAAGCTATTCAACGCAGACCACGGGTGTATGATCAATGGTATCTTTATCTCAAAGGTCAAGCCTGCTAGTTTTATGCGCTCCGACTTGCTACGCTTTTCCTCTGAACAGATTAGTTGCATGGTAGCTCACTTGCGTTCGAAGGTCATAGCTATTGTTGAGGCGTTAGAGTATATGCTTGCATACAACAGCGATGAGTTGTTCACGCCTAACTACTGCGCGTGTATCAAACGCTACGGAGAGAAAGCCAGTCCGTGTGCGTACACTATGCTCTGCAAGCAGCCGAGGATGGAAGAAGCGATTGCTATCGCTGACAGTATGTTCGAGAAGAAATCCTATAACCCTATGCTTTTTCAGTTATAACATAAACAACAAAACAATATATGAGTAAACCTATTATCGGTATCGTTGGTGGTTCAGGCACAGGTAAGTCCACGTCGTTGCGTAACCTAGACCCAAAGACTACAATCATCCTAGACTTGGAACGCAAGGGCTTGCCGTTTAAGAACACGGCGTTCACTATCAAAGACTGCGACACGCTAGCTGCACTCGACCGCGAGTTGAAAGCAGCTATGGATAACAAAGAGATTAAGGTAATCGTCATCGAGTCTATCACTAAGTACTTTGAGATGTTGCTGTCACAAGCACAGATGATGTTCAAAGGATTCGATGTGTGGTCGCACTATAATAGAAGCATCGGCAATGTACTGAACAGGGTGAAGAATGATAGCGCGGTTATTGTCTTCACAGCAATAGATGAGATTGTCAAGATACCTACACCTGAAGGTACTGAGCAAGCTCGGCGGTCAGTAGCAGTAAAGGGCAAGGAGTGGGAAGGTAAGGTAGAGAAGGAGTTCCTTGTTGTGTTCTTTACTAGCGTTAAGAAAACAAAAGATGGCGGTATGGAATACCAGTTCATGACTAACACAGATGGTGTATGTAGCGCGAAGTCTCCGATGGATATGTATGCTCAACAGTATATCCCGAATGATCTAGCTGCTGCGATACAGCAGATGGAAACGTACTACAAATAATATGGCTAACAAGAATACAAAACAACTACGCAAGCTCAATGAAAAAACTGCTACTTATCAGCCTCGTATCAGTAAGCATCCTAAAGTTGCTCGCAGCGGGAATAAATCAGTTCGACAAGAGAAACCCTCTAACGACTAATGATGTTAACCAAATTGTCCAGGCAATCTATCGTACCGAAGGCGGAGATAAAACAAAGCACCCCTATGGTATCATCATTGGTAAACGCAAGTTCACCAAAGAAGAAGCAAAAAGAATCTGTGAGAACACTGTACGAAATAATTACACTAGGTGGCAAAGAAGTAACTCGACGGAAGGTTTCATTAACTATCTAGCTAACGTCTATTGTCCAGTAAGTGCTGACCCAAAAGGTAATGCCAACTGGAAAAAGAACATGAAGAAATTTCTTAGCTGAGCTAAGCAAACGTCGCCGCACGTAAACGGCAAATAGTAAACGATAACAATAACAAAACATAAACAGTATGATTGATACATCAAACGTCAGTGCTAGCGTTGGTCGTCCGTTCCTCGGTAAGGCAGTTCGTTCTATCCGTATTATCAGTGCGGAGAAGCGCGTGTCTTCTAACAAGAATGATATGCTCACGCTCGAACTGGAAATCTGTGCGCCTGATACCGAGAAAGCGTCCGATGGTTCTACTATCAAAGTTGCTGGTCTGTCTTTCCGTGACCAGATTACCTTTCATGGTAAGAACAACATTCCGCTTGAGCAGCTCAAAGCTCTCGTAGTGGCGTGCAAAGCTAGCCCGAAGGTTGACCTAGACGATGCGTCGTTCCTCAAGAACTCGTTCGTTGGCAAAGGTATCCGTGCAGAAGTTCGTACCGAACCCAAGCCGCTTACGCAAGTGGATGATAGCGGTAACGTAGCTCCTGTGCTGGATGATAGCGGCAGTCCTGTGGTGGATAATAACTATCGCCTCGGTCGTGTGATTGGTAGCGACGATCGCTATACTATCAGCGCTGACGCTGTGCAGTAATCGGTGTAGTAAACAACTGCTGGCAGACCAGTCATAGTCTGCCAACTTTAATACTATGAGTGTATCATTATCAGTTGGTCGTGGCGAGAAGCTATCTACAAAAGCTGGTGCTGGTCTGACAGCTAAAGGTAGAGCGAAGTATAACAAAGCTACTGGTTCTAATCTTAAAGCTCCCGCTCCGCATCCTAAGACAGAGAAGGATGCAGGTCGTAAGAAGTCTTTCTGTGCTAGAATGTCAGGTGTAAAGAAACACGCTAAGGGTGATGCTCCCCGAGCTACCGCAGCGTTAGTCCGTTGGGGTTGCTAATCAATAATACTATGCTAAATACAAGTCATATAATGTGTCTGTTACAGATACAGAACCAGTTCAAGATTCATCATTGGCAGACGATATCGTACGCTAGGCATAAGGCATATGGTAAGATGTATGATACTCTGGCAGATAAGATTGACACGCTGGTCGAGACGAACATGGGTAAGTATGGTAGGGTTAAGTTAGACGGCAAGCAGACTATCACGCTGTGTGATATGGCAGACATGACGCTATCTGATTTCCTGAAGATGATTGAGGATACGTTGATTGAGTTTAACTCTGTGCTGGATAAGGTAAATGATAGTGACTTGCTTAATCAGAGAGACGATATCCTAGGCAGTCTGAACCAGCTCAAGTATATGCTGACGTTGGAATAATAATTAGTATGATCGAACTACCTAAAACAAACTATAGCGGATTGACAGTAGTTCTGGATAAGCCATCGAGGTTTGACTTCGGTGGCTTACTCTCTGGATATGCTGGTCAGTTCTTTGATAACTGCCTACTCGCAGATGCTAAGCATGGCGTACATCGTGGGAACATAGAAGTGCGTACGCTAGATGAATGTATCAAACCATTCCGTGATGGTACGAAAGTCCTCCTCTTACTAGGCGAGGCGTGCATGAAGAAGTTTAACCCAGCAACAACACTAGGCGAACAACGCGGCTCACCATTTACCTATGAAAACAAAATCTGTATTGCAACCTACGCTCCACAAGACGCATTTGACCGCAAGCAATTCTTCGACCCATCGGATAGCGAAGGAGATGGAGACTCTGATGGAGATGACTCTGAAGGTAAGACGACGCATGGAAAAACTAGAAGAAAGAATTGGAAGTTCTGGATGCGACAAGACATTAGAAAGTCGGTTAGAATTTGCAAGAATGGTCTTACAGAATACAGCCCTGATTATATCTTGTATCCAGAAGCGGAACTCGTGTGCAAGCTACTCGAAGAAACAAAAGGAAAAGACTTCTACTTCGATATCGAAACAGATAGCTGCTTGCAACTCACTTGCTTCGGATTTTCGTTCGGGGATTCTAAGGTGGTCGTAGTGCCAATGATGCAGACATATCATAAACCTAGGAAGTATTACTATGACGAAGTTACAACTGCTAAGATACTGCGAGCGTTGGCTGTATGTCTCCGTGATAATACTGTTGTTATACATAACAGTATGTTCGACTTGTTCGTACTCGCTTGGAGGTATGGTATTCCTATTGGCGATAAAGTATTCGACACTATGCTCTCTCATAGCCGTTGTTATATTGAAGTCGAGAAGTCGCTAGGGCATTGTATCTCGTTGTATACAGACCTGCCGTATCATAAAAACGAGGGCGTGTTCGAGCCGCACAACAGCGCACAGACTGAGATGCTGTATAGGTACAATGGCAAGGACGTGTTTGCTATGACGCTACTCAAGGCTGCGATAGAAGACAAGGCTAAGACTATCGGCGCAACCGAGAGCGTAGAGCAGGTTAATAGAATGGTAGTTCCATATCTCACGGCGACATTGCAAGGCATGAATGTCAACTGGGATAAGCTACGCGGTGTGATAACAAGCAACGACCGCATGAAGATACAGATCAATCGTATGCTAAGTATCCTCACAGGTCGCGCTGAGTTTAACTCAAACTCGCCTAAGCAAGTATCTACATACCTATACGACGAGCTTGGATTGAAGAAGCCAGAGAAGGACTTGACAAACGAAAAGACATTACTACAACATCAGCTTAAGAATGAAATCCCTGCCATCACAGCTATCCTCGAATACCGCAAGCTCACCAAGCAATCAGGCAAACTTGGATTCACTCCTTATAGAGGAGTATATAACCATGACAGATATAATCCAGATGGTACTCTTACAGGCAGCTACGTCGGGAGCGAGCGGCTTACCTGTTCGTATAACTTGGCTGGAACCACCACATATAGGTTGTCATCAAGAAAACTACTCGGGCAATGGGGAGACAACTGTCAGAATTTCGAGAAAGGACTTCGTAAGATTGTCATTCCAGATGACGGCAAGGTCTTTGTACAATGCGACCAAGCGGGCGCAGAAGCTCTGATAGTATCGTATCTATGTCGCGCAGGTAAGTTCAGAGACTTGTTCCTCAATGGTATCAAGCCTCACGTGTATGTAGCATTGCACGTGTTCGCTGAGCAATGGAGCAAGATGCAAGATAAGGTAGATAACAACACCCTGATACGTGCGTTGGTAGCAGAGCCTAAAGACCTGAAGAACGTAGAGGGATGGAAGAAGCTAGAGACTGTTATCAAAGACAGCGACAACTGGGAAGCATCGCGTAGGTACTACTTCATTGCAAAGATGATTTGCCATGCGTCTAACTACGGGATGAAGGCTAGGACGTTTCGGATTAACGTATTGCAAAAGTCAGATGGCGCAATCGCAAAGTCAGTAGCAGAGTGCGAGCAGATGTTAGCGACGTATCATAACCTGTTCCCTGAGATTGGTGCTTGGCATAATGATGTAGTAGCTGCGGTAAAGCGTTGGTCAATGCTGAAGAACTTGTTCGGTCATCCGAGAATCTTTACTGGACATCAGGATGAGAGTGCATGGAAAGAATGGTTTGCATTTGTACCACAGAGTACAGTAGGTCAGATTACTAACTATGCGTTCACAGAGTTGCAGGAAGAAGTGTTCGCAGGTAAGCATCCGTTGGATATAGACATCCTTGAAAACAACCATGACTCTATTCTCGCACAGTGTTTGCCAGAGAATAAGGAGTATGTAGCTAAGTTGATATCGAGCAAGTTAAACCGCAAGCTCATGTCACCTAGAGCAGAGGAGTTCTATATGAAATCAGAAGCGCAGTATAGTGAAAAGTCTTGGGGAGAAATGACGGAATTAACAAACAAATAAATAACATGAGCGATAACATTGTAACATTAGCACACACGTGGGATGAGACTAAGACAGACCCAACAGGTTGGTGGATGAGTGAGAAGCTAGATGGTATGCGAGCGGTATGGACTGGGAAAGAGTTGCTGTCTAGGAATGGCAAGACTATCCATGCTCCGCAGTTCTGGCTAGATGCGTTGCCGAAAGACAAGCAGCTAGACGGCGAGTTGTATCTAGGACGCGGTAACTTTCAGAAGGTAGTGAGTGTGTGCCGTAGGATGATACCGACAGACAACGACTGGGTGAAGGTAGCGTTCATGGTGTTTGATGTAATAGACGATGGCAAGCAAGCATGGATGGACAGGATGAACGTAGCGTGTGCGCATCCGATTATCCCTACGCAACATTACCTCTGCCATAGCGTAGACCATCTGCGTGAGTTCTATAACTCTATCGTAGATAACGGAGGCGAGGGCGTAATGATTAGGCATCCGGGAATGAAATACGTTATCGGTCGCTCGCATGAACTACTCAAGGTCAAGCCTGAACTAGAGCTTGTCGCTGACGTTATCGGCTGGGAGCCTGGCTTAGGTAAGTATGAGAAGATGGTAGGCGCATTGAGATGCAAGTGGCAAGACAAAGAGTTTTCTGTAGGTAGTGGTATGACGGATGCAGACAGGACTTCAAAGTATGCACCCGCAATAGGTAGTAGGATCATAGTAAAGTATCAGTGCTTAACGGACGCAGGGATTCCCCGCTTCCCTAGATTTAGTAAACGTGCTTAACTAAAAATATTATATGACTGTTCAAGAACTTATCGAACACTTGCAAGCGCAAGTAAAACTTATTCCATCATCGGCAAATGCTGACGTGTATGCTATGTACAGCACCTCTCGCGCAAGAGAACAAGAGGGCGTGCAGTATGTGACATACGATAACACAAACGCAGCGAAAGCTAAAGTTATTCTATACACTAAGAACTAAATCCTATGCCGAATGTTATAGACAAATGGAAATTATACACAGCAGACTTCGAGTCCCCAGAGTTGTTTCTAGAGTGGGGATTCTATTCACTGCTATCAAGCGCGTTACAACGGCGCGCTTGGTATGGTAACACCGACCCACTAACAGGCGCACCGACACAGAACTCTATCTATCTGAATCAGTTCATAGTTCTCATCGGACCACCTGCTTGTGGTAAGTCCCGTGTAGTAAAGAATGTTAAGGCAGTTTGTGAACACGAGCGTAACAAGCGCACCGTGATTAACCTTAAAACAAAACAAGAAGTGATGCTCACAAACGCTATCACTTGCACACCTGATAACATTACGTTCGAAGGTCTGTTTGAGTTTCTAGCGAAACCAGATAAGATTGACGCAATGATTATCGAAATGATACAACCAGATGGAACCAAAAAAGAAACGCCGTACTCGCACAACTCAGCTACCGCCTGTCTCGAAGAACTTGGAGTTATGTTTACCAAAAATGCCGAAGATGTTGCTAGTGTCCTCTGTCAAGCATATGACGCTGGCAACCTATTCCGCTGGACGAAAACGCAAGGTAAAGATCAGATACAAAACGTCTGCGTTAACTTCCTTGCTGGAACGACAACGGATGCGGTTCGCCGTATGGTGGCTAACAAGGTTGTGGAAGAAGGTTTCTCAACCCGTGTTATCTTTGTGTTCGCGGATAGACCTAGGTTCTATCGTTTCAGTTCGCATAACACAATCGCTAAGCAAAATGCGTTTCTGGAAATAGTAGACCATGTTAGATATCTAGCATCGGAAGTTACTGGCGAAGTAAAACTAACAGACGAAGCGTTAGACTTCATGGTGGAGATGTATGAGAGCAAGAAGCTACTAGAGTCTGAGCGTGTTAACTTCGACCGCAAGCTAGATGGTTACTACGGACGTAAAAAGCTGCATTGGATTAAGCTATCGTGTGTGATGCACTTTGCGGATAGCGATAACAAAGGCAAGATGCTTGTGTCATTGGACACAGTTAAGCAAGCGTTATCATTGCTTAACAAGACAGAGATGCAGATGCACTTGTCGTTCCGTGATGCAGGGTCGAATCAGTTGAACGAAGTTGCTCAGGAAGTGCTAGCGTTCTTGAAACAGAATGGAGAAGTAACGTACAAGAAGTTGTTCTTTACTTTCTACAAAGATGGCAAGAAGCAAGACTTCGATGAGATGCTTACGTTCTTAGAAGTAACAGAGCAGGTACAGAAAACTAGTGGTGGATATAAACTTAACCCGAACTTTAAGATATGAGCTACACCGAACTCGAAGAAAAACAAACTAAATCCGACGAACAACTAGATGCGGCTGCGGAATATGCCGATGAAAAAGCCGAGCAGAACGCATACAACCGGCGTTGGCGGTGCAATGACGGGTACTGCGGAGCGGAAGATTGCGCAAACTGTAAAAGGATTTATTGATATGATTGACGGAGGAAAATTCGCAAAAGCGCACGACCAGTACTTAACTCCACCTGAGGAGAAAAAACGTACACACGAAACCTGTTGCACCTGTGATGGTAAAGGAGAACTACTAAGCGAGTGCTGCGGTGGTGTTATAGTTAGTGGTCTGTGTACGCAATGTGGTGAGAACGCAGACGAGGAAGAATGTCCAGACTGTGAGGGTGAGGGTGAGATACCAGCATACGACGAACCACCAGAAGACATATGAAAGCATTCCTAGAAGAAGCAATAGCATCCGCTGGAATAATAGTGTTCACATTGATCCTAATATACTACATAATCATTAACGCAATATGACAATCGCAGACCTAGAAAAACCAAGCAAGCCGTTCCCGCACTCAAACCATAGCGTACCAGATGTACGGGTAGTGGATAAAGATACAGGTAAGGTAGGTTACTTCTATTCTATGCAGCAGATAGAATGGATACTTGAGAAGCAAAAGATTAACCGATGGAGAGTTGCTCGACCGCATACGTGTAAGTATGATGAGTAGTAAAGAAGCCGTTAGCCTTAAACAAGCTAACGGCTTTTTAGTTTATGTAGCAGGAGTACAGGTTACTAGCAGTTGGTGACCTGATTCTCTACTGACGTTCTTATCTTTGATAGTAACCCACCATCCTCCAAGAGGTCTACCAGCGCGACCACCGCTAGCGTGCCAGCCACGAGTTTCATTCTTGTAGGTTGAGCCGCGCAGGAACCTTTGAGTACGTTGTGTAAGTCTACCCTGTGCAGTCACAGTAGTTATGACGTTCTCGTCGTAGTTTCTCCTATGGATATGCCCAGAGTAGAATAAGTCAGCATCGTACTGTCCACGTGTGCGGTTATTGTCAATCATACCACGCGTTACTTCACCGCCGCCGCCGTATCCATGATGATAATGTAGTACATGAGTCTGAGTTCTTTCTCTTGATTTTAAACGTAGCAACACGTATCCCCAGTAGTCACCTTTTGCTATTCCTAAGTGAGACGTTAGTCTATCAATCAAGTCAGTCTCATGTCTATCGAGTATCGACTGTTCATGATTTCCTGGGGTGATTAGTGCGATGTTATCTTTGTATGGTTTATACCATTCCGTAGCTGTGTTCACCAATGAGTCTAGGTATTTGTTAGTGTGATGTTCAGGACGGAGCTGATTCATATCAGCTCGCTTGTCCCATTTACCTTGCATAGCGCAGAAGGTATCGCCGAACTTTAATATCGGCGCGCCCTTCTTTACCGCTTCTTCATGATGCCTACGCAGTAAGTCTCTATCACATTCCTTATTATCCCAGTGTTCATCGGACATAAGGAGTAGAGTACACTCCTCGCTTGGCTTATCTACATTCCACTCTATCACGTGAACTTGCCGACTGAGTTCTTTTATAGTCCATTTATTCATAACGGAACGATTGAAGATTTGATTTGATTGATTGTATTGCGAGTCATGTAGTCCATGAGCATCTTAGATGCAGCTTGTTGTCCATGTTCGCGTTGTAGGAACCGTAGGTATTTGCTAAACACTAACGGGCTAGACTCAAGGCTCGGGAATACATCATACGGATTAGCCTTTAGTCCTTCGATCTTGCTAAGAAGTACATCAGGATTGTTAGAATACTCTTGGATGTACTTACGGATGATGTCAGGCATTATGCTAGCAGCCTCGCCAACATCTTGTGTCTGCTTGAACCGCTTCTGTTCTAGGTTCAAATACGGATTGGATTGAACATCAGTAGAAGGATTAACAGGTACACCTTCGACTTGCTTGAACCGCTTCAGCTGACCCATAGCATCCGACTGTTTCTTTTCAAACGCATACTGCTCTAGCTCACGGCGCGCAAACTTAGGCATTGACTTGTCCATGTTTTCATTAACCACGCCAGCGTTGATAAGTTGATTCATCGCAACACGTCCTAGCTGACTGTTATGCACAATCATATCAGACATAGCACGACTAGCAATCTGCAACACATTTGCTGTCGGGTCATGCGCTAGTGCATCCGCTACGTTCATTGCAGTCCGTGTGTACTGAGTCGTCACCTCGTCAAGTGGGAAGATAGCTCCCTGAGGTAAGTTACGATATGCAATATCAAACGGATACTTAGCGGCTAGCGATATCAAACCACCCAGACCACCATAGCCAGCAGCAGACATCCAGTTGTATGCAACAGCAGGTATGTTACCTTCGATACCCTTGCTACTTGCAGCGATATCCGCAAGTGAGGGAATCGGAGATTCTTTACCAGATGCACGTTCACGCAACTCTTTGATGATAAACCCACCTAGAGTAGCACCGAATGTAGTCATGATAAGCGGAGCGATGTTACCTTGCATAGCAGGTGCCCAAGCGTTCTTCATGAACGAGTTAGTCTGTGACACGTTCCATGACATCAGTTTGAAGAACGAGCTAACCTCGTTATCATGTAGCATCCACGTAGGCATTGTACGAGCATCACGAGTACCAGTAAGGAACCCAGCCATACGAGACGCAAGTTGTCTTTCTTGCTCAGGCGCGTAAGTCTTACCAGCAGTCCAATCAGGATCAAGTTGCTTCATGGTATTGATAGCAATCTTGTCTCCGTTATTAGCCGCGTCAATCTTACGTTGAACAAGATACTCAGAAGTACCCTGAGCTAGTCCAACTTGCAACTTCTCCGTGAGTCCGTTGAGTGTATAGATACCACGAATACCTTTAGCAACGAGGTTAATCTTCTCAGCGACAGACACGTTAGAGTCAAAGAACCGCTTCACTTGTTGCGGGTTCTCAACGACTAGTCCGTTTTCTTTCGCGTGGAAGTAAGAACGTCCAATGTTAGTCGCACCGTGGAACATAGCCTTTGCAAACTCTACAGGATTCGCAGCGAAAACAGATGCTTGGAAAGGCGCAGCTGCCATCTTGTGAATCTCAGTAAGCGGTCCGAGGATAATCGAACTAGCAAGGCCTTCCGAAGCACGCTGGGCGCGTTGACTATATGGAGTTACCTCACCGCGAATCTCATCAAGCACAGACTTCACAGAGTCATTGCCGTGGATGTTATTGATACCAGTGCGGTTAATCTTATTGCCCCACGCGTCTTCGTTATAGCCAAGGCGCGCAGCTACATCAGGTTTATCTTCGATGTTCTCATAGTGCGCCATATCCATAGAAGCACGGCGAATATAGTTAGCCATGTTTTCCATAGGGTTCATACGACGCAAGCTATCAGGTAACGGAATACCAGCCTGTTGACGCATAGCGTTGAAGTGCGCTTGTGTAGGCAGCGATTGAGACTTAGCACTACCTTGGTGCGCATCTACAAAGTCTGCCCACGCTTTATCTAAACCCGCTGGAGTTGTCGCAGGTAAGTGCTTCAGGTAGTTATCTTGGAAGTCCTGTTTAAACTTCGCAATCATCGTAGCATCTGTATTCTGCCGAATGATATCGCCCATCTTAATCTCCTCTGTGGTAGGATAGTACCACTTGTCGGTGATAGGTTTAGTGGGTACACCATTACGCATAACAGGTTCGTTAATCGCTAAGCGATGATCTTGAATGTCTGATAGCGTTTTGCGAATAGCCCTATATGCAGCGCGCTCATCAGCAGAACGAAGCATGGTAATATGAGAACGTTTGTCACGATTCTCAGAACTAAGAGCAGCATCTAACCGTTTGAGTTGCTCATCGTTAAGACCTTTGCCCGCTTCCTCAACTGTTGTCCAGAACTTACCTTGTAATTCTTTAGCAGTGTTAAGTGTACGAGTAAAACCCTTAGCAACGATTTCACCATCGGGACTGATATCGCGCACCTTGTCAATAGCAGAGCTAGTGATAGGATCGACTATGCGAGACAGCACATCACGACGAGGAGCGTACTGTGCAATGTCTTTATCTTTACCAGTCAAAGAGTACGGATACTTTTGAGTAGGTTTGATTTCAAACATTATGCCACTGGCATCAGTTTTAAAAGTGCCATCTGGGTTTTTGAAGATGAGGTTGTTGCGAGGTTGACTACCTTCTGGTGTAAGTGGAGTTTTCACATATCCATCATACGCATTCTTATGCTCCCCAAGACTTATCTTCTGACCCTTGTTACCTGTGAGTTCTTCAGCTATCTTTGGTAGTGCGTTGTCGTAATTAAAACGCATACCGGGTTCTTGTCGCGGCTTTTCTTTTAGCACTACATCCCACCTAGTTTTATCGTAGGCGTTGGCGGGTTGTTCAGTTATCTTACTGTATGCCAGTGGCATTTGTTTCTCCCGTTTTGCTATATAGTCTTTAGCTTCTTGCTCGGTGTCGAAGCTGTATCTTCCATCAGGCACATGTGCATCATGCCCTTCCGACATCATAGCAGTCTCCGCATCGCTAACTACAATATGCGTAGCACCTTCTTTACGCGCTTTTGCAATAGCCGCTTTCATGACTAAGCGGTTATAATGGTTGAGAAGAGGGTGA
>TARA_R110000868_G_scaffold57875_4_pt1 | contig 30392 bp, 24 predicted proteins | sample TARA_R110000868 | Tara Oceans TARA_R110000868 (sample SAMEA4397489) | marine metagenome | biome: Polar Biome; feature: [SRF] surface water layer (ENVO:00010504); material: water (ENVO:00002006), including particulate matter (ENVO:01000060) such as... | depth 5 m | reverse complement strand
CAATACGTCGCTCTCAAATGAGGCGTCTGTGATCTGTTCAGTCATATTCGTCCTTTCCCGGTCCGTGCCTTTGGCCGGACCCCGGCGCATCACGGCGCCTCGTTCGCCGGGGGCATTATATCGGCCACCCGTTCAGTTCTCTTGGGTTGAATCTAGGAAGCGTCCCCCTTGAGGTCAAGGTCGCGCTCTGTCGCGCCCTGCAGCGCGGCGTCCAGCATTTCTGCCGGGATTTCCATCAATTTGGGCCCATCGGTCCATAAAAGCGCGCATTGCACATCATGGGTTGTGTAGATGTCGCGCAATACCGCACGGTAAGCGGCCATTTGCGCGATATAGGCCGGGCTCACATGGGCAAGGTCCGGCGGTGCGGGGCGATTGGTTTTGTAGTCAATCACCAGCACGCGCGTGTCGCTCACGCAGAGCCGGTCGATCTGACCCGACACCAGCACCGGCTTTCCGGCAAAGATTATCTGCCCGACGAGCGAGGCTTCCGCGCGGCTACCTGCACCGAAAATCTCGGCGAAATCAGGGTCGTTCAACACGGCGAAAGTCGCCGCCACAATCTCGGCTTGCGCGGCGTCGTCCAGTTGATGCGACGGTGCGCCGAGCAATCGCCGAGCTGCGGCCTCGCGCTCATCTGCTGCAAGCTCCGGCAAAGTCTGCAACAGACGATGGATCAGCGTGCCGCGCAAAAAGCGCCTGTCCTGATTACCCGTCAGTGGTGAAATCGCCGGTGGTTCTTCCAAGCCTTCAGGCGGCAAACGTGATGGCGCAAGCGGTCGCGAGGGTGACGGTTCAACAGCCGCCCGCGCGCGCAACCATCCACCCGCTGGCTTACGCGCCACAGGCGCAAGCGCTTCAGGCTTTTTCACCTTGGCTTTTTGCGTTCCCTCAAGTCGCCAAATGCGGCGACCAACAGCATCTTTCATTTCCGTCGCAATCGGGCGCAACGCCGAGGCGATGAGATTGTACCAGCAGTCTTCCACTGGTTCGCGCGACCCGCGATGGCCGCAAATGTAGAGCCGGTCGCGCGCCCGCGTCATCGCCACATAAAGCAGGCGGCGATATTCCTGCGCCTGCGCCTCGCGGTGCAACAACCTTGCCGCCGCCGACAGATCATCCTGCTCGTCGGTGCGCACCGGCCAGAGCAACAGCGGCGGCGTATCGCCGAGCGTGAGAAAAGCCGGATCATGGTGCGCGCCGGGGGCCGCGCAAGTGTCCGGCATGAAGACGATTTCCGCCTCCAGTCCCTTTGCGCCATGAACCGTCATAATGCGCACTTCATTGCGCCCCTTGTCCATGTCGCGTTTGATCTCCGCGCCCGCCTGCCCCAGCCAATGCAGAAAGCCCTGCATGGAGGCCGCATGGTCGCGCTCATATTCAAGTGCGAGATTGAGAAATTCATCGACAGGATCGTTCGCGTCGCGTCCAAGGCGCGACAATATCTTGTGCCGCCCGCCTTCCTCGCCCAGCACATGGGCAAAGAATTCGTACGGCGGCTCAAAGTCCGCGCGATCAAGCAACCGCTCAAGAAGTGCATATGCCGCAGCGAATTTTTCGCCTTCGCCCGCCTTCGCCCGCAAGGCCTCCCACAGCGACATGTTTTCGCCGCGGTCCGCCACCTGATAAAGCTCATCCTCGCTCAATCCGATCAACGGGCTTTTCAGCACAATGGCGAGCGTCAAATCATCGTCAGGCAGGAGCGTGAAGGCTCCCAGCGCCATCAGATCCATCACGGCGATTTCATCCGTCACCACCATGCGGTCGGCACCGGCAACGGCAATGCCTTTGTTCTTCAGCAAACGGACCATTTCAGCCACAAAAGCATCACGGCGGCGCACGAGGATCAGAATGTCGCCGGGCTCAATCGCACGGCCTTTTGCCTGCAATATTTCGCCGGTGTTTAGCCAGCCCTCGATGGTCGTCGCAATACGGTCGGCAAGTTTCGCCCGCGGGTCCGTCTCGCTCACATAATTGAGCGGCGCATCCCAGGCGACGGCCTCGTCGTCTTCATCGGGGACTTCGGGTTCCCAAAGCTCGACAAGCCCCGCATCGTCGCGACGCACAGGTGCATGTTCGTCCACTGTGCCGGATGCCGTGAGCCCGTTGCGCGCAATCTCGCCCGCGAAGACAGCGTCCACAGCCCGCAAGACTTCCGGCGTCGAACGAAACGACCGCACGAGCCGCACAGGGTCCCATTTCAATTCGGCTGCCTGCACAGCACCGGCGAAATGCCGCTGCATTTCATCGAAGCGTTTGGGGTCGGCGCCTTGAAAGGAATAGATCGATTGCTTCTCGTCGCCCACCGCAAAGATCGTGCGCGTCAATTCGCGTGCGCCGGTGCCTGACAGAAATTCCTCGGTGAGTGCCGCAATCACATCCCATTGATCGGGGCTCGTGTCCTGCGCTTCATCGACCAGCACATGATCAATGCCGCCATCGAGCTTATAGAGTACCCAGGGGGCCATCGCGCTTTTCATCAGGAGATCACGCGTCCGCGCAATCATGTCTTCATAGTCGAGAAAGGCGCGAACACGTTTGGCTTTGGCAAAGCGCTTCAGAATTTCGACCGCCAGCCGCAATATGGCTTCGCTGGCTTCAGCCACATAGACGGATTTCAGATAACGCGAATGTCCGAAGACGCGCCCCTGTTCCTCGCGCAATCCGTCTTCGAGATCGCCATGCGTCTCACGAATTTTCTTGGTCACGAGGTCTTTGCGCGGGTCGCCGTCAGCTTTCAGAAACACCGAAACATAATCATCATGCAGCGTCGGGCCCGCCTTCTTTGCCGCCAGCACAGCGGCAAAGACGCCCGCATATTTCTGGTCGGTCTTCGCGCCCGCGCCCATCAGCTTCACGGCTTTTTTCAGCACATCCTTGGGGAATATATCGCCGTTGAAAAAATCCGCTTTGGCGCTTTCCACCGTATCTTCAATGCCCACTTCCAACACATCGCGCAGCCGCGCCGCAATGCGTTCCACTGAACCATAGGCAAGGAGCAAACGTTCAAAGGCGCTGCGCTGGCGCGTGATGTCGGTCAGCAATTTGTCGAAAACAGTTTCGTCGATCCGCGCAACCACAAAGGCGAGCGCCTGGCCCAAAGGGCTTTCCGTGTCGGCGCGCGCCAGTGCCAGCACATCGTCGCGCACGTCTTCAAGCAGTTCGGCCGCGCTGCGATCGTCCAGCACGTTGAAATTCGGCGGCACATTGGCTTCCATCGGGAAGCGGCCAAGTAAGCCCTGACAGAAGGCGTGGATCGTCTGGATTTTCAATCCGCCCGGCGTCTCGATGGCGCGGGCAAAAAGCTGGCGCGCACGCATGAACTTTTTCTTGTCCGGTCGCGGGCCTTCAATCTCGGCGATATTGTTGGCCAGGCTTTCATCATCCGCCATCGCCCAATCGCCGAGACGCTGATAAAGCCGCGACGACATTTCGGCTGCCGCCGCTTTCGTATAGGTGAGGCAGAGAATGCGCTCCGGCTCCGTGCCCGCGAGCAGGAGCCGCGTCACGCGCGTCGTCAGCGCATGCGTCTTGCCCGCGCCCGCGTTGGCCGACACCCAGACCGAAGCCGAAGGGTCAGACGCGCGCGCCTGCTGATCATCGCCGCGTGTCGATTTCTTGGTTTCCAACGCGCCGCTCATTCGCCGTCCCCGCCGCTCGTTGACCATTCTTTGACGCGGGCCAGATGATCATATTCGGCAAAGCGTCCGATGAATTGCGGTCGCGGATGCGAGAGATAGGGCGTCGTCACTTCCTCATATTGTTTGAGAAGCCGGATCAAATCATCCCAGATGTTTTCGACAAGCCCGATGGTCGGTATCTCTCTTGTCTCGCCCGCCGTCGCGCCGCCTGTCAGCCGCAAGAACATCAGCTTTGACGTGTCCTTTGTGAGTGCCGCGCCGAAGCCGCCACGCGCTGCCATTGCTGCTTCGAGCGGCAATTGCGGTGCAAGTCCCGCTTCGACTTCCCTCTTTCCGGGCATACCGCCGGTCTTGTAATCGATGATCGACAAAGTTCCGTCACTCATCTCGTCAATGCGGTCAGCGCGGCCTCTGAGTATGGTTTCGCGTTTCAATCCGCCGACGACAATCTCACCCTCGCGCTCCTGATGCGCCTTTGTCATCGCCTCGCGATGCGCGGTTTCAAATTCCACAATCCATTCGGCAATACGCTCAAAACGCGGCCACCAGAAGGTCGCGACATTGGGCCGGTCAATGGCATCGGCAAATGCCACACGCCCGAGCCGGATCAATTCGTCATAAGCATTATCTGGCAAGGCTTCGGGATATTTTTCGACGAATTTTTCCAGCGCGTCATGGATGATCGTGCCGCGCCCCGCCGCCGCAATGCTTTCATCGAGATCATCCAGCGGCTTCAGGCGCAACACGTGTTTGGCATAGATCGAATAGGGATCGCGGATCAGCGTTTCGATTTCTGTGACCCTGAACCTCGTCGGTCGCTTGTCGAGCGGCGGGCGCGGTTCGGGTTTGGCAATCGGCGTCACTTTGTCAGCGGCATCGAGCGACTGCGCCCAGTCCAACCAATCCGGTGCATCAAGCGCGCCTTCAAGCCCCATGCCTTTGATGAGGCCCTGCACACGCAAGAGCCAACGCGAGGCGACCGTCGGCGCGCCATCAACCTTCAAGGCGCGTGTGAGATACGCTTCGCTCGCGCTCGCGCCTTCGACAAAATCATGCGCCGACAGGCCGATGCGGCGTTCGGGTGGTTCCAGTCCCAGCGCCTTGCGCATCGGGCGGTTGAGCCAGGGGTCGAGTTTGGCGTCTGCGGGCCATGCGCCTTCGTTCAATCCGCCGAGGATCATGCGATCTGCATGTTGCAACCGCGCTTCGAGCGGCCCCCAGATCGACAGGCGAGGATGTGCGCCAAAGCGCGGGCGCAAGACGCCGGAACGCGCCAAATCAGAAAAGACCTGCCCATAGGCTTCGGTCTCGATCCCGCCAAGCGCCGGTGCCGATAGCATCAGATCACCGATGAAGGCGGATGCTGCCTGGCCTTCTTCCTTGGCCCAGAGACCAAGCGCGTCGTCATCATCGTCTGCGCTTTCGGCAAGTTCTTCGGCGCAGGCGATATGGGCTTTGAGCAAATCGTCGAGCGAAGCTTCTTCTTGTGCGAGCAATTCGGCAAAGGGCGCGCAGGCCGCTTCGAGCCGGTCGATGAGTTTTTCAAGCCGTGCCGTTTTGGACGTCCCCAAACCCGACCGCAAGCCCGTCAAGCCGCCCGCCGGGCGGGGCCCGCGCAAGACGGCGCGTTCCAAAGCACGAATATCAGTCCGTAGGCTGACTGATTTCATTCCCAGTGAAGCCAGCGGATGTTTCAGGCAGGCCAGAAGCTCGACCGGCGCAAAGTCGCTTGCCACCATATCCCCGACATGGCGCAGAAATGTCATGGGCGCGGTCTGGGCGAGCGGGCGTCCGGCGGAATCGTCGATCTCTATCCCCCAGCGGCGCAAATCCATTGCCACGCGGCGGGCTAATCCCCGGTCGGGGGTAACAAGCGCTGCTGTTTTTCCGGGGGTTTCCAGCACCTCGCGCATGAGCAAGGAGATGACTTCACCCTCGACACGGAATGTCTCGATTTCCAACAGGAAAAGCTCGGAAATCGAGCTGAACTCGAGGGTATCTCGAGTGAGGGCTTCGAGTGCGCCGTGCCACTTCTCCGTCGTCGTCGCCGGTCGCATGGCTTCGGACAAAAACCGTGTTCGCGCTTCTTGTGTCGGCGAAATTTCGCAATCCGGCCAAAGCTTTACGTCTTTTCGTGTCGCGCCCATCTTGGCCAGCAGATGCTTCATCCCGTATTGGGGATGGGAATGGGGCACTTCGGCGAAACTATCCTCGTCGAGCAAAAGATCGAGGCCGGGCAGGACCACCGCGCCATTGGGTAATCCCGCAATTGTCGCCAGAAGCTCCGCCGTTGCGGGGATAGAGCCCGTCGATCCCGCCGCAATGATCGGGGATTTCTGGCCTCCCGCCTTGATATGCGCGGTCTCTGCGGCCAGCAAAAGGTTGCGCCGCTTTGCCTGATCAATGAGGCCGAGCGCGGATAATTCCTCCGGCCAGCGGGTGGTGACAAGCTTCAGGAACTCGATCGTCAGTTGCCAGTTTTCGGCAAATTCATCGGGGACAATCTCTGAAAGTCCATTGAGATCAACGCCTTCGGTCTCGGCCATATCGAGGAACTGACCGAGGTCAGACGCCAGCGACAGAGCGCGGTTCACGTCGCCTTCAGCGGGATTATCGTCGAGATCGAGGATAAGGCGGGCGAGGCGGAGTTGCCTTTCGAGCGGCCCGATGGCTTCCGGCGCGGCAAACTTATCGGCGTGTAGGACAAGTTCATCCTCATCCACATCGCCCAGCGGAATAATCCGCGGCAGCAACAGCGCCTTACCCCCACCCATCCGCAAAAAAGCGTCGCTAAGCCCCCTCACCGCGCGTCGCGTGGGAAGCAAAATCGTCATATCCGCCAATGAGTTAGCTTGTCCCAGCTGGCCACCCAGCGAAGCATCGGCCAAGAGCGCGCGGGCCAACGCATCAAGGAAGGGCGTACCGGCGGGGATCGTAAAAAGGCGGGGAGACGAATCTTTGGACATGGGCACAAGTCTATCGTGCCGCGTCTCCAAGGTCGTGGAGGAAAGCTTCCGCCGCCGCCAAATCGGGAGGACTCCCAACATGCATCCAGGTGCCTTGCATCGCGTGGCCGAACAAGGTGCCGCGTGCAATCAGCCGGTCCCAGATGAGGTTTGTCGAGAAGGGGCCGTCTGGCCCTTCGGCAAATAATTGCGGCTTGATGATCTGTACACCCGCATACATGCAAGGCGCAGTTTCGTCAGGTTTTCTGCGCGCGAGAACGCCCTTGTCGTCCATGTGGAAATCGCCGCGCCCGACAAATCCGATGGTGCGGGCGGACGCTGCAATCATCAGCAGCGCGTCCATGCGATCAGGATCGAAAGCATCCATCAGATCGCGCAAGTTGGTGCCGTCGGGTTCGGCCCAAACACTGTCTGAATTAAAGGTGATGATCGGTTCGTCACCCAGCAGCGCACGCGCATGTTTGGCGCCGCCGCCTGTGTCGAGCAGTTGCGCGCGCTCATCCGACAGGACAATGCGCGGGTGATCGCGTTTTGCCAGATGCGCTTCGAGCATGTCAGCAAAGTGATGCGTGTTGACGATCACCTCTTCGACACCGGCCTCGGCGAGGCGGTCGAGCACGTGATCGATGAGCGGCCGCCCCATGAAGGGCACCATGGGTTTAGGCATCGTGTCGGTCAGCGGTTGCATCCGCGTGCCCTTGCCTGCCGCCATCACCATTGCACGTTTGATCTGCATGGGCGTCAGGCCGTCACGAACATATGCGCATCAAGCCAGGCCTTGAGCGGCGCCAATGCGGGATGGGAGAGATTGCGGTTGAGATATTCCATCGTGCGCGGCATATGCGCCATGTAGTGCGGTTTGTTATCGCGTTTGAGCAAGCGCGGCCAAAGCCCGATGAGGCGCAGCGCGCGTTCTGCCCCAAGCGTTGCATAGGCGGCGCGGAAGTCGCTCTCGTCAAAACCATCGAGTTCTGATTTCGCGCGCGACACATAAAGCGCCAACATCGCTTCTTCGCGCGCACGCGGAACATCCTTGCGCGCATCTTGCAGAAAGGACACGACGTCATAAGCGCGCGAACCGATCAGCGCATCCTGAAAGTCGATGAGGCCGACGCGGCGGATGCCTGTCTGCGCACCGAGCCAGAGCATGTTGGGCGAGTGAAAATCGCGCAGGAAAAGCGTGCGGGGACCAGCGTCGATCATCGGGCGCAAGCCGCTCCAGATGTCGTGAAATTCTGCGCGTTCCGCCTCGCCCGCTTCGCGCCCGAGCACGACAGGAAAATACCAATCGAGCGGCACATTGAGTTCGGCGCGGAAGATGCCATCGTCAAACGGCGGTACATGATGGAGCGTGCCGTCGCCGACCGGCAGCGTCATTGGCGCGGGGCGCGACTGCAGAGCAATCAGCACATCGACAGCGGCGCGGTACATGTCGTCAAGCGACGTGCCGTCAGGGCCGGTGCCTGCATCAATCGCCGGCCCAAAGAGATCGTCGCCGAGATCTTCCGACAACAGCAATCCGGCATCGAGGTCGCGGGCGAAAATTTCCGGCGCGGCGAGACCTGCGCCATTGAGATAGTCGCAGACCGCGACAAAGGGACGACAGTCGACCGCGAGATGCGCAATCTGGCTATAGGATTGCTGTCCGGACGGCACAGGCACTTCGGGGGCGCGCGGCCAGTCCATCAGCACGGCGCGGCCTTTGGGTCCGTTGAGGCGTTCATAGCGGCGCGTCGAGGCATCGCCTGCCAGCGGCGCGCGCGCGGCATCGCCCCAACCAGCGGCGCTGAGGAATTCGCGGATCGTTTCGTCGCGTGACGTCATGGCTTCAGATGTTTCCGTGAGCAGGCGTGATGGTTGAGGGCAGCATAGGGGATCGGCGTCATCAGAGCTTTAACGCGTCAAGGCGACAGACCCAAGAGGCCCCGTGCGCAGTGAGCTGCACCCGGCGCGCATTCTCACCCTCAAGGCTCAGCACGATATCGAGACGGGTCGCGGGAAGCGCACCCATGCGGTCGGGCCATTCCATCAGCACCGCGCCCTCGTCCAGCGCCTCGCCGAGCCCCAGTTCGCGCAGGTCGTCGGGATCATCAAGTCGATAGAGGTCGGCATGGGTGATAAGGAGGTCCGGCGTCTCATACGTCTGGATGAGGGTAAAGGTCGGGCTCGGCACGTCCTCCTCCTCACCGCCGGCGCCGTATCGCGCCTGGATGATGGCGCGCGCCAATGCCGTCTTGCCGGCCCCCAGATCGCCCGTGAACGCCACGAAGTCGCCCGTGGTCAGCAGGGGCGCAAGGCGGCGGCCAAGCGCCAGCGTTGCCTTCTCGTCGGCCAGCGTGAGGGTGAGTGAGAGCGGATCGGTCATCTTGTCCTTCATGGCGCGCATGGATGCAAAGCGCAGCCGAAAAGTCAATTTAGCCGCCATTTGCGGAGCGGGGAAATATGACTTTCCACATGTTGCAATCACCATTTTAAGCTGGACTTAACCCGCCCCGCTCATGATGGCGCCTCCGGTGCGGGGGGAATGCGGTGCCGGTCTTTAATGAGTGGGGATTGAGCATATGAGCGTTACGGCACGCATTGGAACAGATGATGCGGTATCCGGGCCTGCAAGGCTTGAACGCGCCCACACCACCATCGACCCCCAAGACATCGACAATCCGACCCTTGCCGCTGTCCATGCCTATTGGCTCGCCAAACGTGGCGACCGAGCAGTGCCTTCCCGCGCCGACATCAATCCCGTCGAACTGCGCGAGCATCTGGGCTGGATAATGATGATTGAGGTGCTCGAGGATTTCGCCGAGTTCCGCTACCGGCTGATAGGCACCAAGGTGACGCGCTATTTCCTCGCCAATGGTACCGGGCGCACTGTGAGTGAGACCTACGGTCGGTTCGGGGCTACGGCCGTAAAGGGCGTCAAAGCGGTTTACCGCAAATCTGCCCGCGACAGGGTCGTCGTCCGCGTTCAGGGCGAGGCCGACTGGATCTCTGACGGCAAGGAAGAGAACCAGCGCTTTCCCCATTTCGACTGTCTCTACTTGCCTCTGTCGGACGACGGAAAGACCTGCAACATCCTCATGGCAGTCTTCACGTTCGACTATGCCGATGTGGTCGCCAAGAGTGAAAACGTACTCGACTGACCCCTGTTTCGGCGGCATTTGCTATTTTCAGACAGGTTCAATATAAAAGTTGACGCTGGCGTCATGTTTGTGGCGTTGTAGTGGCCACAACAGCAGCACAGCTGTCTATGCAATGCTGAAGCTCCGTGCGTGACGCGGGCACGGCAGGCCGATAAAAGGGCGGACGGGCGGTTTAACGCCCGCGAGGAGAGACGGTCGCGGCCCGACGGGGCACATGCCGACTGTAAGGGGAGAGAAGACGAGTATGAGCGCCAGCACATCGCCCGCCATTGTCATCATCGGCGCAGGTCAGGCCGCCTCACAGGCCGTCGTAAGTCTGCGCGCTGAAGGCTATGAAGGCGCGATCACGCTCATCGGCGACGAGGCCGAACCGCCTTATCAGCGCCCGCCACTCAGCAAGAAATTTCTCGCCGGCGAAATCGGCTTTGACCGCGTTGAACTGAAACCTGCCGAATTTTACGCCGGAGCCAATTGCACGCTGATGCTCGGCACACGCGCCACGGCGATTGACCCGAAGTCCAAGACCGTGACGACTAGCGACGGTCATGTAATCACCTATTCAAAACTCCTGATTGCCACAGGTAGTCGCGTGCGCGAAATCAATGTGCCGGGCTTCGACCTTAAAGGTGTCCATTATCTGCGCACTGTCGGCGACGTGACCGAAATCCAGAGCCATTTCAAAGCCGGCGCCCGCATGGTCATCGTGGGCGGTGGATATATCGGACTTGAAGTGGCCGCAGTGGCCAGGAAGAACGGCTTGGATGTGACGGTGCTTGAAACCGCCAACCGCGTTCTCGCCCGCGTGGTTGATCCCATCGTCTCACGGTTTTATGAGCGTGTGCATGCTGAGGCGGGCGTCAAAATCTGCACCGACGTGACGGTTGTCGGCTTTGAGGGCGATGCCTCTCAGAATGTCACCGGCGTCAATGCGGGTGACGGTAGAATCTTCCCCTGTGATTTCGTGGTCGTCGGCATTGGCATTCTGCCGAACGCCGAAATCGCCGAGATGGCGGGTCTCAAAGTCGAAAACGGCATTGTCGTTGACGAATGCACGAGAACTTCCGATCCGGATATTTTTGCTGCCGGGGATTGTACCAATCATCCCAACGGCGTTTTTGATCGCCGCCTGCGGCTTGAAAGCGTGCAGAACGCCATTGAGCAAGGCAAGACAGCGGCGGCTGCCATGATGGGTAAGGAAAAACCTTATCATCAAGTGCCGTGGTTCTGGTCGGATCAATATGATCTCAAATTGCAGATTGCGGGATTGAGTCAGGGTTATACGCAGGCCGTAACACGCGGCAATCCCGATACAGATAATAATTTTGCAGTCTTCTATCTCAAAGACGGTGTGCTGATCGCCGTCGATGCGGTGAACAGACCACCGGAATTCATGATGTCGAAAATGCTGATCGCCCAGCACGCCAAACTTGATCCGGCGCGGCTCGCGGACGAAACCATCAACATGAAAGAAGTGGCCAAGGCCTGAGCCCCGCGCCACTGCACTCAACGAAAACCAGAGGAAATCTTGGAATGACGAAAGTCACGTTTATCGAACATAGCGGCAAAGAGCACACGATTGACGTGGCTGACGGTCTGACATTGATGGAAGCGGCCACCAAGGCACTTATCCCCGGCATCGACGCCGATTGCGGCGGCGCCTGTGCTTGCGCGACCTGCATGGTTTTCGTGCCGGAAGAATGGTCGGGCAAGCTCGCCGACAAAGACCCGATGGAAGACACGATGCTCGACTTCTGCGAACACTCGGCGGAAAACTCGCGCCTTGCCTGCCAGATCAAAGTCTCGCCCGCACTCGAAGGCATGCGCGTGACAATGCCTGAAAGCCAACACTAACATTCTTTGGTTTTGCGAGGACAACAACCTCGGCAAAAATAGAAAGCCCGCCGCTCGAATTGAGAGGCGGGCTTTGTTTTTGGAATGATCCCGCTTACTCGGCGGCAGACGCGAGCTTGTCAGCCTTCGGCGCAAGATCGTGATTTTTCAGCGGAAGTTCGCGCACGCGCTTGCCGGTGATGGTGAAAACCGCATTGGCGACGGCGGCAGAGACGACAGGCGTTGCTGGTTCACCCAGGCCACCGATTTCAGCGCCGCTTTCGATGAAATGTACATCGATCTCAGGCACGTCGGCCATGCGTACCATTTCATAGTCCGGGAAGTTTGACTGTTCCACCGCCCCATTGGCGATAGTGATCTCTCCATAGAGCGCCGCGGTCAGACCATAGATGATACCGCTTTCGACCTGCTGGCGGGCGGTGTCGGAATTGATGACCTCGCCGCAATCGACTACGGCTGTCACTTTATGCACCTTCACCTCGCCGGCGTCGCTGATCGATATCTCCGCGACTTCAGCGACAATGGTCTTGAAGCTCTTCTGAATGGCGATGCCGCGGGCGCGGCCCTTGGGCAGTGGGCTGCCCCATCCTGCTTTTTCGGCAACTGTTTCCAGCACCGCGAGGTGGCGTGGTTCATCCTTCAAAAGCGCGCGGCGATATTCAAACGGATCCATGCTTGCATCATTTGCCAATTCGTCAATGAAGCTTTCATTGAAGAAAGTGTGCTGCGTGTGGGCCACAGAACGCCAGGGCCCGCGCGGTACGAAGGACTGGCTGTCTGTATATCGGATCGACTGGTCGGCCACGCCATATGGAATATGGGCAGCGTCGTCCGGGTCGTCCTTGATGGTGTAGCGATTTTTCCAGGCGACCGGCATGCCCTTGTCATCAACACCGACCGTGAAGCTTGATGTCACGGCAATGCGATAAGCATCGTGCTGGATATCATCTTCGCGCGTGTAGAGAAGCTGCACGGGGGCGTCGACTTCCTTGGCGATGAGGGTCGCAAAATCAATTTCGCTGGGGAAATCGAAAAAGCCTGCACGCAGGGGAATGCGGCGCCCGAAACCGCCACCGAGCAACAAGGGATGCATGGTGACATTGTCGAAATCCACGCCGGAGACTTCGGCGACGCGTGCGCGTGTGCCCAGCGCATCCTGCGACCCGACCCAGACATCAACTTTGCCGTCGCGGATCCAGACTGTGCAGTTCATCGGTTCCATGCAGGCATGGGCGAGGAAGGGCACGCGATATGTCGCTTGTTTGGTGCTGACGGCTTTAGCGAGTCCGGCTGCAACGTCACCCTTTTCGACATCTTTTTTGCTGTCATCAGCAGCAATGGCCGCATCATGTTCGGCATAGAGCGAAGCCATCGAGAGCTTCTCATTGCCTTTGGTGTCAAACGTGATGTCGAGAGCCGCGGCTGCTTCCTTGGCACGCCAGAAATTGTCGGCAACCACAGCAACGCCACCCGGGATGGGCACAAGCTTCTTCACGCCACGACGCGCGAGGATAGGCTCGGCGTCGTAGCTTACGACTTCAGAACCGAATGTGGGCGCGAGGCGGACTGCTGCATAAAGCTGACCGGGCTGACGGATGTCGACGCCATAGACTGCCGTGCCATCGACCTTGGCCGGAATATCAGCGCGCGGTATCGGCTTGCCGACGATTGTGTAATCGGATTTTGCTTTGAGAACCGGTGTCGAAGGCGGCGAGAGTTCGGCGGCATCGGCCGCAAGTTCAGCGAATGTCGCTGATTTTCCTGACGGATGTGTGACATGCGAAAGCTTGGCCGTACATTCAGAGGCCTGTACGCCCCAACGGTTGGCAGCGGCGCGGACCAGCATGTCCTTTGCGGCGGCGCCGGCGGGACGCATGCCATGCTCGCCCGTGAAGCGGACGGATGACGAACCGCCCGTGACCTGCAAGCTCATGAATTGCGAAAGCTTGACGAAGGCGGCGTCCGTCACGCCTTGCAGCAGACGGGGAATGTTGACGCCATCGGTGAAATTGAGCCCGAGATTTTCATTGGCGAAGGCGGTTTCGGCGGGCGCCTGCTCGGGACGCACCAGCGACCAGTCGGCTTCCATTTCTTCTGCCGCCATCATGGCAAGCGCAGTAATGACACCCTGACCCATGTCGGAATGGGGGACATAGACCGTTACCGTATTGTCCGGTGCGATCTTGATCCATGTGGCCATCATCTGCTCGCCTTCGCCCGAAGCGGCGCGGTTGGCGAGCGTCTGGCGCGAGGGACCGGAGAAGGCATAGCCAAGCAGCAACCCGCCGGTGGCAAGTCCACCTGCAACAATCAACTGACGACGGCTGGGGTTTTTGAGTTTTTCAATAATGGTCATGATGCGCTTCCCCTTATGCGTTCGACAGCGAATGGATCGCAGCGCGGATGCGCGGATAGGTGCCACAACGGCAGACATTGGTGATCGTCTCGTCGATCTGCGCGTCGCTGGGGTTGGGGTTCTCCTGCAGCAAGGCTGAAACAGCCATCAGCATGCCCGACTGGCAATAGCCGCATTGCGGCACCTGATGTTCGATCCAAGCGGCCTGAATCGGCGCGAGCTTTTCGGCCGCGCCATGGGCTGCCGCCAGACCTTCAATTGTGGTGATCGCGGTGCCATCCACCGCTGACACCGGTGTCGAACAGGAGCGCATCGCTTCACCGTTCACATGCACTGTGCAGGCTCCGCAAGCCGCCACGCCGCAACCGAATTTTGTGCCGTTAAGGCCCAATTCGTTGCGCAGCGCCCAGAGGAGCGGCATTTCATCTTCGACATCAAGCGTATGGCTCACGCCATTGACCGTGAAGCTGACAGACATTGGGGGGTTCCTCTTCCCTGAGTGCGGTGACCGAAAATAGCATTTCGGTCATTTAAGGGGAAGCGTTGATTATTCAAGGTCTGATGACAGCGGTCGACGCCGATATCGCTGGTATCACTGTCTGAGTGTCAGTGAGCATCCGGCGCGGGGGTCGCACCTTTAAAAGGCGGGCCGGAAAATTCGGCTTCGAGAACGAGTGACACATCATCGCCGACACCCATGGTGGTACCTGGCTCAGGCACACCATAGGCCATGCCGAATTCGGAGCGCTTGATGCTTCCCGTGGCTGAAAAGCCGATACGCGCATTAGGATCGTAGGGGTGGCCTGCATAGCCGCCATTAAAGGTGACAGCGAGAACCAGTGGCTTCGTCACACCATGCATTGTGAAATCACCGGTCACATTGGCGGTGTTGGCACCGGTCGCCTCGACGGCAGTTGAGCGAAAGGTGATCGATGGAAATTTCTCAACCTCAAACCATGACGCGCCCAAAAGATCAGCCACAAAGCCAACTGGCGGATTGAACAGTGTCAGCGTGGAGACATCGACCGTGCCGTCAAATTTCATCGCCGCTGGATTTGCCGGATCAAACTCCAGTGTCGCATCAAAGCCGGTGAATGAGCCCGTATAGGTCGAAAAACCAATATGGCTGACGCGGAACAGGGCGCTCGTATGGGATTTGTCGAGCGTGTAATGGCCCGCCGGCGCCTCAGTCGCAACAGGAGCCACGGCTACGCTTTCAGCAGGCTTGTCACAGGCGGCAAGCCATAAGCAGGTCATCACAACGACGATATATCTCACGGGTAGCTTCCTCAGGGTTTGGGTGTGGCTTGACGGAATGATTGCTCAGGGATATTAAACCAGAAGTTTATTTAACCAAATGGTTTCTTAAGGCATGCAAACCACTCATTCCGACAGCGATGCACTGAGCGCCAAATTCGCCGCGCTTGCCGATCCGACACGGCGGGCGATCCTCGCGCGGCTCGCGACAGGCGAAACCTCGGTCACGGAACTCGCCGCTCCTTTCGCCATGAGCCTGCCAGCCGTGTCCAAGCATCTCAAGGTGCTTGAACGCGCGGGCCTCATCGCAAGGGGTCGCGAAGCACAATGGCGTCCGGCCCGGATCGAGCCTGAGGCCATGAGGGAAATCGACCGGTGGCTTGAAGACTATCGCCGCATCTGGAACGCGCGCCTCGACCGGCTCGAAGACTATCTCGCGCAATTATGAAATCCGTGGGGGGAAAATGTCATGAACCTGAATGCCTATCTGCATATGAACGGGAACTGCAAAGAAGCCTTTGCCTATTACGAGAAACACATCGGCGGGAAGGTCACCATGTCGATGTCTTATGCCGATGCACCGGACGCACCGGACAAGTCTGAGGCTGCGCGCAATCGCGTTATTCACACCAATCTGTCAGGCGACGGGCTCTCGCTGATGGGATCGGACCAACCGCCGGGAACGCCGCCTTTGCCTATGCAGGGTGTGACTCTGGCACTCAATGTCGAGAGCGTCGCAGAAGCGGACAGGCTTTTTGCAGCCCTGTCGGACAAGGGCAATGTGCTTCAGCCTTTGATGGAAACATTTTTCTCGCATCGCTTCGGCATGTGCATCGATCAGTTCGGCACACACTGGATGGTCAATGCCTATAAGGTGCCGTGACAACTTAGAGTTCGGGAGAGGATAAAAAATGCTGAAGAAAATTTCATTCGGATTGGCCGGCATCATCGCGGCTGTTGTCATCGTCGTGCTGATCCTCGCCGCGATGAAGCCCGATGAATTCCGTGTTGAGCGTTCCGCGACCATCAACGCGAGTACGGACAAGATATTTCCGCTCATCAATGATCTTCATGCCTTTGGCACATGGTCGCCCTACGAGAAAATGGATCCGAGCATGGAGCGCCGCTACGAAGGCCCGTCAGCAGGGGTGGGCGCCATCTACGGCTGGTCGGGCGATGGCAATGCGAGCGAAGGCCAGATGGAAATCGTGGAAGCGGTGCCGAACGAAAAAGTCGTGATGAAGCTCGATTTCACGAAACCCTTTGAAGCGCACAACATGGTCGAGTTCACGCTCAGGCCGGAAGGTGACGCAACTAAAGTCACATGGGCCATGTACGGGCCGGTCACCTTCCTGCCCAAAATCATGCATGTGATTTTCGACATGGACCAAATGGTCGGCTCGCAATTTGACGAAGGATTGCAAAACCTCAGATCGGCAACGGAACAATAAACGCGCCGCTGCCTATTTCGGCAGCGGCGTGAATTCCTCATTGTCGAGATCGGGGAGTTTCAAGCGGCCTGACGTGTAGTCGGCCTTCGCCTGTTCGATACGTTCTTTCGACGAAGAGACAAAATTCCAGTCGATGAAGCGTTGACCCACTGGGTCGCCGCCGAGCAGCATCACAGTTGATGTTTCGAGCGCTTCGATGACGGGAGCAGCGCCTGTGCTGAAGACCGCCATTTGCGCGGCGGCAAGCTCCTGCCCTTCAGTTTTAACGCGGCCTGTAACGACATAAGCCGCAGATTCAGCGTAATCCACCGGCAATTCGAGTTTTGTGCCCGCGGCCATTTCTGCATGGGCATAAAACATCGGCGAATGGGTTTTCACCGATTGCGCACCAAAGCCACGACCCGCGACGAGACGCATGGAAAGACCTTTGTCCTTGATCATCGGCAGATCGCCAATGCCATAATGCGCAAAGGCCGGTTCCACTTCTTCCTGACCATCAGGCAGCGCCACCCAAGCCTGAATGCCGTGGATAAGATCCCCGGTGAGGCGGGCTTTTTCAAGCCGCTCGGAATGCGTGATGCCGCGCCCTGCCGTCATCCAATTGACTTCACCTGGTCGGATCGCAAGTTCTGAACCGATACTGTCGCGGTGCATGATTTCGCCGCTGAACAGATACGTGACGGTCGAAAGACCGATATGGGGATGAGGCCGCACGTCGAGGCTTTTCGGGATACCAGCTTCAAAATTCACCGGGCCCATGTGATCAAAAAAGATAAAGGGCCCGACCATGCGGCGCGGCGCGTAAGGCAGAACGCGTCCAACCGTGAATCCGCCGCCAAGGTCGCGCTGACGCTCGGTGATGATGTGTTCAATCATGCTCGCTCCGTTTGAAAGAGACCTTGGGAACAGACTAAATCAATTCCGCCGGAAAGGCGCTTTCCAATCGACCTTGGCGAGATGAATAAACCGCACAGACATGAAGAGCGTCGCCACCGCCAACGACACGACAAAGGCAACCCAGACACCTGCACCTGCCATATGAAAATGGAATGCAAGAAGAAGCGCTAGCGGAAAACCGACGATCCAGTAAGACGCGCCCGCAATCCACATCGGCGCATTGGCGTCTTTGAGGCCACGCAGCGAGAGAGACGCCACCACTTGGCCCGTATCAAACAATTGGAACGCCGCACCGATACGCAGGAACAGCACGGCCTGATCGATCACCGGCAGGTTCTCGGGCTTTGAAGCATCAAGATAAATACCGATGATCTGTGGTGCGAAAATCGCGAGGAATATCCCGCATAGGCCCATGAAAGCGAGCGAGATCGACATAGCCGCCCCGCCCGCTCGGCGCACGCGCGGCATATCATTGGCCCCTGCGGCAAGACCGATGCGGACGGTGGCCGCCGTCGCGATACCCAGCGGCACCATGAACAAAAGCGCCACCACATTGAGCGCGATCTGATGGGCGGCAACACTGTCGGTGCCGAAATAGCCCATGATCATCGTGCCGGCATTAAAGAACATGGCTTCAAAGATGATCGTCATGCTGATCGGCATGCCAAGACGGATGACTTCTTTGAGCGCCTTCCAGTCGAATTGGAAAAAGCGGCGAAAAATGCGGTATCGCGCAAGTTCCGGTGTCAGCACGATCACCGCAATCATCACGGTAAAGCTGAAGGCAAAAGAAAGCGAGCTTGCGATGCCCGCGCCCGTAAGACCCATGCGTGGCGCACCGAAATGGCCAAAGATGAGCGCATAGGCGACTAGCGCATTGAAGACGATGGTCAGACCCATGACGATGAGCGGCGCATTAGGACGCGACAAAGCGGTCGCATAACCACGCAGCACATTGAAGGCCGTCGTGAAAACGAAGCCGATCGCCAGCATACGCACAAAATGGCCGGCATCCTCTGCAAGGCCAGTGGGCTGACCCATCGCCTTGAGCATATCGCCCGCATACCAGAGAAAAGCGATCTGGAAGGGGATGAGCGCAAGAATGGCCCAAAGCGACATGCGCACGGTGAGCCGCACGCTGCGTACATCTGCCCGCTGGCCAACGGCGCGCGCACCAAGAATGTGCGCGATCATGGGCTGCACAGCGACGGCAGGCCCCATCGCCAGCACCCACATCGCATAATAAAGGCTGAGGCCCAGAGCCGAGGCTGCGAGCGCGTCCTTGCTATAGGCACCAAGCATCAGCACATCGATGGTGCCGATGCCCATTTGCGCCAGTTGCGTGACGACGACGGGTCCGGCGAGGCGCAGCAATTCGCGTGCTTCGATGAGAAAATCTTGAGCTGGTGAAGCCGGCGGCAACGGCGCTGCGCTGAAGCTCGGGATTTGCGGAACAGTGTTCAATGTTTCGGTCATGGTCGGGACTTTTATGGCCCGAAGCCTGAAACGCGGAGGTTGCGTTAAGCAACAAAAAACCCCCGGTGCGTTTCAAAGCCTCGGAGGTGGATCCTGCGGATCTATGCGGGGTTTAGTTCAGCGCCCCACGGTTTCCTCTCGAGTGCAGCCAGCCTTGGCAGTGCCAAGGACACACGACATCACAAGGACGCCGGTTGGCATATTCCCTGAATTGTCTGTGATGCTGCTCATATTGGAATCCACGTATTTCGAGCGGGCAAAGTCCCGTTGGCGAAATCGATACGCCTGAGAAAGTTCGAAGTCAAGTGTCACGGTTGATGCGTGGCGACCACCCCTGACGCGCGCACCGGCAAATGGCAGGTGACGCGCGTGCCGATATCCGGAGCGCTTTCAAGCGTGACCCAACCGCCGTGCAATTCAACGAAGGACCGCACAAGGCTCAAGCCCAACCCCGCGCCACGCCGCCTGTCAGCGCCAGAATGGGCTTCAAAACGATCAAACACTGTTGCCTGATGTTCCGGCTTAATACCGATGCCGGTGTCGGCGACGAAAAGTTCAATTGAATTTTCACTACGCGTCGCACCGATGGTGATGGTGTCGCCTGGGCTGGTGAAGGCGAGCGCGTTCGACAAAAGATTGATCATGATCTGCTTAATGCGTTTGCCGTCGGCACGTACCGAACCCAGATCGCCTTGGCATTCGACGAGCACGAGCACGCGGTTCTTCTGCGCCGGATGATGCGCGAATTGCTCAGCAGACGAAATTACTTCAGCGATATCGACATCCGACAGGTCGAGCGTCATGGCCCCGGCTTCAATGACCGCGAGATCGAGAATGTCGTTCACGATGTCGAGGAGCGTGTCGGAAGAATCGAGAATGCCTTGCGTGTATTCATGCTGCTTGGGGTTCAATTCGCCGAACATTTCGGTTTCGAGAATTTCACCGAACCCCAGAATATTGGTGAGTGGCGTGCGCAGCTGATAGGACACATGACTGATGAATTCGGACTTCAGTCGGTCCGCCGTTTCAAGTGCATCATTGCGTTCACGCAATGCTTGCTCCGCGCGCAATCCATCTGTCACATCGACATAGGTCAGGAGCGATGCACCGTCAGCAAGGGGCACGATGGCATAGTCAATGACCGTATTGTCGGAGCGTTCCAGACGTCCTGTCGTTGTGGTGCGTGCGGCACCTTCGTGCGTGAGGCGCGCCTTGAAGGCTTCGGCCTGCGCTTCGTCAGCATAAAGTCCGGCGGTGGCGGCGGCGACCTCGTTGGCATGCGGGCTGCCTGTGAGTTGTTCTTCGGTCAGGTTCCAGATGCGCGCGTATGCGGGGTTTGACAGTTTCAAACGCCCGTCAGTGCCGAAGACCGCCACACCTTCATAAAGATGATCGATGGTTTCGCGCTGAACGCGGGTCAGCGTGTTGAAGTCGCTGGCGAGGTTCAGTTGCTCGGTGACGTTTTCATAAACATAGATGACGCCGCCAAACGGATGAGCCTGCCCCAGCACTTTGATGATACGGCCATCGGGCAGGTGCCAATATTCCTCAAGCGGCTCTGGCGAGGTGTAGAGATCCATGCGTGATTGTTTCCACGCCTGAAAATTCGCCTGTTCGGGTAGTCGGCGCTGCGTGCGCAACTGGTCGAGCACTTCCATGTCAGTCGGCTCAGTGTCGAGCCAATGCGGATCGAGTGACCAAAGCGTTTCGTAAGCGCGGTTGCGGAATTTAAGTCTCTTGTCGGGGCCGCATATGGCAACAGCCGTTGTCACACGGTCGAGCGTTGCTGCATGGCTGTCGATATGGCGACGGAGTTCACCTTCGGTGGCATCTAGCGCGGAGACATCGATCGCCATACCGGCAAACCCGCCATCGACACGGTGCTCAAACACTTCGAGCGCACGACGTTCACCCGCCATGACGGCGTGGGTTCGTTCGGAGGCGCGGGAGCGGTCGAATAAATGACGGCGCAGGCTCGCACGCACTTCTTCGTTCAACAGTTCAAGCTCGCGCATCACCGCGTCTTCAGGTGAGGTCGCATCAACAGCACGGGCATAAGCGTCATTGACCCATGCAAGTCGCCCCTCCTCGCCGCGCCGCCAGGCGGCAAAGGGTGCAGTCATCATCTGGGCTTCAAAACGGTTGCGGGCTTCTTCGGCCTGACGCAAGCGATCTTTGAGGCGGCTGACCTCAGCGCGTTCTCCGGTGACGTCACGAAGCCACAGGACCGCGAGCGCGCCGGCAGGTCGCCCTTCGGCTTCGAAAGTGCGCCCATCAATCGATTGCACATGGAGCGAGAAGCGCGCGCCCCGTGTTCGGAGGCGCTGCACGGCTGTGTTGAGGCGGCCGGCGCTTTCGGGCTCTAGCCGCGTCAGCAGATAAGCAAAATCAAGATCACCAGAGGCAGGGTCAACAAGTGTTGCCGTCGAACCCACAATGCGCGGGCGCGACTGGAAGGTGCCGGGGGCAGCACGTAGCGATTCCGGTGTCCAGATGAAGACGGCATCGGGCTCGGCGGCGAGAATACTTTCGGCGGCATGCAGTCGGGCATCAATGCGGGCGATGGCCGCTTCGCGGTCGAGCGCCAGACGGCGGGCGCGGCGGGCGGCACGAAAGCCGAAGGCGGCGGCTCCGAAACTCAAAGCAGCCAGCCCTAGTGCACCGATGAGATAAAGGCTCACAGTGTGATCGGCGGCCGCGACAGGCGCGAGACCCAGCGTCGTCAATGCGCGCGGCAGGTAGCCCGGCAAGGGGGTGTCAGCCGCATGGGCAAGCGACGGCCATACGGCGAAGACAGCCGCGGTCAGGCACAGGCGGGCCTTGAGGCTCATCCGGCGTTTCGACCCCATAGCCGATGGCAGGTTTTGCGGCAGCTCAACGTGTCGCTTCATCTTCCCCTCAGACACCGACTACTCCAGCGTCAAAACAAATCACTTCCCCCTAGCGATACTACATGAACCGTTAAGCGGGCACGAAAAAGCCTGACCACAAATGCAAAAAGGCCCGGGAATGATCCCGAGCCTTGATGAATTCTGCAATCCGTTGCCGCTTAGTAGCGATAATGGTCGGTTTTGAAGGGACCGGCCTGCGGCACGCCGATGTAATCGGCCTGACGCTTGGACAATGTCGTGAGCTTCACGCCGATCTTTTCCAGATGCAGCATGGCGACTTTTTCGTCGAGGTGCTTCGGCAGGGTATAAACGTCCTTGCCATAGGCGTCGGGCTTCGTCCAAAGCTCAATCTGCGCGAGCGTCTGGTTGGTGAATGAGGCCGACATGACGAAGGAGGGGTGACCTGTGCCACAGCCGAGGTTGACGAGACGTCCTTCGGCGAGCAGCAGAATGCGCTTGCCGTCTGTGAACTCAACTTCATCAACCTGCGGCTTAACGTTGTGCCATTTGAGGTTCTTCAGCGCATTGATCTGAATTTCGCTGTCGAAATGGCCGATGTTGCAGACGATGGCGCGATCTTTCATCGCGCGCATATGCTCGATGGTGATGACATCGACGTTGCCAGTCGTGGTGACAAAGATGTCGCCGCGCGGCGCAGCTTCTTCCATCGTGGTGACTTCGTAACCTTCCATTGCGGCCTGCAGCGCGCAGATCGGATCAATTTCGGTGACGATGACACGCGCACCGGCATTGCGGAGCGAAGCAGCAGAACCCTTGCCCACGTCGCCGAAGCCTGCAACGACGCCAACCTTGCCCGACATCATCACGTCGGTCGCACGACGGATACCGTCGACGAGCGATTCACGGCAGCCATAAAGGTTGTCGAATTTCGACTTCGTAACGCTGTCATTGACGTTGATCGCCGGCCACAGGAGCTGACCTTTTTTCTGCATTTCATAGAGGCGATGCACGCCGGTCGTGGTTTCTTCGGTGACACCGCGCACGGATTTGGCGATGGCAGAGTAGAAACCGGGCTTGGAGGCCAGACGCTTCTTGATTGACGCGTAAAGAACTTCTTCTTCTTCGTTCGAGGCGGTTTCGAGGAAAGCCACATCGCCTTCTTCGGCGCGCTTGCCCAGATGGATGAGGAGCGTTGCATCGCCGCCGTCGTCGAGGATCATGTTGGGCGCGCCGCCATCCGACCATTCGAAAATGCGATGGGTGTAGTCCCAATATTCTTCGAGGCTTTCACCTTTGATGGCGAAAACGGGAATGCCGCGCTCTGCGATGGCAGCGGCGGCATGGTCCTGCGTCGAGTAGATGTTGCACGAGGCCCAACGAATATCGGCGCCAAGGGCGGCCAGTGTTTCGATGAGGCAAGCCGTCTGGATGGTCATGTGCAACGAACCGGCGATGCGGGCACCCTTCAGCGGCTGTGCTTTGCCATACTCGGCGCGCGTCGCCATGAGGCCCGGCATTTCTGTTTCGGCGATGTCCAGTTCCTTGCGGCCCCAAGCAGCGAGGGAGATGTCTTTGATGACGTAATCATTGCTCATTGGGAGCTCCTTTTGGGATTTTGGGCGCGCAAACGCGATCTGGACCGCGCGGTTGGGGCGCTTTATAACAGGGGCCGGAGAGACTGGCAAGCTTGATATAAAGAAATGTTTATATGTTTTTGTGACGAATGGGACTCTGGACTGACGATAGCCAAACCAGCGCCCCAACTGGCCTTCAATGGTCAGTTTTTCGCAGAAATCATGGATTAAAGTGGAAGTTCGGCTTAGTCGCGCTCACCAAATCCGTCGACAACGAGAGCTTCGAGTGCGTCTAGGGCCGCCTCAGCTTCTGGGCCCGTTGCCTCGATGAGGATGGTGGAGCCCGGAGCTGCGGCAAACATCATCAGGCCCATAATCGAGGTGCCGGACACCGATGTCCCCTCCTTGCCGCCTTCGGAGACTTTGGAGACCTTGACGTCGGCGTCGAATTTCTCTGTGCACTGAACGAATTTGGCAGAGGCACGCGCATGCAGGCCGCGCGTGTTGACGATGGTCAGCAGTCTGCCTTCGGCCATGAGGCTCAAACTCCGTCGCCCGCGAGAACGCGGCTGGCGATGGAAATATATTTGCGGCCTGATTCCTGTGCGAGATCGACGGCTTTGGACAGGCTGACATTGTCGCGGACGGAGGCAAGCTTAATCAGCATAGGCAGATTGACGCCTGCAATGACTTCGACTTTGGCCTTGTCGAGAACAGAAATCGCAAGATTGGAGGGCGTGCCACCGAACATATCTGTGAGCAGGATCACGCCTTCGCCGCTGTCGACACTGGCAACGGCGGCAAGGATATCTTTGCGGCGCTGCTCCATGTCATCGTCAGGGCCGATGCAAATGGCAGATACCTGCGCCTGTGCGCCGACCACATGTTCCATAGCCGCGACGAACTGGCTGGCCAGGGCCCCATGCGTTACGAGTACTAATCCGATCATCCACTGCCCTTTTGGCCGCGCCGGTCCGAACATAACCAGCTTGCCGTTTCACGCCCCCGCGAGAAGCGCCGTATGGTGACCCCAAATTTGGCCCGATGACAAGCATACAAAGCGGCAAATTCAGTCACAGCGGCCGATAATTCCGTCATCGCCCGCAAAGCCTCGCGCAGGAATCCATTGCGTCGCGAGACGTAGCTTGTCGGGTGCGCTGGCGTCAAACGCATGCAGCGCGATCCGGGGTAAATCAACCCCGCAAAGGCGCAAGGCCGCGGGATCTGGCATGCGCGGCACGTCGTCGCGGGGCACCAAATCAACCACCAAATGCAAGGGCGTGCGCACCACAAACGGCATTTGCAACAAGCCCAACCCGCGCAATTCGATAAGACCTGCAAGCGCCACCGGCGCTGACGCAAAGAGCTGACCCTTATCAGCCTCAATCAACACCTGATCATCGGCGACGAGTTCGGCAGCCCAAACGCTCCTAATTAGCCGGAAAGCCAAATCGGATTTGCCGCTGCCCGACGCCCCACGTAACAAGACGCCGTGGTCGCCGAGCCGCAAGCAAGTTCCGTGGTGAAACTCGCCCGCCATTATGTCCCCGCGCGCGCAGCCGCGTCACCGGCAGGCAAAAACACGATGAAGCGTGCGCCGAGCGAAACAAATGTCCGATCGCCATCGTCCGCTTTGGAGGGCGCGAGACGGCCCACCTCAGGCAAACGGTTCTCCGCACGGATCGTTCCGCCATGCGCTTCGACAATTTGTTTTGAGATGGCAAGACCAAGGCCGGAATGCTCGCCAAAGCTGTCAGGCCGGTCAGTGTGAAAGCGATCAAAAATGCGTTCGAGATTTTCCGGTTCAATGCCGGCGCCTTGATCCTCGACCTTGATGATGATTTGGCTCTGCTGACGCTCAGCGGTTACCATGACGAGCCCACCCTTGGGACTGAAGGAAAGCGCATTGTCGATGAGGTTGCGCACCACCTGCCCCAACCGCATATCAAAGCCGCGTACGCTGAGATCCGGTCGACCCTCCGGTCCGTCCACAATTGTCAGTTCGACGTGCGCCTCACCGGCAACACCTGTCGCCGTGAAGAGATCGCAGACGGTTTCAAGCAATGTCGCCACATCGACATTCTCAAGTTCTTCGCGCGAGAGTTCTGCATCAAGCCGCGAAGCGTTGGAGATGTCACTGATGAGACGGTCAATGCGTTTCACATCATCCTGAATGATTTGCATCAGGCGGTTCTTGGATTTGTCGTCCTTGGCCAGCGAAAATGTTTCGATGGCGCTGCGCAATGAGGTCAACGGATTCTTCAATTCGTGCGACACGTCAGCGGCAAAGCTCTCGATCGCGTCAAGACGGCTGTATAGCGCATTTGTCATATCGCGCAATGCGCCGGACAACTCGCCGATCTCGTCGCGCCGCGCTGTGAAGTCGGGAATTTGCGCACGTCGAGTTTTACCGCGCCGCACGATTTCGGCGCTTTCGGCCAGACGTCGCACCGGTTCGGCAATGGTGCCGGCCAGCACCACCGACAAGAGAATCGTGACACCGAGCGCCACAAGAAAGACCTGCACAATGGCGCGGCGTTCGGCCCTTACAATCGCGTCAATGTCGCCGCCCTGCGTTGACAGCATCAGTACACCGAGCACAGCGCGGAAACGCTGAATAGGCACCGCGACCGAAACAATCAATTCGTTGCGGTCGTTGACGCGTTCCATCGCGGTCGGCAGACCCGATAGGGCGTGAGACACTTCGCTGTAAATATTACCGTTCTGCGAACCTGCTTCGCGGTAACGTTCAAGATTGCGACCAGGCAGGAAATTCATCACCGCGTCCATCGCCCGCAAGATGGGCCCTCGTGTTTCCAGTCCCGCCGGCGGAGGTAATTCGAAGGCAACGATCTGACTTGAAGCAGTAAGTTGGCGGCTGTCGAGAATAAGCCAGCCATCCTTGTCATAGAGGCGCGCACGCGTCTGCGTCGGCAAAACAAGACGGCGCAATATGGGCGCGGCATGCTCAGGAATAATCGGCGTTGCCTTGGCGTCGTCATCCTCGCCTTCGAGCTCGTCGTCGGTGCCATCGGTGGATGAACCGGCGAGCGAGGCGCGGGGACGGATGTCGAGCGGTGCTCCGGCGCGGCGCGACAAAGGATCGATCAACAAAGCGTCTTGCACGGAGGTCGCATTTTCCGCAATGGCACCGGCGATAATTTCGGCTTGCGTGAGCAAGCTTTGGCGACGGGCATCAATCAAGCCTTCGCGGAACTGATTGAGATACAGGACGCCGCTGACCAGCACAAAAAGTGCGACGACATTAAAGACGACAATGCGCCGCGTCAGGCTGGAAAAGCGACCTCGCAACAAAAAGCTGCGGAAACTTGCATAAGCGCTGACAGCAAAAGCCTCAAGCCGATCAATCAGCCGTTCAATGCGGACTGCGTGCCGGTCGGGCAAATGTGTGCCGAGTTGCTCAAGGCCCGCACGCGTGGTCGATGCAACACCGGCGACACGACGGCGGGCATAGGCATCATCGGATTCCAATGCGGGGCCAGCAACTGACGCAGATTGTAGGGTGGCTGATGCGGAAGACGACGCGTCCTCAGCAGGAGGTTTTGACGGGTGTCGCGTCGTAGCCCGACCCATAAATCTCAGCTTTCGCGGTACCGGTAGCCGACACCATAAAGGGTTTCAATGGCGTCGAAATCGTCGTCGACTTCCTTGAATTTCTTACGCAGCCGCTTGATGTGGCTATCGATGGTGCGGTCGTCGACATAGACCTGATCATCGTAGGCAGCGTCCATCAGACTGTCGCGGCTTTTGACATAGCCGGGTCGCTGGGCAAGCGCCTGCAGGATGAGGAACTCAGTAACCGTCAGCACGACGTCTTTTGCGGCCCATGTGCAGGAATGACGCTCAGGGTCGAGCACAAGCTGGCCACGTTCCAGGACGACTTTTTCGCCACCGTCGATGGACTGACCTTCGACCTTGGGGGCGGCACGGCGAAGCACCGCCTTGACGCGCTCCACCAAAAGACGCTGCGAGAAAGGTTTGGTGATGTAATCGTCGGCACCCATTTTGAGACCGAATAATTCGTCGATCTCATCGTCCTTGGAGGTGAGAAAGATCACCGGCATGTCAGATTTCTGGCGCAGTCGGCGCAACAATTCGAGCCCGTCCATACGCGGCATCTTAATATCAAAAATGGCGACATCAGGCGGAGTGGCGGCAAGGCCCGCAAGGGCCGCAGCGCCATCTGTATAGGTCTGCACATGATAGCCTTCAGCCTCCAGCGCCATACTGACCGATGTCAGAATGTTTCGATCATCGTCAACCAGAGCAATGGTTGGCATATGCCCCCGACCCTTCTTTGCTGCTTCACCACTTGTGGCAGTGTTTTTGGTGTTTTCGTCCATCCGCTGTCCTTCAAGCATTGCACCGCTCCAACTCAAAATTCCGGGTGAGGTCGGGAACACAGGCTTAGGGACGCTTTTGGCCTAAAATGTGGCAGAAGTATAAGCAGTTATGGCAACCGATACCATTCGAATGCTAGGTATTCTGCGGAAAAATGGCATGGTCCTTTACAGGCATCGAGCCTGGACAGACTGTTACAATCGATAAACTCACATTCATAAGAAGAGCGCCGGATGAAACGGAACATATTGAAAGTGCTGGTGGGCATTGGGGCGATGCTGGCTGTGCTGGTGGTTGTGGTGCTAGCGCGGACTTTCATGCTTGAACCCTTGCCCACTGCGACGACCGGCGCCTCCCCTCTGAGCGTGAGCGAAGCAGCAGCCAACCTTGCAGCAGAGCATCTAAGCGCTGCCATCCAACTGCCGACAATTTCATGGCAACGCGGGGCAACGGGACCCAAGGCCGATGCCTCTGCAAAGGCGCTTGTCGAATTCCGCGATTTTATTTCCGCGACCTATCCCGCCTTCAGCAAAACAACGACGCGCGAGATTGTGTCGGACTACTCACTGCTCTTTACCTGGGCCGGCAGTGACGCAAACCTGAAGCCCGTCTTGCTCATGTCGCATATGGATGTGGTGCCCGTCGTCGCGGGCACGGAGGGGAACTGGACGCATGCACCCTTCGCCGGTGTCATTGCCGACGGCTCTGTCTGGGGGCGCGGCGCGATCGATTGCAAAGGCTCTCTGATTGCAATGCTGGAAGCAGCCGAAACGCTTGCCGCACAGGGCTTTCAGCCAAAGCGCACGATCATGTTCGCCTTTGGCCATGACGAAGAAGTGAGCGGCCTCAACGGCAATCTGAAAATCGCACAGATGCTGGAAGCGCGCGGCGTGAAGCTTGCTTTTGTTTCCGACGAAGGCGGCATGGTCACGCAAGGTGTGGTCGGCGGCGTCAACAGTCCCGTCGCCATTATCGGCATTGCCGAAAAAGGCTATATGACATTGCAACTGACAGCGCACGCCAAAGGCGGGCATTCTTCGGTGCCGCCCGAGCAAGGAGAGACAGCTATCGGGCGGCTCATGACTGCAATGACGCGTGTGGGAAATGCACCCTTTAAGAGCGGCATGGATGTGCCGACCCGCGCCATGCTCGATGCGCTCGCCCCCACCATGCCTTTCGCCCGCCGCATGGTGTTTGCCAATATGTGGCTCTTTGAACCTCTCGTGGTGGCACTCATGTCGGCAGAACCGGCGACCGGCGCTCAACTGCACACGACAATTGCGCCCACGATGCTGAAGGCGGGCGTCAAAGAAAATGTCCTACCGCCAGAAGCTGAAGGCATCATCAATTTCCGCCTGCATCGCCGCGACACGATCGAAAGCGCCACTGCTCATGTGAAAGCTGCCATCGACGATCCTAATGTCGATATTGTGAAGCTCGAGGGTGCCCGCGAAGCCTCCGCCGTCTCCAATCTCGAAGGCGGCTCCTTCGCTCTGTTGCGCCAAAGCATCAGCGCGAGCTTTCCCGACGCCGTCATCGCCCCCAACCTCACCGTGGCTGGCACGGATTCGCGCCACTACCTGCCGCTCACGGAAAATGTCTTCCGGTTTGTGCCCTTGCGGCTCAATGCGGCGGAATTGGCCGGTTTTCATGCCACAAACGAGAGGGTGCCGGTTGCGTCCCTTGGGGAAGCGGTTGGATTTTACATTTCAATGATGCAAAATTTGGACAGTCCCGAGCTTTAAGGGAAATAGGAAAGGGTGCGGCGAAGCGCCTTTCCGTTCACCCTGATACCAACAGCCCGTTGCGCTCATAACTGCTCGCAACTAATGTGCGCCGCATAAAGCCCCGTTCGTGCTCGGGCGGGCGGGTTGAATTAGGATCGGCACCGCTGCATGTGGTCCCAGTGGGGACAGCAGGCAGACGCCGAATGGACAGAGTTTTCAGGCACTAAGGCACAAGGCACGGCCCGGCGAATTGAAGAGCGCCGACCCGTGCAGCTTAGGTAGCAAGACCAAGGAGAGACGGCGTGAAACAGAGCGGGCCTATTATCAGCAAACATGGCGTGGAAAAAAACGGCTTAAAAAATCTCAAAGCCGAATATTGGAACCTGCGTCCGGCCGAGCTTTATGAAGAGGCGATCCGCCGTGGCGAAGGCCAAGTGGCCGCCGACGGTCCCTTCGTCGTCAAAACCGGCGTTCACACCGGCCGGTCCGCCAAAGACAAATTCATTGTCCGCGACGCCACCACCGAAAAAACCGTCTGGTGGGACAACAACAAGTCGATGACACCCGAAGCCTTCGATCTCCTTCATGCCGATATGCTCAAACACGCCGAAGGTCGCGAACTGTTCATTCAGGACCTCTTTGGCGGCGCCGATGAAACCCACCGCCTGCCGACACGCATCTATACCGAATATGCCTGGCACTCACTCTTCATCCAAAACCTGCTGATCGAACCCAAGGCTTCAGAGCTTGCCGATTTCGATCCGAAATTCACGATTATCGATCTTCCCAGCTTCGTGGTTGATGCCGAAAAATATGGCGTGCGCTCATCGACCGTTATCGCT